>Ga0182745_1001095_pt1 | contig 26799 bp, 26 predicted proteins | sample eDN3rd30CKraftBY_FD_128523 | JGI IMG/M metagenome (GOLD analysis project Ga0182745, IMG submission 128523) | Enriched backyard soil microbial communities from Emeryville, California, USA - eDNA 3rd pass 30_C Kraft BY (version 2) (version 2) | ecosystem: Environmental > Terrestrial > Soil >... | reverse complement strand
GCCCGTCGCGGAAGCTGCGGCCAGCGAGATCGTTGCCGCGGAAGCACCGGCGCCGGAGGCCCCGGCCGTCGAAGCGCCGGCTGACGAGCCCCCCTCTGTCGAAACCGCTCCTCCTGCGGCTCCTATCGTCGCCGAAGCCGCGCCGGTGAGCGAACCCGAACCGCAGATCCAGGCCGCGGAAATCCCGGTCGAGCGTATCGACGGTCCCGTTCACGTCGAGACGGCCGAAACGCCGGTGTCCGAGACGGCAGCCGCGCCCGAAGGCGACTCGACCGCCGCCGCCGAAGCATCCGAGCAAGCGCCTGAACAGGCGGCCGAACTCAACGGCGAGGACTCGCCGTCCGAGTCGACCGATCCGTCCGAGGCGCCGCAGCCCGACGTCACGGTCGAGACGCTGGGCGGCGACGAGGTGGTCGAGGAGCGCGAGACGCGCGAGCGTCGCCGCCGCAACCCGATCCGCCAGTACAAGATCCAGGAAGTCATCAAGCGCCGGCAGATCCTGCTGGTGCAGGTCGTCAAGGAAGAGCGCGGCAACAAGGGCGCCGCCCTCACCACCTACCTGTCGCTGGCCGGCCGCTACTGCGTGCTGATGCCGAACGCCGGTCGTGGCGGCGGTATCTCGCGCAAGATCTCCAACCCGTCCGATCGCAAGCGGATGAAGGAGATCCTGGCCGACCTCGAAGTGCCGCAGGGCATGGGCGTGATCCTGCGCACCGCCGGCCTCGAGCGCTCCAACATCGACATAAAGCGCGACTATGAATACCTGTCGCGCCTCTGGGATTCGATCCGCGAGATCACGATGCGTTCGACCGCGCCGGCGCTGATCTACGAGGAAGGCGACCTGATCAAGAGGTCGCTGCGCGACATCTACGATACCGACATCGCACAGGTCCTGGTCGAGGGTGAGGCGGGTTTCCAGGCGGCCGCGGAGTTCATGCGCCAGCTGGTGCCGCACCAGGCCAACAAGGTCGAGCTCTACCGGGAGCCCATTCCCCTCTTCCACCGCTACCAGGTGGAGAACCAGTTCGACGCCATGCATTCGCCGACGGTGCAGCTGCGCTCCGGCGGCTACATCGTCATCAATCCGACCGAGGCGCTGGTCGCCATCGACGTGAACTCGGGCCGTTCGACCAAGGAACGGAACATCGAGGAGACGGCGCTCCGTACCAACCTGGAAGCGGCCGAGGAAATCGCCCGTCAGGTCCGCCTGCGCGACCTCGCTGGCCTGATCGTGATCGACTTCATCGACATGGAGGAGACGCGCCACCAGCGCCAGGTCGAGCACAAGGTGAAGGACTCGATGCGCTCGGACCGCGCGCGCATCCAGATCGGACGCATCTCCGCATTCGGCCTGCTCGAAATGTCGCGCCAGAGGCTGCGTCCCAGCCTGCTGGAACATTCGACCGAGGTGTGCCCGCACTGCGCCGGCAGCGGCCGCATTCGTTCGCTCGAGTCCGCCGCACTCCATGCGCTGCGCGCGATCGAGGAAGAAGGCGTGCGCCGCCGGTCCAGCGAGATCGCCGTCAGCGTCCCGCCGAACGTTGCGCTCTACCTGCTCAACCAGAAGCGCTATTCGCTGTCGGAGATCGAGCAGCGCTACGGCTTCACCGTGATCATCGAGGCCGACGACGAACTTCATGCCGCCGATTGCGAGATCGAGCGCGTGCGCACGCGCCGCGAGGATCATCGCGGCAGCGACCGTCCTGCCCCCGAGCTGGCGCGTGCCAGCTACGACGAGACGTCCGGCGACGAGGCGTCGGGCGACGAAGCTGATGGCGAAGCCCCCGAGGGCGAGGAGCGTGGAGAGCGCGACGAAGAGCGCAGCGCCGGCGAGGAAGGCGAAGGCCGCAACCGCCGCCGCCGCCGCCGCCGGCGTCGTGGTGGCTCCCGCGAAGAAGGCGAAGGATCCGATCGTCACCGGGAGACCGCCGGGGAGAACGCTGACGGCGACGAGCCCGGGTCCGATGAAGTGCGCCTCAACGGTGCGGCCGAAGACAATACCCAGGGCGCAGAGCAGGATGTCGCCCGTGCCGATGACGAAGGCGCCGACAATGCCGACGGCGAGAGGCCGGAAGGCGAGGCCAATGGCGACGACCGCAACGGCAGCCGCCGCCGTCGGGGTCGCCGCGGCGGACGCCGCCGGCGCCGCGAGAACGATGACGGTGAGCCGACGCAGGCCGAAGGCCAGGCATCAGCCGGGGAAGCCGACGGGCAGGACGAGGCACCGGCCTCGAACGGCCACGACACGGCCGAGCAGGATGGCGACCGTGAGCCGCCCGCTTCTCCGCCGGTGCCGATGGAAGCCATGCCGGTCGAGCACATGCCGGTCGAGCGTGCACCCTACGATCCCGGCCCGCCGGTCAACGTGGAAGCGGCGGCGCCGCCTCCGCCGGCACCGGAAATGACCCCCGAGCCCGTGGTCGCCTCGGCCCCGCAGCCGATCGCCATTCCCGAACCGGAACCAGCCCCCGCACCGGCACCGCCGCCGGTTCCCGTGATCGACGCGCCACCCGAGAAGCCCAAGCGCGGCTGGTGGCGCCGCTAGGCGGGACGCAAACCATGCGTCGCCGTACCCTGATCGCCGGCGCAGCCGCGCTGTCGATCTCCGGGGCGGCGAAGGCAGACACGTTTCCGAACGGCCCGTTTCGCATCATCGTGCCGTTCGGGCCGGGATCTGCCACAGACCAGAGCGCACGCAACATCGCCGACGGCCTCAACAAGGCCTTCGGCGTCCCGGCCGTCGTCGAGAACAAACCCGGCGCCAACGGCGCGATCGCAGCCGACGTCGCGGCCAAGGCCAAGCCGGATGGTCAGACCATCTTCGTCTGCTCCAACACTGCGGCGGCATCCAACGTCGCGCTGATGAAGTCCCTGCCCTACGACCCGCTCAAGGATTTCGATCCGGTCACGATCATCGGCCGCGCGCCGGTTTTCATGATCGTGAACCCCAGCATCCCGGCGAAGACGGCCGGTGAATTCGTCGCCCTGTGCAAGCGCCAGCCGGGGAAGATAAATTTCGGCTCGGGCAGCGCGTCGACCCGCATATCGGGCGAGTTGCTCAAGGCCAAGGCCGGCATAGAGATGGTTCACGTGCCCTACAAGAGCACGCCGGCGGCCCTGCAGGACACGATGGCCGGCCACGTCCAGATGTGTTTCGCCGATCCGGTGACCAGCCTACCCCAGGTGAAGGCGGGCACCGTGCGCTGCCTCGGCGTCGGCAGCCGCGGCCGCTACAAGCTCACCCCGGACATCCCCACCCTGATCGAGCAGGGCATTCCCGACTTCGAGCTGATGACCTGGACCGGCATCCTGATGCCGCGTGGCGTGCCCCAGCCGGTCATGGCGAAGCTCCGCGAAGCCATGCTCAAGGCCATCACCGATCCCGCCTATGTCGAGCGCCAGGCCCAGGGCGGCTCCGAGATCGCGCCCTGCTCGGCCGATGAGATGCGCCAAATCATGCTAGCCGAAATCGAACTCTATAGAGAGATGATGAAGGTCGCCGGCATCGAGCCGGAATGAGATAGCGGCCGCCGGGCTTGCCCAGGCCTCCGCATCGTTGTATTCAAAAACATACAACGACATGACCTCACCCTCGATGGACATCGCCACCGCCGCAGGTCGCCTCCAGGCCCTCGCCAATCCGGCCCGGCTCAGGATCTACGAGATCCTCTCGCAGGCAGGCGACGAAGGCATGACGGTCGGCAGCGTTCAGGACCTGCTGGGAATACGTGCCTCGACCCTTTCTCATCACCTGAAGATGCTGGTTCTCGCCGGCCTCGTCACCCAGACGCGGACGGCGACCCGGCTGGTCTGCCGGCCCAATCATGACGCGATGGACGGTCTGTTCAGCTACCTGGCCCGGGAGTGCCGCCGTGTACCGCAACGCGGGGCCACCTGTTAGCCCGCCGGGGTTCCCGTCATTTCAAGAATCGTACGGCCGATCTCGACCATGCTCGCGCGCGGCATCGAAAAGGACAGGACCGCGGCGCCGACTTCGATCGTCAGCACCCCTCGTTCGTCCGACTCCATCCCCAGCGAGACGCCATGCAGAGGCAAAGCCCGAGCATCGTACGTTTCGCTGAAGGCCTTGAATCGACCGTTCACGGCAGCCTTGCCCCCCAGGATCAGCAGCAGTGTCAGGAGATGCTGGAGGTCGACCGTCGGAAACGCCAGTTCGATGCGGCCGTCCCGTTCGGTCTCGACATTCAGCAGCAATTCCCGCCCATCCGGCGTCACGTCCCCCGTGACGTAGGATACGCGCCGGACTCCGTTGCTGCCGCGTTCGCGGAACGGAAATATCTCGACCACCGGTCCTTTCCTCTCGTTATATTTATTTCTATATATCGCTAGCCGCCGGCCGGCGAGCACTTTCCCAACGACAGTCCAGAGGGTCGAACCATGCAGCACGCGAAGCACTTCTATATCGACGGCGAGTGGGTCGACCCGATCAAGCCTGCCCTGCTCGATGTCATCGATCCCTCGACCGAGGAGGCCTACGTCCAGATCTCCGTCGGCAGCGCCGCCGACGTCGATCGTGCCGTCGCCGCCGCCAAGGCCGCCTTTCCCAGCTTCGCCCGCACCAGCCGCAAGGAGCGCCTCGATCTGCTGCGCGCCATCCTGGCCGAGTACAACAAGCGCCGGAACGACGTGGGCGACGCCATTTCGCGCGAGATGGGTGCGCCGCTCGAATTCGCCCGCACCATTCAGGCCGGCCGCGGCACGGCGCATCTCGAGCGCATGATCTCGGTGCTCGAGACCTATCCCTTCGAATCGGTCGAAGGCACCACGCTGATCGCGCGCGAGCCGGTCGGCGTGTGCGGCCTCATCACGCCGTGGAACTGGCCGACCAACCAGATCGCCTGCAAGGTCCTGCCGGCGCTGGCCGCCGGTTGCACGATGGTGCTGAAGCCGTCGGAAGAGGCGCCGATCGATGCCCTCATCTGGACCGAGATCATGCATGCCGCCGGCACACCGAAGGGCGTCTACAATCTGGTCCAGGGCGCCGGCTCCGTCGTCGGCGAGGCGATGTCGAGCCATCCCGACATCGACATGATGTCGTTCACCGGCTCGACCCGCGCCGGCATCCGCGTGGCCCAGGCCGCTGCCGTCACGGTCAAGCGCGTAGCGCAGGAACTCGGCGGCAAGTCGGCCAACATCCTGCTGCCCGACGTCGACTTCCAGATGGCCGTCACCAAGGGCATCAACAGCATGATGGTGAACTCGGGCCAGTCCTGCACAGCGCCCAGCCGCATGTTCGTGCCGCAGGATCGCCACGACGAGGTGAAGCAGATCGCCAAGGCCGCAGCCGAGAAGTTCGTGGTCGGCAATCCGCAGGACCCCGCCACCCGGCTTGGCCCTGTCGTGAACGAGTCCCAGTTCAACAAGATCCAGGGCCTGATCCAGAAGGGCATCGAGGAAGGCGCTGAACTGGTGACCGGCGGCCCGGGCCGTCCGGAGAACCTGAACCGCGGCTACTATGTGCGGCCGACCGTGTTCGCGGGCGTGACCAACGACATGACGATTGCGCGCGAGGAGATCTTCGGGCCGGTCATCTGCATCCTCCCCTACAAGGACGAGGAAGAGGTCATCCGTCTGGCCAACGACACGATCTACGGCCTCGCGGCCTACGTGCAGGGCAGCGATCTCGAGCACGCCCGCAAGGTCGCCGCGCAGATGCGCGCCGGCAACGTCCACGTGAACTATCCGATGGGCGACACCGCCGCCCCGTTCGGCGGCTACAAGCAGTCGGGCAACGGCCGCGAATACGGCAAGTGGGGCCTCGAGGAGTTCCTCGAGACCAAGGCGGTCATCGGCTACAAGGCCGCCTGACGCTTCAAGGTCAAGCTGGCGGCCGGCGCGAGTGCCCTCGCCCGGCCGTCAGGCCAGCGCCGAGGGGTCGCACCTCGGTTGCTGGCATTCGCAGCTGACCATCTGCCATACATCTGCAATGCAGCATTCCGACCCGTCTTCCTCTCTCGTCGACATCGCAATCGTCGGCGGCGGCGCCAGCGGCGTGCTGCTGGCCGCCCAGCTCGTGCGCAAGAGCACCCTCAGCGTCGCCCTCGTGGAGCGCAGCGACCATCCCGGCCTCGGGGTGGCCTATTCGACCCGGTGTCGGGGTCACCTTCTCAACGTGCGCGCCAGCGACATGACGGCGCTGGACGACGAACCCGATCATTTCGTGAAGTGGCTTGCCCGCAACGGTGGCTGCCTCGGCCCCACCGACTTCGTCCCCCGCGCCGACTATGGGCGTTACCTGCAGGACCTGCTGAACGAGTCGCTGGAACGCGCGCAGGGCCGGCTGCAGATCGTCGCCGGCGACGTCACCGCCGTCCGCGAGAGACCCGACGGGGTCTCGCTCGACATTTCCGGCCGCGGCGCCCCTTTGTTCGCCCGCAGGACCGTCCTGGCGACCGGGCATCGGCCGCCCTCGGCGGATTCCGGCGCCTATCACGGCAATCCCTGGCGCGAGGACGCCATCGCGGGCCTCGTGCCCGATGCCTCGATCCTGCTGATCGGCACCAGCCTGACCATGATCGACGTGCTGATCTCGCTCCTCGAACACGGGCATAAAGGCCCGATCGTCGCGCTCTCCCGCCGCGGGCTGGTGCCGCATCATCATCCGCCGGCGCCGATCCCCACGCCCGACGCCGACACGCACGACCTCTTCACCGGCAGCCTGTCGCAACGCACCGCCCGGTTCCGCGCCAAGCTGCGGGCCGGCTTGGGCTGGCCGGGCCTCATGCAGCTCCTGCGGCCGCACAACAACGAACTCTGGCACGGGCTCGACCTGGACCAGCGGCGGCGCTTCCTGCGCCATCTGCGTCCGTGGTGGGACATCCACCGCCATCGCGTCGCGCCGCACATTGGCGAACAGATAGATGCCGCCAGGGCGAGCGGGCAGCTCTCGATCGTCTCGGGGCGGATCGAAGTCGGCCGCACGACGGACGACGAGGTCGAAGTCACCATCATCCGTCGCGGCTCGACCGAGCGGAAACGGCGCAGCTTCGACCGGGTCGTCGACTGCCGAGGGCCACGCAACGAGGTCGACGTCCGCGTACCCCTGCATGCGCAGCTGGTGAAGGACGGTCTGCTGCGGCCCGATCCCCTCAACCAGGGCCTCGACATTGCCGAGGACGAAGCGCTGATTTCGAAGGAAGGCACCCCCTCGAAACACATCTTCGTCCTGGGACCACCGACGCGCGGGCGCTACACCGAGATCGTGGCGATCCCTGACATCCGCATCCAGGCCGCCGCGGTCGCCGACCAGCTCGTCGCACAATTGAGCGAGCCGTCTGGTCTTGCCGTCGGTCCCGCCGCATAATTCGCGGATGGGACGCCGACCAGCCAAAGCCCCGGCCAAGCCGGCCGACAAGACTTCCTTGCACCTCCGGATCGATTTCGGCGGCGAACGCTCGATCGGCCCCGGCAAGGTCCGTCTGCTCGAGCTGATCAACGAGACCGGATCGATCTCCGCCGCGGGTCGTGCGCTGGCCATGTCCTATCGCCAGGCTTGGCTGCTGGTCGACGAGATGAACCAGATGTTCCGTGAGCCCGTGGTGACCGCCCAGACCGGCGGCGGCGGCGGCGGCGGCACCTCGGTCACGGAAACCGGCAACGACATCGTCCGCCTCTACCGCGAGATGGAGCGGAGGGCCTACGGCGCCTCATCGCCGGAAATCCGCTCGCTGGCCCGCCTGCTCACCCCGCCCGACGCCAAACTCCACTAGGACTCAGTCCGCAGGCTGCGCCGGGCCGCTTGCACCGCCTCACGTTATATCTTACTGGATATAGCGTTGCTTCACCGCAAAGAGGTGCCGGTCATGGAGATCGTCAGCAAGGGTTTGACGGACTGTCAGGTGGACCCGACAGGCGTTTCGTTCCGCCTCGGCCTCGAAAGCATCGACGGCCAGCCGGCCTCTGTGATCCTGCCGGTCGACTGCCTGCGGTCGCTGCTCATGACCTTGCCCCAGGTGATCGAGAAGGCCCTGAAGGCCCGCTACCAGGACGATACGCTGAAGATCGTCTACCCGATGGGCGGCTTCGCGCTCGAGGCTGCGGCCGGCAGTTCCAGCACCATCCTGACGCTGAAAACGCCCGACGGCTTCAAGGTCTCCTTCGCGCTGACGCCCGAGGATGCCGGCGGTCTCGCGACTTCGCTGGTCGGCATCGACGGGACCCAGCAGCACGTCCCGTTCAATTGATGCCGGATGACGACCAGCGGATCGATTTCAGCGAAGCCGCCGAGGTCACCGGAGAACTGCTGACGCGAGAAAACGCCGTCCTGATCACCCTGGTCGGTCACACCGGCCGGCGCTCCACTCTGACCATTCCGGCCGCGGATCTGCAGCGGCTGGTCTCTCTCCTGCTTCTGCTGGGGCGCGCCCTGCCGCACAACGAGCCCGCCGATGTCGCCAAGCTTTCTCTGATACCCACCGATTCGTTGAGCGTCGGCGGTCTGCCCGGCGGCGAAACGCTGCTCGCCGTGGCAGTCGGTGCCGCTATGGTCGGCTTCTCCATGCCCGCATCGGCCGCCGAGAAGCTGGGAAGGTCCCTGCTCCTCGCCGGCAGCGACGCGATGGAACCTACTTCAATACAGTGAAGCCCTGCTTCTCGAAGAACGGCTTGGCCGCCGGCGTCTTCAGATAGTCGACGAAAGCCTGCGCATCGGGGTTTGTCGACGAGGACAGCAGCGCCATCGGATAGATGATGGCCGGGTGCGAGTCTGCCGGGAAGGCGCCCACGATGCGCACCGCCGGATCCGAGGCTGCATCGGTCTTGTAGACGATGCCGAGCGGGGCCTCGCCGCGCGAAACCAGGGTCAATGCCATGCGGACGTTCTCGGCCTGGGCCACGCGGCTGGACACCGACGGCCAGACCCCGAGAAATTCGAGCGCCGCTTTGCCGTACTTGCCGGCCGGCACGGCATCGACATTGCCCATCGCGAGGCGGCCGTCATTGCCGAGCGCGCCGCGCAGGTTGAACCCCTTGTCGATCTTGAGATCGATCTTCGAGTCCTTGCCGGCGATCAGGACGATCTGGTTGCCGAGGAAGTTCGAGCGGCTCGCCGGCTTGATGAGCTTGCGCTCGGCGACATAGTCCATCCACGGCACGTCGGCCGAGATGAAGATGTCGGCGGGAATGCCGCCCTCGACCTGCTTGGCCAGCGCCGAACTCGCGGCATAGGAGGTCTTGGTCGTCTTGCCGGTCTGCTTGGACCAGGCGGCCGACGCCTCGTCCAGCGCGTTCTTGAGGCTGGCGGCCGCGAGGATGATGACGTCCTTGCCCTGTGCCGCGGCCTGGTGAGCCCCCCCGCCCGCCGCAAGGACAAAGGCAGCGACGGCCAGTGCCGACGTGAACGCCCGACGAGTACCCAGCATGAAACCCTCCATTTGCGACAGATCGATATATCTCACTGAACATATCGTTTATCCACCGGATTCGCAGTTTATATGCATCGAATGGGTGCGCTATGGCCGAATGGATATAAAGTGACTGACGACCTATGCTTCGGCCGTCAACTCCCGGGAGGACTCATGCGGATCAGCGCCAGGAACCGATTGAAGGGCACCATCGTCGAGGTCACCAAGGGTCAGACGACCGCCCATGTCCGGATCGACGTGAAGGGCATCATCGTCACGGCGGCCATCACCAACGAGGCGGTCGACGAGTTGGGCCTCAAAGCCGGGCAGGAAGCCTATGCCATCGTCAAGGCGTCCGACGTCATGGTCGGCCTCGACAGCTAGTCCCCATGGTCCGGCTGAACGAGATCCGCCGGGGTGAGCGAGCGGTCGACCTGCCGGGCCGTTTCGACGCCTCGCTCTATTTCATCGGGCGTATCCGCACGCCGTGGACGTCGCGGCTCGAGACGCCGCGACAGGGAAGGCTCGACGGTCCGACGTGCCATCTCGAGTTCGACGACCGCTGGGTGGACGGACTGCACGGAATTGCCGAGTTCGAGCGGCTGGAGGTCCTGTACTGGCTGCACGAATCCCGGCGCGATCTCGTCCACCAGAGCCCGCGCAACGACAGTGAGGCGCGCGGCGTGTTTTCCCTGCGCACGCCGGTACGCCCCAATCCGATCGGCACATCGATCGTCCGCCTTGTGAAGATCGAGGGGCCGGTCCTGTTCGTGCGTGGCATGGATTGCCTCGACGGCACGCCCCTGCTCGACGTGAAGCCCGACCGCACCCTGTTCGAGCCGCTGGCGCCGGCGCAGCCCGGCGACTTCCAGATTGGCGACAAGTGAAGCGCCGCAGCGCATTTGCTCTACTCGGCACCGTCCTGCTGGCTCGGCCCAGCTTCGCGCAGGCCACGCGCACGCTGGTCGATTCGGCCGGCCGCAAGGTCACGCTGCCAGCGCGCATCGAACGCGTCTTCGTGGCGGGACCGCCCGCCTCGGTACTGACCTATGCGCTGGCACGCGATGCCATGGTGGGCTGGGTGCGCACCCCTTCGCCCGCCGAGAAGCAATTTCTGGCCGCTCCCGCGCGGGATCTGCCCGAGACCGGCCGCCTGACCGGACGCGGCGACACGGTGAGTCTCGAGCGCCTGGTCGCGGCGAAGCCCGACATGATCCTCGATTTCGGCTCGACCTCTGACACGTTCGTGTCGCTGGCCAATCGCGTGCAGGCACAGACCGGCATCCCGTATGCCCTGATCGATGGCCGATTCGCCTCGACCAGCCCCTCGTTAAAGCTCGCCGCCGAGATGCTGGGCCGTGTCGAACGCGGCGCCGCGCTGGCGGCCTATGCCGAGGCGGCCTTCGCCCAGGTCGACAACGCGCTGACACGCGTGCCAGCCGACAAGCGGCCCCGCGTCTATCTCGCGCGTGGCTCCGAAGGCTTGGAGACCGGCAGCCGCGGCTCGATCAACACCGAGATCATCGAGCGGGCCGGCGCCACCAACGTGGCCGAGGGCCTTGGCGGCAGCAGCAACATCGCCAACGCTTCGCTGGAACAGATCATCGCCTGGCAGCCCGACATCGTGGTCACGCTGGACCGTGGCTTCTTCGACAACGTGGGCAGCAAGCCCGGCTGGGATCAGGTGCGCGCCGTCGCCAACAAGCGCGTCTACCTCGCGCCCAGCCTGCCCTGGGGCTGGATCGATGCGCCACCGTCGCTCAACCGCCTGATCGGCCTGCGCTGGCTGCTGTCGACCTTCTATCCCGCCGAGGCCAATCTCGACCTCAAGGCCGAAACGAAGAAGTTCTACGAGCTCTTCTACGGCGTGAACGTGACCGACGATCAACTGGCGCGGCTGCTGGGTGGCAAGGCAAACTGATGGCGTCATGCGCGCCGGCCTCATACTCGCTCTCCTTGGCTTGTGCCTGCTCGCTTCGATGCTGGCCGGCAGCATCATCGGCCCCTACCAGATCCCCCCTGGCGAAGTGCTGAAGGCCCTGGCCGCGCCGATCACCGGCGTGCCGGCTGCAGCCCCCATCGACACGATCCTGTTCCAGATCCGCCTGCCGCGCGTGCTCGCTGCTGCGCTCGTCGGCGGAGCGCTGGCGGCGGCAGGCGCCAGTTACCAGACGCTGTTCCGCAATCCCCTCGTCTCGCCCGACATATTGGGCGTCTCGGCCGGCGCAGGTTTCGGCGCCGTGCTCGGCATCCTGCTGTCGCTGCCGGTCATCGCCATCCAGGGGCTGGGCTTCGTCAGCGGCCTGATCACCGTCGTCATGGTCTATGCGCTGGCGCGCGCCCTGCGCAGCCAGAACGAGGTGCTCGTATTGGTGCTGTCGGGCATCGTGGTCGGCGCGCTGGCCGGCGCCGGCATCTCGCTGGTGAAGATCCTGGCCGATCCCTACAACCAGCTCCCCGCCATCACCTTCTGGCTGCTGGGTAGCCTGTCGGGGGTCAAGGTCTCCGATGTCTGGGGTATGGCGCCTTTGGTGATCGTAGGCCTCGTCCCGCTCGTATTGCTGCGCTGGCGCATCGGCGTCCTGTCGCTCGGCGACGACGAAGCCCGCGCGCTGGGCGTCAACGTCGCCTTCGTGCGCGGTGTCGTCGTCGCCGCGGCAACGCTCGTGACGGCGGCGGCCGTCTCGGTGTCGGGCGTGGTCGGCTGGATCGGCCTCATGATCCCGCACATGGTCCGCCCGGTGGTCGGCCCGCGCTACGATCGCGTGCTGCCGGCCTCGGTACTCATGGGCGCCGCCTTCCTCGTGCTGGTCGATACGCTGGCCCGCTCTGCGGCGCGCATAGAGATCCCGCTCGGCCTGCTCACCGCATTGATCGGTGCACCGATCTTCGTCTGGCTGCTGGCCCGTGGCCGCCGTGTCTGGAGCTGACAATGATCGAGGCGCGTGAACTCGCCATCGGCTATGGCAAGACGGAAGTCGCCACGAGAATCGATCTCTCGGTCGCCCCCGGCGAAATCCTCTGCCTGCTGGGTCCCAATGGCGCCGGCAAGACGACGCTTTTCAAAACGCTGCTTGGTCTCATTCCCGCACTTCGGGGCACCGTCGCCGTCGGCGGCACACCGGTCGGCGAGCTGTCGCGCGCTGCCCTCGCCCGCGCTGTCGCTTATGTGCCCCAGGCGCAGGTGATGGAGTTCGCCTACACCGTCCTCGACCTGGTACTGATGGGCCGCACGGCCCATCTTGGCCCGTTCGCGGCACCAGGCGCCGCCGACCGCGACCGCGCACGCTCGGCTCTCGACCAGCTCGGCATTCTGGATCTCGCAGACCGCGAGGCCAATCGCATTTCCGGCGGCCAGCGCCAGCTCTGCCTGATCGCGCGTGCCCTGGCGCAGGACGCGCAGATGATGATGATGGACGAGCCCACCGCCAGCCTCGATCTCGGCAACCGCTTCCTCGTGCTGGCTCGCGTGCAGGCGCTGCGCGAGCGCGGCTTCGGGGTGATCTTCTCGACGCACGACCCCGATCAGGCGCGCGAACTGGCAACCCGGGTCGCGGTCATCGCAGATGGCCGCCTCGCCGCCTATGGCCCTCCTGACGAGACGCTGACGGCGGCGATGCTGTCGGAAATCTACGGCGTGCCGATCGCCCTCGAACGGACCGATAGCGGCCGTACCGTCGTTGTATCGGCCAGACCAGATTCCTAATGCGAACGGCGCCCTCGTGGGGCGCCGTTCGGCCATGAGCCCGATGAAGACGGCCTTTTCAGGCGGCGTAGCGGCTTTCCGTGAGCGCCGGCCACAGCTCTTCCTTGCCGGCCTTGGCGAAGGACGCACCGATCTTCTCACCCCAGAAGCTCTCGCTGCCGAAGTCTCGGCGCCACACCCAGAGCCTGCGCGTGTAGTGATGCAGGATGTGTTCGTGGGTGAAGCCCATCGCGCCCATCGACTGGTGCGAGATGGCGGCGATGCGGTGCGCGAAGTCGGAGCACTGGGTCTTGGCGGCGGCGATCGAGAAGCTGCCCCCCTTCTCCAGCCCGCCCTCATCGGCGTCGCGCGACGCGGCTTCCGCCGAGGCGATGGTCGCGGCGACGCAGCTCGCGAGCTCGGCCAGCATGTGCTGGATCGCCTGGAAGGTGGAGATGGGGCGGCCGAACTGGACGCGCTGCTTGCAGTATTCCGTTGCCGTCACGAGCACCTTGTCGGCAGCGCCCGCCATCTGCATGGCCCGGGCCAGCGCCGCGAGTTCGAGCGCACGCTCGGCGCTGATCGGCGAGGCGCCGGAGAATTCCGGCGTGGCGCCGTCGAAGGTCACGGTTCCGTAGGGCTCGCCGGCATGGCTGGGCGCCTCCTCGACCGCGACCGCATCCCGCGGCACGACGACGAGCGTCGACTTGCCGCCCGCCGTCACGATCGCGACGAAGCGCTCGGCGACGCCCGCGAACGGCACGCGCGCGACCTTGCCGGAGACGCGATTGCCCTGGAGTGACAGCTCGCCCAGCGCCACCGTCGACGGGCCGCTGGCCGGCTTGCCGCCAGCGGCCGCGACCAGCAGGTTGGCCAGCGCGGTTTCGGCGACCGGCACGGGAACGGCATGCTCGCCGGCCACGCGCAGCATTGCCATCAGGTCGGCCAGGGTGCCGCCCACGCCGTCCAGTTCTTCGGGAACGGCAATCAGCGGCAGCCCCATCTCCTCGACTTCTTTCCAGAGGTCGGCGGGCCACACGCCCTTCTCGACGCCGTTCACGATGTCCTTGCCGGCGCGCTCGGCGAAGAAGCGGCCGGCGGTCTCCAGCAGCATGTCACGGGTATCGCGGTCCATGATCTTTCTCCTTCAGCGCAGACCGAGGCCGCGGGCGACGATGCCGCGCAGGACCTGGGTGGTGCCGCCCTGGATCGTGTAGCTCGGCGCCATCATCGAAGCGTATTGCGCGACGTCGAGGAAGTCGGCGAGATCGTCCTCGGTCGTAGCATCGGATTCCGCCAGCGTGCGCGCGATCTCCGGCAGGTCCTGCTGGTAGATCGTGCCCAGATCCTTCACCAGCGACGCCTCGATGGCGGGCGACTTGCCCCCCTGCATCATGCCGGCGACGGCCGTGGACATCTGGCGCAGGGTCCACAGCCGAGCGATCAGGCGGCCCAGGATGGCGTTCGCGCGCTTGGCCGGCTGGCGGCCGAGCACCCGTACCAGTTCGCGCAGCACGTAGACGTTCTGCATGAAGCGTTCGGGACCCGAGCGCTCGAAGGCCAGCTCGCTGGTGACCTGCAGCCAGCCGTCGCCCTCGTTGCCGATCAGGCAATCCTCGGGGATGAAGGCGTCGGAGAAGGTCACCTCGTTCCAGTCATGGCGTCCGGCAAGATTGATGATCGGCCGGATGGTGACGCCCGGGGTCTTGAGATCGACCAGAAGCTGGCTCAGCCCCTTGTGACGATCGCCATGCTGACCGGAGGTGCGCACCAGCGTGATGCAGTAATGGTTGCGATGGGCGCCGGAGGTCCAGACCTTGGTGCCGTTGACGCGGAAGCCGCCCGGCACCGGCTCGGCGCGCGTGCGCACCGAGGCGAGGTCGGAGCCCGAATCGGGCTCGCTCATGCCGATGCTGAAATAGCACTCGCCGCGCGCGATGCGCGGTAGGATCGCCTGGCGCTGCTGTTCCGTGCCGAACTTCAGCAGCAGCGGTCCCGACTGGCGATCGGCGACCCAATGCGAACCCGCCGGCGCGCTGTTGCCGAGAAGCTCCTCGGTCACGACCAGGCGGTCGAGAAAGGTACGTTCCGCGCCGCCATACTGCTTCGGCCAGGTAATGCCGAGCCAGCCCTTCGCGCCCAGCGCCTTGCTGAACTCAGGAGACGGCGTGTTCCAGCTCGCGAAGCGATCCTCGGATTTGACCTTGGGCAGCGTTTCCTTGAGGAACGCGCGGACCTCGCCCCGCAAGGCTTCGGCCTCGGCTGGCAAATGGAACGGCGGGAATTCGAGCTTGGGAATGGACATCATCATCTCGACAGTTGGATGCCTCATCTCTGTCGGCTAATCCTGTGCCGCGCAACCCGTGAGTTTCGAGGGTCGAATGCCCCGCCGTCCACCACGCCTGCCGCCGCTCTTGGCGGAATTCGACGATGACGAACGCGACGCCGTCCTGGCCGCCAATCGTGCCTTCTACAGAGCCTTCAACGATCGCGACGCGGCTGCCATGGACCAGATCTGGGCGCCCATGGGCTCGGTGATCTGCCTGCACCCCGGCCAGGCGGCCCTTCATGAGCGTGCGGAGATCATGGCGAGCTGGCGAGCCATCATGAAGCACCCCGAGGCGCCGCGCGTGCGCTGCACCGAGGAATGGGTCGTCGGCCGCCCGGGCCTCGCGCTCGTCATCTGCCGCGAGGTGCTTCCCAACGGCCAGCTCATGGCGAGCAACCTCTATGTGCGCCTGGCCGACGGCTGGCACATGGCGAGCCACCATTCCGGCCCCGTGCCGCCGCTCGCGACCGAGCGCACGGCGCCCACCGCTTCCCCAACGCCGGCGCGAGACCGGCGCAAGCTGCACTAGCGGGCGATCGGCCCGCCCGCGCGCAGCAGCGGCTTCAGCCGGCTGTAGGGAATGTCGACCGTATAGGGCCCGGCCGAGTAAGGGCCGACCTCGTACTGGTTGAAGTAGATCTGAAGCTTATCGGCCTGCCAGCAGAAACGGTCGCTGCTGTTGACCGTCTTGGTAAGCTTGTTGGGCTGCAATGCGTCCTCGAAGCCGGGGTTTTCGACGAACTGCTTCTTGAGATCGGCGCCCACGATGGCGACGACTTCCTGGAGCCATGGCGTGCCGGATGCGAAAACGCCTGCGGGTGAAACGGTCTTGCCGCTGCGCAGATCGACCGAGGTGCAACTCGTGCTGCCGTAGCCATGGGCGCCGCCAGTGAAGGCCCAGAAGGTCAGGGCCACGGTGATGACGTTGGGATCGGGGCGGAAAAGCGCATAGCCCTGCTCGGCCTGCCATTCCTGTTCGCGATCCAGGCCGGCATCGGCCGTCGGCGTCGTTTCGCGCGCGGCCTTCGCGGCGGCCTCGGCAAAGGAGCGATTGATCGCCGTGAAGTCGGCGGTCGTGCCGGCGAAGCGCGGGTAACGAAGATCGATCGTGTAGGTCACCTTGCCCACCTTCCCGCTCCGCTCGATGGACTGGTCCTCGATGAAGGGATACGGCCCCGCGCCCGACGCCTTGAGGTCGGCGATGCGATCGGCATAGCGTGCCTTGAGGCAGCGCTGGATAACGTCCGGATCGTCGTTCGGCACGCAGGCACGGTTGCGCCCGACGATCCAGCGGACCTGGCTCTTCTCCAGGCTCTCCTTGGCCGGTCCGCTCAGCTTCGCGAGCAGAGCCGCGTAGAGGCCCGCCAGCTCGCGGTCCGTTTTTGCCAGGGCGGCGTCCTTGCAGATCGCCCGCTCCGCTCCGTTCGATGCCTTGGCACAATCGAAGCTGGGGCCGCTCTGCGCGAAGGCCGCGACCGGAGCGACAGCAAACAAAGCCGCGACCGCGAATGCCCTCACACTCGCCTCCATTGTTTCAACCGGCGGACCGCCTCTTCCATCTCCGCGGTCGCGCCCGCGAAGGAGATGCGCAGGGTGCCGGCCCCCCGTGCGCGGTCGAAGTCTACGCCCGGTGTCGTCGCGACGCCGGCTTCGCGCAGCATACGGCTGCAGAAGTCTCGGCTGTCGTTGGTGAGGTGCGATACGTCGGCGTAGATATAGAAAGCCCCCTGCGCCGGTGTGAGGCGGTCGAGGCCGGCGGCTGGCAGGCCGGCCATCAGCAGGTCGCGATTGGTGCGATAGCGCTTCACATGGCCATCGAGTTCCTCGCGACACTCGAAGGCGGCAAGCGCCGCGTGCTGGCTGAGCGTCGGCACCGAGATGAAGAAATTCTGCGTGAGCCGCTCGATCGGTCGCACCATGTCGGGCGGCACGACCAGCCAGCCCACTCTCCATCCCGTCATGGAGAAATATTTGGAGAAGCTGTTCACCACGATCGCGGTGTCGGATACCTCGACAGCCGAGTGGGTTTCGCCCTCGTAGACGATGCCGTGGTAGATTTCATCCGAGATCAGGCGCACGCCGTGGGCGTTGCACCAGTCGGCCAGCGCCTTCAGTTCCCCGCGCGTCACCATCGTGCCAGTGGGATTGGAGGGACTGGCCACGATCAGCCCGTCGAGAGGTCCCGCCTTCTCGAGTGCAGCCACCGTCGGCTGGAACCGGTCTTCCGCGGAGGTCGGCAGGTCGACTGCCTCGAGATTGAGCGCCGCCAGGATGTTGCGGTAGGCCGGATATCCCGGCGCCGCGAGCGCCACCCGGTCGCCGGCATCGAAGCTCGCGAGGAAGGCCAGCGGAAAGCCCCCTGAGGAGCCCGTCGTGACGATGACCCGCTCCGGCGCGACCTCGGCGCCATAGGTCTCGCGATAGTGCCGCGCGATGCGCTCGCGCAGCGCCGGCATGCCCAGCGCGGCGACGTAGCCAATCCTGTCCGCGTCGAGGGCGGCATGCGCTGCGGCGAGCGCCCCCTTCGGGGCGGGCGTGCTCGGCTGTCCGACCTCGAGGTGGATGACCGTCTCGCCCGCCGCTTCCTTCTCGGCGGCGGCGGCCATCACGTCCATGACGATGAAGGGATCGACGCCGCCCGAGCGCCGCGAAAGCTTGCCCGACATGTTGCCGTCTATCGAGCGATCGTCGAGAGGCCGGCACCGGCCGGGTCGGCACCCGTTCGGCAGGCCTCGGGCTTGCCGCGCAGACCCGAGGGGCAGGCGATGGCATTCACGAAGCCGCCCTGTGCCCGCCGGTTTGCGAGGACCGTCGCCAGGTTGCGATCGTTGTCGATGACCTCACGCGCCACATAGCCAACGGCTTGAGCCGCGGTCGGTCCGCCACCACCCGCTCCCGCAAATGTGAACTCCCCATTGCCGGGATTGGCGATGATCACCGGACTGACCGAAGCCGCCTCCGGATTGGGCGAGCCGAGCATGATGCCACTGCCGGGAGCGACGACACGCGCACCGAAGAGTTGGCCCATCGAGACCGCGCAGGCCGCCGCACCGCCCTTGCTGTCGACGGCGGCGAAGCCCGCAAAGCCGCCGGAATCCACCGGCGTACCGCCGGCCGGCTGCTGTCCATTCCAACCGGCGAGGGCCAATGAGCCGGCCGCCGGTGCCGGCGCGACGTAGACGCGGCTGCGATAGTGGCTGACCGACATCGGCTCCGACGCGATCGGCACGGCCGCGCGCAATGCATCAACCGGAAGGCTGCCACCGGCCTGAGAAACCTGCTCTGAAAAGGTGCGCGCCAAGGCGCCTTGGAAGAACTCCGCTCCGCCCCGCTGGCGGATGCTGCCAAGCACCGATGCGAGGTCAGGCTGGGTGAGCAGCGACCCCTCCGAGGCGTTGCCGAAGATCCGACGGGCCTCGGCATCCGCCCCGAGCAGGGCCCCACCGGCCTGCAGATCGCGCGCCAGCGCACGCGATACCGGGAAGCCGAACCGAGCCAGGCGCTCGGCCGGCGACACGGTCTGTTCCCAACGCAAGTTGCCGTGACGGACATGCATCAGGGTAACGGCGCGCACGCCTGCCGGCACCGAGAAGGGCGTGCCCTTGACCGCGCCGGGCGCCGCGATGGGGGGAAATACGAAGGCTTCGGCCTTCTTCGTCTTGTCGTTATGGACGATGCACGCACCGGACGCACCCAGCGACGCCGCCGACGGCAGGGTCACGGAGAGTGCAAAATACATGGCGACGGCGGCGTCGGTGGCATTTCCACCGGCTTCGAGGATCTCGCGTCCGACTTCGGCCGCCCGGCTTTCCTCGGCCGTGGTCGCCGCGAAGCTGCTGCCCTTGGTGGTCGGCGAGAAGGTGCGCTTGTTCTGCGTCAGACCGGCGGGGTTCTCGGCATTCTCAGCGCGATCCCGCGCGCGGTCTGTCTCACTAAAGCCACAACCGGACAGCAAGAGAACGCTCACAAGGGCTGCGTTGTACAATTGACGCGGCCGCCGACCGTTTCTAGCCTGTCCGAGCCCCGTGCCGACCTTGTTCAAACGCATCACCACCCTCTTATGTCTGACGCTCTTCGCGCTGGCACCGTTTCGTGCCGCGACGGCTCAGCAAGGTCAACGACTCAATCTGATCCGTGACGCCGAGATCGAGAGCACGATCCGAACTTTCACGATCCCGATCTGGAAGGCGGCCGGTCTCGACCCCAATGGCGTCGAGATCATGCTCGTCCAGGATGGCTCGCTCAACGCCTTCGTTGCCGGCGGCCAGCGCATCTTCATCAATACCGGCCTGATCATGCGGACCGAGCGGCCAAACCAGCTGATCGGTGTGATGGCCCATGAAAGCGGCCACATTGCCGGCGGGCATCTCGCCCGCATGCAGGAGGAACTGCGCAACCTCTCCACCTTGCAGATCCTCGAAACCATCCTGGCCGGCGGTGCAATGGCGGGGGGAGCAGCAGCCGGCGCCGGTGCAGGCGGTACCGGTGGCGGCCACGGCGGCGGAACCGGCCGCCCGATGGCGCCGGGCTCGCTGATGTCGTTCCTCAAATACACCCAGACCCAGGAGAGTGCCGCGGACCAGGCGGCGATCACCTATCTGCAGCGCACCGGCCAGTCGCCCAAAGGCACGATTGAATTTCTCCGCTACCTGCAACGCGAGGAGAAGCTCGCGATCAACCGCCGCGACCCCTATCTGACGACCCATCCGCTGACTCCCGAGCGGATCGCGGCCTTCGAGCAGGCCGCCGCGAACTCTCCCTACGCCAACACGTCCGACACGCCGCAATTCCTCATGCTCCACCAGCGCATGGTGGCGAAGCTCTATGGCTTCGTGGCGCCCGACATGGCGCTGCAGCGCTACGCCGAGGCCGACCGGTCGGTGCCGGCACGCTATGCCCGGGCGATCGCGCTGTACCGAAAGGGCACGCTGGGCTCGGCCCTGTTGACGATCGACGGCCTGTTGAAGGAATACCCCAACGATCCGTACTTCCACGAAGTACGGGCACAGATGCTCTATGAAAACGGTCGTGCCGCGGAGTCCATCCCTTCCTATCGCCGCGCCGTACAGCTCGCCCCCTCGGCGGCAATCCTGAAGATCGACTTCGCCCGCGCCCTGCTCGACGTCAACTCGCCCGACAACGATCGCGAGGCGATGCGCAATCTCGACCTCGCCATGCAGCAGGAGGCCGGCAGCTTCGAGCTCTGGCGCCTGATGGCGACAGGCTACTCCAAGCTCGGCAATCAGGGTATGACCTCCCTCGCCCGTGCCGAGATGGCGACCCTGCGGGGCCAGCGTGCCGAAGCCCAGTCCCATGCGGAGGCGGCGTCGCGCCAGCTTCCGGCCGGGACGCCGGCGTGGCAGCGCGCGCAGGACTTGAAGGCCTACATCAACAGCCGGCCCCGCAAATAAAGCCGGCTCTGGAGACATACCCATGCGTTCCCTTCTGATGGCCGCAGTGGCCGGACTGATCGTCGTCGGCGCCGTCGCAGCGACCCGTACCAGCGTGCCCACGAGCACCAACGCAACGGCGTCGGCCGCCCCGGCCCCTGTCGCGGCGGCCTCCGTACCGGCCGATCTGGGGAAGAGCATCAGGGCCTATCTCATGGCCAATCCGGAAGTCCTGGTCGATGCGATGCAGGAACTCGAGCGCAAGCAGGATACGCAGCGCGACGCCATGGCGCTGAAGGCGATCGGCCAGAACGAGGCCGAGCTCTTTCGCGATGCCGACAGCCCGGTGGCCGGCAATCCCGCGGGAGATGTCACTATCGTCGAGTTCAACGATTACCAGTGTCCCTACTGCAAGCGCGCCTACCAGGCGGTGAAGTCGGTGACCGGCGCCGACGGCAAGGTGAAGATCGTCTACAAGGACCTTCCCATCCTCGGTGAGCCGTCGCGCATCGCCGCGCTGGCCGCCCTCGCCTCGATGAAGCAGGGCAAGCATCAGGCCCTGCACAACGCGCTGATGGAATTCAACGGCAAGCTCGACCGGGCCAAGATCCTCGAGACGGCGGCCTCCGTCGGCATCGACGTCGCCCAGCTCGAGAAGGACATGGAAGATCCCAAGCTGAAGCAGATCATCGACCGCAACATGGCGCTGGCTGCCGCACTCGGCGTGCGCGGTACGCCGGCCTTCGTCATCGGCAAGCAGTTCGTGCCGGGCGCGGTCGATGCCGAGTCGCTGAAGGCGCTGATCGCCGACGCCCGCAAGAGCTAGCGCGACACCGTTGCGGTCAGGCCGAGCGCGTTCACCAGATCGGCGCCCGGCTTGAGGAGATAGTCGATCTTCTCTAGGCCCAGGGCGGGCTGCGGCATCGCGTCGAGCGTGAGCGTGCTGCCCTGCTCGACGAAGCGGGCGACCGCGTCGAACACCTTCGACATGTCCTGGGTGATCAGCACACCGGGCGGCTGGAAGCGCCGGATCTCGGCCGCGAGCGCCGCACGCTCCGCCGCCGCGGTCTGGCCGCTTAGCCGCGCCTTGGCCTGCAGGCTGCGCTGCAGGAGACTCTTGTCGGTGATCACGAGCCGTGCCGAGGAAAGCGCGGCCTTCGTGCCCAGCACGCCGAACAGATCCGCCTCGTCGATCGCGCGCCAGAACTCGTCGTCGGTGTCGATCACCTGAGCGGTGAGTGAAATCTCGGCGAGTTCCCGACCGCTCAACTTGCAGTCCTCGACCTTCAGCACGTGGTGGACCCGGTCCTCGAGCGTGCTGCAATCGAAGCCCAACCTCACTTCCTTGAGGTTCATCGACTGCAGCACGAGAAGCATCCCCAGCGCCTCGACGCTGCGCAGGGAGGGCGCGAGCACGAAGTCCTCGACGCGAAAGCGGGAGCGGTTGAAGTCGCCCTCGCGCACCGTCTCGGTGGACACGCTGCCCAGCGACAGGCCGTAGCGGGTCATGAGCTCGCCACCGAAGCCCGACAGGCGGCCTTCGGCCACCGGAACGCGACCGATCGGCGTGCCCGGCTCCCAGTCGATCGACGAAGCGACGGCGATCGGCCGGCGGAGGTCGACGCCACGGGCCGTGACGTCCCCAACCGTGAGACCGGCCATCCGCGCGTCCGCCGGTTTCACCTGGAAATCCTTCATTTCCAGCGCATCGATCAGGCCCTGACGGTAGCCCGAGAGCGAGACGCTCGCCGCGCCCTGGCTCATCTGCTCGAGCGAGACGTAGGTGAAATCGCGCTGTGCCAGGCGCCCGACGGTCAGGGCCCCCAGCAGACGCGCCACCATCACCTGATTGCGGAACGGTCCTTCGTAGGCCGCGTCGTAGCGCGGCAGGTCGATGTCGGTGCCGGTCAGCTCGCCGATCGTCCAGGTGTTGGCCGCGTCCGGCGTGGCCAAGCGGAAATTGCGCAGATGCAGGCGCGCCACATGCAGCGGGTCGCCCCAGTCGAGCCCGCGAAACGGCAGGCGCCCTTTCAGCAGCTCGTCCAATGGCCAGGCAAGGCCTGAAGCCTCCCACGTGTCGACCTTCAACTCGCCGTTCGGTCCGCCCACGACGTTGCCGAGACTGACGCTGCGGTCGAGCAGACCCACCTGCACGGTTTCGACCTGCACCCCCTGCTCTGCGAGGCCAGCCTTGAGGCGCGTGGCGGCGAACTCCTCGGCAAACGGGATGGAAGCGGCACCGATGCCGACCAGGCCAAGAACGACAGCGAGAGCGACGAAGGATTTCCTCACGGTTCGGCGTCCGGCTGCTTCGAGGGCTGGGCCGCGTCGAAGGCGGGAAGCTTCAGGCAGGCATCATAGATGCGCTGGATCGCCGGGTAGCGTTTCATGTCGACCTTGAACCGGGTGGCGTTGAAGACCTGCGGCACCAGGCACATGTCGGCCATCGTCGGCGAGTTGCCGTGACTGAACGTCCCCTTCTCCGCGCTGTGAGTCACCATCGACTCATAGGCGTCGAAGCCGGTCTCGATCCAGTGCCGCGACCAGGTGAAGGCGCTCTCCTCCGTCTGGCCGAACTTCTGGCGCAGGTAGGCCATGACACGCAAATTCTGGATCGGATGGATGTCCGCACTCACGATCAGCGACAGCGCCCGCACATGGGCGCGGCCGACCGGATCGCGGGGAAGCAGCGGCGGTTCGGGATGGGCTTCCTCGAGATACTCGATGATCGCCAGCGACTGGGTCAACACCGCCCCGTCGTCGAGGACGAGCGACGGGACCAGCTTCTGCGGGTTGAGCGCGGCGTAGTCCGCAGAAAACTGCTCGCCCTTGCGCAGATGCCGCGACGCATGCTCGACCGCGATGCCCTTGAAGTTCAGGGCAATGCGCACGCGATACGCCGCCGACGAGCGAAAATAGCCGATGAGCTTCATGACCGCCTCCGCGGCCACTGTAGCACGGCTCAGGCGGGCGGCGTGTAGCGCACGACTTTCTGATCAATCGCCCCGAAGATCGACTTGCCCGCACGATCGAACATTTCGATGCGGATATGGTCGCCGAAGCTCATGAACGGCGTCACCGGCTTGCCGCCGTCGATCGTCTCGCGGACGCGCCGTTCGGCGATGCAGGAACATCCGACCGCCGGATCGCGGTTCGCAACCGTACCCGAACCGACGATCGTACCTGCCTCCAGATGACGTGTGCGTGCCGCATGCGCAATCAGCTGACCGAAGTCGAAGGTGAGATCGGTAGCGGCATTCGGATGGCCGAATTCCGTGCCGTTCAGCGTCGAGATCAGGGGGCGGTCGAGCCGCGCGCCGTTCCAGTCGTCACCCAGCTCGTCCGGCGTCACCGCCACTGGCGCGAAAGCAGTCGCGGGCTTGCCGTGGAAGAAGCCGAAGCCCTTGGCGAGTTCGCCGACGATGACGTTGCGCAGCGAGACGTCGTTCAGGATCGTCACCAGCTTGATGTGCTTAGCCGCTGCCTCCGGCGAGATGCCCATCGGCACGTCGTCGACCATCACGCCGATCTCTCCCTCGAAATCGATGCCCCAGGCCTCGTCGGCCATCTCGATCTCATCGTTGGGACCGATGAAGGAATCCGAGCCGCCCTGGTACATCAGCGGGTCGGTCCAGAAGGACGGCGGCATCTCCACGCCACGCGCCTTGCGCACCAGTTCGACATGCACGACGTAAGCCGAGCCGTCGGCCCACTGGTAGGCACGCGGCAGCGGCGCCGCCAGCGCGGTCGTGTCGAGCTCGAATGAGCCGACCGCCTTGTCGTCTTCGAGCTGCTCGGCCAGAGCCCGCAGCTTCGGCCCGTTGGTGGCCCAGTCGTCGAGCGCCTTCTGCATCGTCGGAGCCACGCTCGTGGCCCGAACGCCGCGTGTCAGGGCGCGGTTCACCACGATCAGCGTGCCGTCGCGGCCGCCTTCCTTGAGCGATCCCAGTTTCATTGTGGCGTCTTCCCTATTCCGCAGCCTGCTTCATGTCCGGCGGCCGCCAGGACTTCACGTACCCTTCGAACTCGACGCCGGCCGGCATTGCAGCCACATCGACAGCATCGCGCGTGTCGATCATCACCGCGACCTCGTCGGTCTCCGTCTTGCCGCCCTTGGTGGCGGCATTGAACGCCTTGGGATGCGGCCCGTGTGTGAAGCCGCTCGGATGGACCGTCATCATGCCGGGATGGATGTTGTCGCGGCTGAAGAAGCTGCCCTTGTGATAAAAGATCACTTCCTCGAAATCGTCGTTGTTGTGGAAGAACGGCAGGCGCAGCGCCTCGGGATCGCTTTCGAACGGCCGCGGCACGAAGGTGCAGACCACGAACCGGCCGGTCGCCCAGGTCGTGTGCGCCGACGGCGGTAGGTGTGCGCGATGGCTCATCAGCGGGCGCAGGTCGCGCCAGTTGATGCGCACCACGCTGAGATCGCCATGCCAGCCCACCGCATCGAGCGGATTGAACGGGTAGGTCACGGTCGACAGCGAATTGCGCCGCTTCACCGAGACCGTCCAGGTGCGCTCGTCCTGCTGGGCGCGGAAGGCCTCGTCGATGCGCGGCGTGTCGAGCATCGCCGGATCGAAGATGGCGTGACGGCCGACCAGCCCCTTCTCCGGCAGGACGAAGTGATCGTTGGTCGCCTCGATCATCAGCGAGACGGTGGGCTTCGCCGGCTCCAGGCGCCACATCGTCCCGCGCGGGATGACCAGATAGTCGCCTTCGGCATAGTCGAGATGCCCGTAGTCGCAGAAAAGCGCGCCGTTGCCCTCGTGGACGAACAGCAGCTGGTCGCCGTCGCTGTTGCGCACCAGTTCCCGCATCGGCTCGTCGAGGCGCCAGATGCGCATCTGCATGTGGCTGTTTTCCATGACGAGCTCGGCTTCCCACGGATTGGTGCGGGTCGTCGCCAGCTTGTTGAGATCGAGCGCACGCGGCCGGATCGGACCGTTGAATTCGACCCAGTCCGTCGGCTTGTGCTTGTGGTGGAACTGCGCGGAGGGGCCGAAGAACCCTTCCTTGCTGATCTCGCGCTCATAGGTGCCCTCGGGCAGGCGCACATGGGCCTGGCGCGAGGCAGTGCCCTCGACCTGGCGCAACGGAATCCAGTTCTTGGCCATGGTTTCCTCCGTCGTGTTTCGTTTCGTTATTTCGTTCGTTTCGTTTTTCTAAGCCTTCAACACACCGCGGCGGATCTGGTCGAGTTCGATCGATTCGAACAGCGCCCGGAAGTTGCCCTCACCGAAGCCTTCGTTGCCACGGCGCTGGATGATCTCGAAGAAGATCGGGCCGATCACCGTCTGGGTGAAGATCTGCAGCAGCAGACCGCCGCCCTTGGTCGGCGCGCCGTCGATCAGGATGCGATCGGCCGCCAGTCGAGCCAGATCCTCGCCATGGCCCGGCAGACGTTCGTCGACCTGCTCATAGTAGGTGTCCGGCACGGTCTGGAACGGCACTCCCTGCCCCTTCAGCGTTTCGACCGTATCGTAGATGTCGCCGGTGCCGAGCGCGATGTGCTGGATGCCCTCACCATGATAGGCCGACAGGTATTCCTGGATCTGCGACTTGTCGTCGGTGCTCTCGTTGATCGGGATGCGGATCTTGCCGCACGGGCTGGTCATCGCCTTGGACTTGAGGCCGGTGAGCTTGCCCTCGATGTCGAAGTAGCGGATCTCGCGGAAATTGAAGAGCCGCTCGTAGAAGTCGGCCCATTCGGCCATGCGGCCGCGATGCACGTTGTGGGTCAGGTGGTCGATATAGGTCAGGCCGACGCCCCTGGGATTGCGGTCGACGCCCGGCAGATACTCGAAGTCGACGTCGTAGATCGAACCGCGATCGCCATAGCGGTCTACGAGATAGAGCAGCGAATCGCCGATGCCCTTGATGGCCGGGATGTTCAGTTCCATCGGGCCAACCTTGCCCTCGACGCCCCAGGCGCCCAGCGACAGGGCGCGCTTGTAGGCGCCGCCGGCATTCTTCACCCGCAGCGCGATGGCGCAGACGCTCGGCCCGTGTACCCGCGCGAACCCTTGGGCG
>Ga0182745_1001091_pt1 | contig 26837 bp, 23 predicted proteins | sample eDN3rd30CKraftBY_FD_128523 | JGI IMG/M metagenome (GOLD analysis project Ga0182745, IMG submission 128523) | Enriched backyard soil microbial communities from Emeryville, California, USA - eDNA 3rd pass 30_C Kraft BY (version 2) (version 2) | ecosystem: Environmental > Terrestrial > Soil >... | reverse complement strand
GGGGCAGCGAGACTTGGAAACTTGTTTCCTAGTCGCAGCGGGGTGGGCCCTTGCACCGTTGCTGCCCACCCCCGACCCCTCCCGCCTGCGGGAGGGGAGAAGAAGGACCGACTTCGGCCGAAAGTTCCCCTACGCCGCCTCGAACCGGATCGGCAGCCGCTTCAATCCGCCCACGAACACCGATTCGACCCGCGCCGGCTCGCCCGCCAGTTCGAGCGATTTCAATCGCGGCAGCAATTCCTCCATCAAAATCCGCATCTCCATCCGCGCGAGATGCTGCCCCAGGCAGACATGCGCGCCGAAGCCGAAGGCGATCTGCTGGTTTTTCGCGCGGTCGGGGTCGAAGGCGAAGGGGTCGGCGAACATCGCCTCGTCGCGGTTCGCCGAGACATAGTTGAGCATCAACCAGTCGCCTTCGCGGATCGTTTGCCCGCCCACCTCGACGTCCTCTTTCGCGCTGCGCATGAAATGCTGCACCGGGGTCGACCAGCGGATCGCCTCCTCGATCAGGCCCGCCTTGTCGGTCGCCGCATCGCGGAAGCGCGCGAACAGCGCCGGGTTCTTCGCCATCTCCATCATCGCCCCGGCGGTCGAGGCGCTCGTCGTGTCGTGGCCCGCCGTGGCGACGATCATGTAATAGCCCGCGAGTTCGCGGTCGGGGATCTGCCCGTCGTCTATCGTCGCATTGGCGATCACCGTCGCGATGTCCTCGCGCGGGTTCGCGCGGCGGTCGGCGGTGAGCTCGCGGAAGTAATTTTCGAAATCGGCGATCACATAATGGAGCATCGCGATCGCCTGCTCGGTGCTCTTGATCGCCTCGCGCCCGCGGTTGAGTTCGGGATCGGTCGAGCCGAACAGCTGCTGGGTCAGCATCAGCATCCGCGGCTCGTCCTCGGCGGGCACCCCCAAAATGTCCATGATCACGCGCAGCGGATAATGCGCCGCGACGTCGCGCGCGAAATCGCATGTCCCGCCCAGCGACAGCATATGGTCGACCGTCTCGCGGGCGAGGCTGCGGATGCGGTCTTCGACGATCCGCAGATTCTTGGGCATGAACCAGCCCTGCGTCAGCAGCCGGTATTTCATGTGATCGGGCGCGTCCATCTGCACCAGCGAGCGGATCAGATGCCCGTCGCCCCCCGGGGTGGCGGCGCGCGCGAGCGCCTCGCCGTTGCGGTCGGTGAGCACCGTCGGGCGGATGCCGTTCGCGAAACGCTGCGGATCGCGGCTGATCGCCATGATGTCGGCGTGGCGCGTGACGAGCCAGAAGGGATCGTGGGTCGGATTCTCGGCGACCGCCAGCGGCGCATTGGTGCGCGCCCAGGCGAGCTGTTCGTGAAGCGGCTCCCACGCGGCATAGGCGGTGGGATCGATGACCGCGGCGGCAACCTCTCCGGGCAATATAGGTTTTGTCATGCAACGAAACTGCCGCAAGAAAGACCGTCTGTCGAGCGGGATCGGACGCCCGTCGAATTGGGGCCGTGACGCCCCGGTCCGCAGGGCCTAGGCCCTGCAACATTATTGCTTGAGTCTGAAATAACGGGGAAGATGCCATGAAATTTGCCACGCGCCACCTGCTGCTCGCGACGCTGTCGTCACTGAGCCTCGCCGTCGCCAGCCCCGCGCTCGCGCAGGATGCTGCGCCCGCCGCGGCCCCAGCGGCGACCGCCGCCCCCGCGCCGCTCGCCGACAGCGTGCCGAGCCAGCTCCCGCGCATCGCGCGCCCGTCGCATTACGACATCGCGGTCACCCCCGACGCCAAGGCGCTGACCTTCACCGGCCGCGCCGCGATCGACCTCGACCTGTTCGAAAGCTCGAGCGTCATCACGATGAACGCGCTCGACCTGACCTTCGCCAGCGCGAGCCTTGCGAAGGCCGACGGGTCGGGCAAGGTCCCGCTGACCGCGACGGTCGACGCGGCGGCGCAGACCGTCACCTTCACCGCGCCCGCCGCGCTGGCACCCGGGAAATACAAGCTGACGACCGATTACAAGGGCGTGATCAACACCCAGGCGAACGGCCTCTTCGCGCTCGACTATCCCGACAAGGCGACCGGCGAGCCCCGCCGCGGCCTGTTCACCCAGTTCGAGGCCCCCGACGCGCGGCGCTTCGTGCCGAGCTTCGACGAGCCGAGCTACAAGGCGACCTTCACCCTGACCGCGACCGTCCCCGCGGACCAGCTCGCGGTGAGCAACATGCCGGTCGAGCATGAGATGCCGGCCGCGAACGGCATGAAGATGGTGCATTTCGGCACCTCGCCCAAAATGTCCTCCTACCTCCTTTTCTTCGGCGTCGGCGATTTCGAGCGGATGGCGAAGAAGAGCGAGAGCGGCGCCGAGGTCGGCATCGTCTCGCCCAAGGGATCGGGCGAGCAGGCGCGCTTCGCGCTCGACAGCCTCGGCCCGCTGCTCACCTATTATGGCGACTATTTCGGCCAGCCCTATCCGTTGCCCAAGCTCGACAATATCGCCGGACCCGGCCAGTCGCAGTTCTTCGGCGCGATGGAGAATTGGGGCGCGATCTTCACCTTCGAGCGCATCCTGCTCGACGACCCCGCGATCACCAGCGAGGCGACCCGGCAGGGCATCTACGGCGTCCAGGCGCACGAGACCGCGCATCAGTGGTTCGGCGACCTGGTGACGATGGCGTGGTGGGACGACCTCTGGCTCAACGAAGGCTTCGCGAGCTGGATGGCGACCAAGGTTACCGACCATTATCACCCCGAATGGCAGCCGCTCCTGACCCGCGTCGACGGGCGCGAGCGCGCGATGGGGCTCGACGCCTACAAGACCACCCACCCGATCCTGCAGACGATCCGCACCGTCGAGGACGCCAACCAGGCGTTCGACGCGATCACCTATCAGAAGGGCGAGGCGGTCATCTCGATGCTCGAGGCCTATGCCGGCGAGGATGTGTGGCGCGACGGGCTCCGCCGCTACATGGCCGCGCACAAATATGGCAACAGCCGCACCGACGACCTGTGGAACGCGGTCGAAGCCGCGGGCGCCAAGGGGCTGACCGCGATCGCGCACGACTTCACCGGCCAGCCGGGGATCCCGCTGATCCGCATGACGGGCAGCCGGTGCGAGGGCGGCGCCAATGTCATCAGCGTGACCCAGGGCGAATTTTCGCGCGACCGCCGTGACACGATCGACGGCGAAGGGCGCCGCTGGCAGGTGCCGATGCTCGTCCGCGCCGCGGGCGGCCAGGAACAGCGCGTCGTCGTCGAGGGCGGCAAGGCGGACATCCGCGTGCCGGGAAGCTGCGGCGCGACCGTCCTCAACGGCGGCCAGCTCGGCTATTTCCGCACCCTCTACACGCCGGAGGCGCTCGATGCGCTGCGCGGCGGTTTCGCCAGCGTCGAGCCGATCGACCAGCTCGGCCTGATCAGCGACAATTTCGCGCTCTCGATCGCGGGCTATCAGCCGATGGGCGCCGCGCTCGGCCTGCTTGCCGCGGCCCCGACCGACGCCAATCCCTATGTGTTGACCGAGGTGGCTGGCCGCTATGCGCAGCTTCATGCGACCTTCGACGATGATGCGGCAACGCAGGCGGCGATCGCGGCGCGCGGCGCGGCGGCGCTGCGCCCGGCGCTGACCCGTCTCGGCTTCGATCCCAAACAGGGCGAGCCCGCGCTCGACGCGGTGCTGCGCGCCGACGTGATTCGCGCGCTCGGTGCGATGGGCGACGCGGCCGTGCTCGCCGAGGCGCGCCGCCGCTTCGCACTGCTCGACAGCGATCCGAAGGCGCTCGACGGCCCCGCAAAGGGGCTTTGGCTCGACATCGTCGCGACCAATGCGAGCGCCGCCGACTGGGACAAACTCCACACCCTCGCCCAGGCGAGCAAGTCGACGGTCGAGCGCAGCACGCTCTATACCCTGCTCGGTGCCGCGAAGGACGACGCGCTCGCGCAGCGCGCGCTCGACCTGTCGCTGACCGCCGAGCCCGGCAAAACGACGAGCGCCGCGATCATCGGCCGCGCCGCCCGTCATCACGCCGACACGACGGTTGCCTTCGTCGACGCGCACCAGGCCGAGGTCGACAAGCTGATCGACGCCTCGGCGCGCGTCCGCTTCCTCGCCAGCCTCGCGATGAACTCGGACGACCCGGCGATGATCGCGGCGCTCGAAAAGAAGGCGGCCGGTTTGCCTGCCGACGTCCGCAAGCCCTATGAGCGCACGATCGCGGTGCTCAAGGAGCAAGCCGAGAGCAAGCCGCGCATCCAGGCCGAAACCAAGGCGTGGCTCGCCGCGAAATAAGATGCGCGCCGCCTCCGCTCAGGCGGGGGCGGGGGCCGCGCCGCCGGGCATCGCGCTCTGCCATTCGGCGAGCGCGCGGCGGATCATCGCCTTGAGCGCCTCGCCCTGCCGCCGCCAGGCGGCAGCGTGAGCATCGCTCCACACCGCTCCGGCGGCAGAACCCAGCTCGTCGATCGTCAGGTCGACGAAGGCATCATATTCGTCGGCGGGCAGCGCGCCGTAATTGCGGTGCGTCACGACCAGCTCCGCGACGAGCGGCCAGACCCAGCCTTCGCCGGCCGCGAGCCCGAACAATATCTGCAGCGTCTCGTCGGTCATCCGCCGCGACGCGGCGTCGAGGTTCAGAAAGGCCGGGCGCCGTTCGGGGTAAGCGGCGAGGAAGCGCTCGAACAATAGGTGGCGGATGTCGATGTCGGCGTCGGCGACAGCCATAAGGCTCGCCTCCATCAGCGCGGCATCGCCATCATCGCTCACTTGAACAGACTGCCCAATATCCCGCGCATCAGCTGGCCGCCGAGCTTGCCTGCCATCTGGCGCCCGATGCTCGTCGCGGCCGAGCGCGCCGCCGACTGGACCATCTTTTCGGCCATGCTCGGCTTCGCGGCCTCGCGCGCCGCGGCGCGTTCCTGCTGGAGCCGGACGCGCTCCTCGGCCGCCTTGCGTTTCGCCTCTTCCTTGGCGGCGATCGCGGCCTGCTTGTCGGCTTCTTCCTTAGCCTTCGCCTCGACCGCCGCGGCCTGCGCCTGTTCGGCCTTGGCGGCGAGCAGCTCCTCGGCGCTCTCGCGGTCGACCACCGTGTCGTATTTGCCCGCGACCGGCGAGATCGACTGGATGATCGCGCGCTCCTTCGGCTCGAGCGGGCCGCAGCGCGAGCAGGGCGGCTTGATCAGCGTACGCTCGACCGGCGAGGGCGCGCCGTCGGCCATCAGCAGCGACACCAGCGCCTCGCCGACCTTGAGTTCGGTGATCTCGCGCGCGACGTCGACCTTCGGATTCGGGCGGAAGGTTTCGGCGGCGGCCTTCACGGCCTTCTGGTCGCGCGGGGTGAAGGCGCGCAGCGCGTGCTGGACGCGGTTGCCGAGCTGGCCCGCGACCGCCTCGGGCACGTCGATCGGGTTCTGCGTCACGAAATAGACGCCGACGCCCTTCGAGCGGATCAGGCGGACGACCTGTTCGATCTTGTCGGTCAGCGCGGGCGGCGCGTCGTCGAACAGCAGATGCGCCTCGTCGAAGAAGAAGACGAGCTTCGGCTTGTCGGGATCGCCGACCTCGGGAAGCGTCTCGAACATCTCGGAGAGCAGCCAGAGCAGGAAGGTCGCATAGAGCTTCGGGCTCGCCATCAGCTTGTCGGCGGCGAGGACGTTCACATAGCCGCGGCCCTGGTCGTCGCAGCGGATCATGTCCATGATGTCGAGCGCGGGTTCGCCGAAGAAATGGTCGCCGCCCTGGCTTTCGAGACTGAGGAGCTGGCGCTGGATCGTGCCCACCGTCGCCTTCGACACATTGCCGTATTTGGTGGTCAATTCGTCGGCATTTTCGGCGCACCAGGCGAGCATCGCCTGCAAGTCGCCCATGTCGAGGAGCAGCATATTCTGTTCGTCGGCGACCCTGAACGCGATCGCGAGCACGCCCTCTTGCACTTCGTTGAGCCCCATCAGCCGCGCGAGCAGCAGCGGCCCCATTTCCGAGATGGTGGTGCGGATCGGATGGCCCTGTTCGCCGAACAGGTCCCAGAAGATCGCCGGATTGTCGCGATAGGCCCAACCGGTATCGCCGATCTCGGCGGCGCGCTTGGCAAAGGCTTCGTGCGTCTTCGCGGTCGGGCTGCCCGCCATCGCGATGCCCGACAGGTCACCCTTCACGTCGGCGACGAACACCGGCACGCCGACCGCCGAGAAGCCTTCGGCGAGACCCTGCAGCGTCACGGTCTTGCCGGTGCCGGTCGCCCCCGCGATCAGCCCGTGCCGATTCGCGCGCTTGAGCACCAGCGACTGGCGGGGCCCGTCGGCCGCACCGCCGCCGCCAAGGCCGAGATAGATTTCAGTCGCTTCGCCGCCTTCGCTCACTGTCCATTCTCCACTCTGAAAACCTGCCGCAAGGTCTAGAGCGGGGGGACATGGGAGGCAATCGGCAAACCCGGCCGCATGAGGGTTAACGACCGGAAATCGACCGATTGCGGCCTATTCGACGTGTGCCCCGGCGAAAGCCGGGGTCCAGGGCGGTAGAAAGCCGGCGCCGCGTAGTTACGCTATGGACCCCGGCTTTCGCCGGGGTACACGAGAGGCTGATCGATAGAAACGCAACGCTTCCTTCATCGTCATCCCCGACTTGATCCGGGATCCATTGGCTCAAACACTGCGTGAATGAATCCCGGATCAAGTCCGGGATGACGAAAGAGGGGAAACGTCCACTTCCCACCCCAAACCCGCCATACCCCCTTTATCCCCGCGCGCTCCGCATCTACGGTCGCCCCGATGCGGCGGGGTTCGACAATCCGATCGGCGAGCGTAGGGATGGCGGCCCTGTTGCTGTCGGCCTGCGCCGGGGGCAATTTCCGGCCGGTCAGCGATGCGCCGGTGCGGATCGGCAAGCCCTATTCGGTGCGCGGGACCACCTATGTGCCCGCCGCCGCGCCGGCCTATGACGCGCTCGGCTATGCGAGCTGGTACGGGAATGAATCGGGCAACCGCACCGCGAACGGCGAGAAATTCCGCCCCGGCTGGATCACCGCCGCGCACACGACTTTGCCGCTGCCGACCTATGTCGAGGTGACCGCGCTCGACACCGGGCGGCGGATCATCGTGCGGGTCAACGACCGCGGGCCATTCTCGCGCGGGCGAATCATCGACCTGTCGCGGGGCGCGGCGGAGGAACTCGGCATCAAGGCGCAGGGGCACGCGCCGGTGCGCGTGCGGCGGGTCGAGCCTTCGGAAAAGGACCGCAAGCGGCTTCGCGACGGCAAGCCCGCGGCCTCGCTCGGCCGCGTGCCCGAACGCGAGTTGCAGCAGCTTCGGATGCGGCTTTCCGCCGAGGGCCGCTGACGGCCGCGACGCTAGACTTTCTCGTTCGGGAAGAAGCGCGCGACAACCTCGCTCGCGAGGCGCGCCGGGCGCAGCGTTTGGGCGTCGATGCAGCACCAGCTCGACTTGACCTCGGCGAGCACCTCCTCGCCGCGTTTGATCACCGTTTCGTAGAAGGCGCGCGCGCCCTGCACCTTTTCGAGGATCACCGTCGCGATCACGCGATCGTCGAGGAAGGCGGGGCGGCGATAGGTGATCTCGTGCTTCAGCGCGACCCACAGATGCTGCGCCACCGCCTCGGGCGGCGCGATCTTGCGCCAGTGGGCGAGCACCGCCTCCTGCACCCAGCTCAGATAATGGGCGTTGTTGACATGCCCCATGAAATCGATCTGGTCGGCTCCGACGGTGATGTCGTGGTCGTGCGGGGTCGCGGCGGCGGTCATGACGTTGACACTAGTGTCAACAGAGTGTGACGGAAAGATGAAAGTTGCGAAAAGCTTGCATTTCTCGTCGCCGCTTTCGCAGAGGTGACGCTCAGCCTCGTCCGCGATAGGCGGCGACGCCCTGGTCGGGGAGCCACAGGTCGGCGGGCGGCGGGCCCGACTGCCAGAAGACGTCGATCGGAATGCCGCCGCGCGGGTACCAATAGCCGCCGATGCGCAGCCACCGGGGCTGCATCTCATCGAACAGGCGCCGGCCGATGCCGACGGTGCAATTCTCGTGGAAGCCCGCGTGGTTGCGGAAACTCGACAGGAAGAGCTTGAGGCTCTTCGATTCGACGATCGTTTCGCCCGGCGCATAGTCGATGACGAGGTGCGCGAAATCGGGCTGGCCGGTCACCGGGCAGAGCGAAGTGAACTCGGGCGCGGCGAAGCGCACTAGATACAGCTCGCCGCCGCGTGGATTCGGCACATAGTCGAGCACCGCGGCTTCGGGTGAGGCAGGAAGTTCGCTCGATTGGCCGAGATGTTTGGGCGCGAGCGGGGGATGGCTGGAATCACTCATGGAAACCGTCTAGTGCGGCGCGCGGCCCATGTCATCCGTCGATGACCGGCCGGGTTCAGCGCCCGTTCAAGGCGCGGACGGGATGGAACGATCGGGCCCTGGGCAAGGAATGACGAAGACGAAATTCGGTCGGACAGGCAAAGCGGCGCGCTTGCCGCTGATCGCGCTCGCGCTCGCCGCGGGCGGGATGGCGCCCGCGCGTGCGCAGCAGACGGAGACGCCGGCGCCCGCCCCGACTCCCGCGCCCGCGCCGGGCGGCCTGAGCGATTTCCGCCTGCGCCCCGCCGACGACGGCCGTCAGTCGGGGGTGCAGGGTCCCGCCGACAACGGCCTGGCGCCGCTCGCACCGGGCGAACGGCGCGGCGTGCCGACTCCCGCGCCGCAGCCGACCGCGCCGCGCATCGTGCCGACCCAGCCGGCGCGCGCGACCCCGACTCCCGCGCCCGCGCCATCGCGCCGCGAGCCGGCCGCGCCGGCGCCAACGCGTGCCACGCCCGACAGCGCGCCGATCGCAGCGGCCCCCGCGACGGACACGGCGCCGACGGGCGCGGTATCTGCGCCGTCCTCGTCGGCCGATCTGTCGCTACCGGTCGCCGACAGCAGCCCGGCGCCTTCGGCCGCCGACGATGTCGCGGCGGTGCCGGCGACGGGGTCCGATGGCGGCACCCCTATCTGGGCCTGGCTGCTCGCCGCGCTGGCGGCCGCAGCAGCCGGCGTCTGGTACTGGCGGCGACGCCCCCAACTCGCAGGCGGCGTGCCCGACGAGCCCATCGAGCCGCATACGCCATCACCCCCCATGCCGCGCGCCGCCACACCGCCGACCCGTCCCGCCGCGCCGCCGCCGCGTCCCGCCGAGGCTCCGCGCCCCGTCGAGACTCCGCCCGCCCCGTCGCCGCTCGTCACGCGTCCCGCCGCCGAGCAGCGCGCCGAGGTCGCGATGACGCTCGACGTGCGCGCGATTCGCATGACGGCGGAGAATCTCGTCGTCGGCTTCGTGCTCGACCTCGCGAATCGCGGGTCGGTCGCGGCGACCGGATTGATGGTGCGCATCGCGCTCAACCAGGGGTCGGCGATGCAGGAAGGGGTGGTGATGCGCTTCTTCGACGGCGCGGGGGGTAGCGTGCTGCGCGATGACATCTCGCTCGCCCCCGGGGCGAGCGAGGCGCTGACGACCGAGGTGATGCTGCCGCGCGCCAGCGTCGAGCCGCTGATGATCGCCGGCAAGCCGATGCTGGTGCCGGTGCTCGTCTTCGACGTCACCTATCACTGGGAAGGGGACGCCGACGCCTTCGGGCAGGTCGCCGGCACCTTCGTCCTCGGCCGGGGACCGGCGCCGGGGACCGGCGACAAGCTGGCGCCGCTGCCGCTCGACCGGCCCTCCTACGCCGTCGATCGTCCCGCCGCGCGCGCGACCGCGATGCGGCGCGCACTCTAGCCGTTTCAGGCTTTTCGACCCTTTTCTGTTGCAGCGCAGCATCGGCTGGGGCACAGCAGCCGTGCGCTTGAAAAAGCGCCGGTGGAGGCATAGGCTGATCGTCTTCCCCGGGAAAGCAAAGCCGCAGCAGGATGGCCGACGGAGGGACAGGACAACAAGGTTCCCCGCGGGTCGTAGCAGGAGCATGACATGGACGCCTTGGTGTCAACGGAATGGCTGGAACGCGAACTGGGGGCATCGGACCTGCGGGTGGTCGATGCGACGAAATTCATGCCCGATGCCGGCCGCGACGCGCGCGCCGAATATGAGGCGGGCCATATTCCGGGCGCGGTGTTCATGGACCTCGCCGAGCTCGCCGACGCGAACAGCGACATCGACAATATGGCGCCGCCGGCCGAGAAATTCGCGAGCCGCATGCAGTCGCTGGGGCTCGGCGACGGCAGCCGCATCGTGATCTACGACGACAGCCCGCTGAAGAGCGCGGCGCGCGCCTGGTGGCTCCTCAAATTGTTCGGCGCGCACGACGTCGCATTGCTCGACGGCGGCCTCGCCAAGTGGAAGGCCGAGGGACGCCCGCTCGAAATGGGCAAGCAGACGCTGCGCCACCGCCACTTCACCGTGTGGCGCGACGCGAAGGCGGTACGCACCAAGGAGCAGATGCTCGAGAATCTGGCGAACACCGCCGAGCAGGTCGTCGACGCGCGCCCGGCGGCGCGCTTCACGGGCGAGGAACGCGACCCGCGCCCGGGCGTCGCTCCCGGCCATATCCCCGGCTCGGTCAGCCTGCCGCACAGCGCGCTGTTCAACGCCGACGGCACCTGGAAGCAGGGCGACGCGCTGAAGGCCGCGTTCGACGCCGCGGGAGTCGACCTCGACAAGCCGCTCGTCACGACCTGCGGCACCGGCATGACCGCGACCGTGGTCGCGTTCGGCGCGCATCTGCTCGGCAAGGACGATGTGGCGGTCTATGACGGAAGCTGGACCGAATGGGGTGCCGATCCGGCGACGCCCAAGGCGACCGGCGCGGCCTGAGCCAGTGACGCGAAGCGCGGGAGGTGTTTGACCATTCGCGCGCAGCGCTATTTCTGACTCACACAAAGACACCAAAAGGGCAGTTCATGCGCGCTGGGTTCGCGCACGAGCTGCCCTCTTTGTGTCTTTGCGTGAAAATATGAAGGCCCGCTGCGCGGGCAGGGAGGCACCGGCCACTGGATTTTGCGCCGCGCTCCGCTAACAAGGCGGGCATGAGCAAGAGCGACGATCAAGGCCTCCGCCCCGCGACGAAACTGGTGCAGGGCGGGCGGCGGCCCGAGTGGACGGGGGACCCGCGGCTCGGCGGCGGGGTCGTCAATCCGCCGGTGTGGCGCGCCTCGACCGTCCTTTATGATTCGATCGCCGACCTGAAGGCGCGCGGACGCGCCACCCACGACAAGCTCTATTACGGCCGGCGCGGGACGCCGACGGTGTGGGCACTCGCCGAAGCGCTGACCGGGATGGAGCCGGGCGCGGAAGGGACCTTGCTCTATCCCTCGGGCGTCGCGGCGATTTCGGCGGGACTGCTCGCGCTGCTCGCGCCGGGCGATCATTTGCTGATGGTCGACAGCGCCTATGAGCCGACGCGGCTGTTCTGCGACGGGATGCTGAAGCGTTACGGTGTCGCGACGACCTATTATGACCCGCTCGTCGGCGCCGCGATCGCCGATCTGATCCGGCCCGAAACGAAGCTGATCTTCCTCGAATCGCCGGGCAGCCTGACCTTCGAGGTGCAGGATATCCCCGCGATCGCCGCGATCGCGCGCGAGCGCGGCGTGCTGACGATGCTCGACAATACCTGGGCGACGCCGCTGCTCTTTCCCGCGCTCGCGCATGGCGTCGACGTGACGATGATGAGCCTCACCAAATATGTCGGCGGTCATTCGGACGCGATGATGGGCTCGCTCACTGCGACCGGGGCGGTGTGGTCGCGGCTGCGGCAGGCGGCGTATCAGCTCGGCCAGGCGGTGTCGCCCGACGATTGCGCGCTGATGCTGCGCGGCCTCAGGACGCTCGACGTGCGGATGCGGCGGCATGGCGAGAATGCGCTCGCCGTCGCGACCTGGCTCGCCGACCGGCCCGAGGTGGGGCGCGTGCTTTATCCCGCGCTGCCGGACGACGCGGGCCACGCGATCTGGTCGCGCGATTTTTCGGGCGCGAGCGGGCTGTTCGGCTTCACGCTGAAGGGCGCGGACGACGCGGCGCGCGCGCGCTTCATCGACGCGCTGGCGCATTTCGGCATCGGTTTCAGCTGGGGCGGCTACGAAAGCCTCGTCGTGCCGAGCGATCCGGGAACGATTCGCACCGCGACCGTCTGGAGCGACCCCGATGCGCTCGTCCGGCTGTCGATCGGGCTCGAGGATCCCGCCGACCTGATCGCCGATATCGAGCGGGGCTTCGGGGCGATGGCGGGATGAGCGTCGAGAGCGGCCTGCGCAGCGGGATCGCGGAGGTGATCGCGACGATGAAGGCGATCGGGCTCGACGTCGGCGACTATCGGCTGTCGCTCTATTCGCTGTTCGCGACGCTCGTCGTCGCGGTGCTACTCTATGCCGGCGTGCGGCTGGTGCTGCGCGCGATCAAATGGCTGCTGCGGCGTAACAAGCAGATCGACGATACGCAGCGGATATTGACCGAAAAGCTGATTGCGATCGCGCTGTTCATCCTCGCGATGCTGTTCGGCGTCGACCTGCTCGGCATCGACCTGACCGCGCTCACCGTCTTTTCGGGCGCCGCGGGACTCGCGATCGGGTTCGGGCTGCAGAAGACGGTGGGCAATCTGATCGCGGGGATCATCCTGCTGATGGACCGATCGATCAAGCCCGGCGACGTGATCGTCGTCGGCGACGCCGCCTCGATGGGGGTGGCGACGCTGGGTGGGGTGCCCAATGTCGGGCGCGTCGCGAAGATCGGCGTGCGCGCGGTCAGCGTCGTCACCCGCGACGGCAAGAAGCATCTGATCCCGAACGAGCTCCTCATGACGCAGGCGGTCGAGAACTGGAGTTATTCGAGCCGCGAGGTGCGGGTGCGGATGCGCGTGCCGGTCGCCTATGACAGCGACATCAGGCTGGCGCAGCGCATCATGCTCGACACCGCGAAGGCCAATCCGCGCATTCTCGATCACCCCGAACCCGCGGTGTGGATCACCGCCTTCAGCGAACGCGCGGTCGAGCATGAGCTGCGCTACTGGATCTCGGACCCCGAATCGGGGCTCGGCAATATCCAGGGCGAGGTGTTCCTAGGCATATGGGATGCGTTCCAGGCCGCGGGCATCCGCGTGCCTTATCCGCGGCAGGATGTGCGGCTGACGGCGGTGGGGGAGCGGGACGAGCCCACCAACCCCTGAGTTGCGTCATTGCGAGCGGAGCGAAGCAATCTCCAGCTATTGTCATATCAGAACGGTGGCTGGAGATTGCTTCGTCACTACGTTCCTCGCAATGACACGGGAAGGGTCGCCTAGATCCCCTTGGCCTTCGCGCGCTCGATCCCGTCGAGGATGATCTTCTTCGCTTCGTCGACGTCGCCCCAGCCGCCGAGCTTCACCCATTTGCCGGGCTCGAGATCCTTGTAGTGAGCGAAGAAATGCTCGATCTGCTGCAGCACGATCTCGGGCATGTCCTTGTAGGTCCGGACCTTGTCGTAATAGGGAAAGGTCGTGCTGACCGGGACGCAGAGCAGCTTTTCGTCGCCGCCGGCATTGTCCTCCATCCGCAGCACCCCGATCGGGCGGCACTTGACCACCGCCCCCGCGACCACCGACGAGCGCGCGACAACCAGCGCGTCGAGCGGATCGCCGTCGTCGCCGAGGGTGTGCGGGATGAAGCCGTAGTTGGCGGGATAGCGCATCGGGGTGTGGAGAAAACGATCGACGAACAGCGCGCCCGACGCCTTGTCGAATTCATATTTCACCGGCTCGCCGCCGATCGGCACTTCGATCAGCACGTTGAGGCTGTCGGGCGGATTGTCGCCGGCCGGGATCAGGTCGATGCGCATGGGAGATGTCCTTTGGTATGTTTGGAATTGCGCGCGCCTTAGCCCGCCCCGGTGCACAAAGTCGAGGCTGATTAGCCCCTCCCCTTCAGGGGAGGGGTTGGGCTGCAACTAGGCGGCAAGCCGCCAAGTTTCGCTGCCCTCCCCTGAAGGGGAAGGCGTATTGGTGTCAGAGCGCCCGTTTCGCCGCGAACAGCCGGTCGAACCAGTCGGGGCCGGTGCCGGTCCGCTCGAGCCACGGCCAGCGCAGCCCGCCATGATAGTCGATCGCGACGTCGCGATAGCGCCCGCCGCGCTCGACGAGCAGGCGCACCGGGGTCTTGCCGTCGGCCGCGGTCTTGATCGCGGCTTCGAGCCGGTCCTTGCTGTAGGCGACGCCGTCGACCGCGACGATCTTCGTCCCGTTGACGATGTCGGCGCGGAAGGCGGGGCCGTCCCAGAGGATGCCGCCCGCGACGCCGTCCTTGTCGATCGTCATCCCCAGCGAGTGGGTGAGGTCATAGCCCTTCGACATCGCCATGCGCGCCTTGTCATAGGCGTTGGGCGTGTCGCGCCAGACGAGCCGATAGCCCGCGCGCTCGATGCCGCCGACCGGCGCCGGCTGTCCCGGCGTCTGCAGCCGCTGGCGGAGGAAGGTCGCCCAGTCGTAGGGGTGGACCGCGTTCAGCGCCCGGACGACGTCGTCGAACTCATAGGTCACCTCGCCCCAGTCGCCCTCGCGCCCGCCGAAGAAGCTTCTCGCGAAATCGTCGAGGCTCTTCCTGTTGTTCGTCGCGGTGCGGATCAGCATGTCGGCGTCGAGCCAGACGAGCGAGCCTTCGCTGTAATAATCCTCGTTCCGCGACCAGCTCGGGAAGGGCTTGGGCTTGCGCGCGGCGATCACCGGGTCGAGCGTCGTATCCTCGACCGAGCGCCAGCTCCGCCCCGGCATCGCGGCATAGCCCGCGGCGCTCGTCGCCCATTGCGCGAGCGCCATGTCTTTCGACTGCATCCCCGAGCGCGCGGCGAGGACGATGTCCCAGAAGCTCGTCTGCCCTTCATAGACCCACAGGAGATTGCCCTGCATCGGGGTGCGGTAATCGGGGGTCCAGAGCTTCGCCGGGCGGCGGTACTTGCCGTTCCAGCTGTGGGTGAATTCGTGCGGCAGCAGCCCACGCAGCACCTCGCCGTCGCCCCATTTGGTGAAATAGTCGATCTTGCTGCTGTTCTCGCTGCTGCGATGATGTTCGAGCCCGATGCCGCCGAGCTCGTCGGTCAGCGCGAGCAGGAATTCGTAGCGGTCGAAATGACGGGTGCCGAACAGCGAGACCGCCTCGCCGACCAGCGCGGCGTGGGTCGCGATCTGGTCGGGCTTCGCCTCCAGATATTGCGCCTCGTCGGCGACGACGTTCAGCGTGACATTGTGGCCGAGGTCCCATTTGCGGAAATAGCGCCCCGCGAACATCGGGCTGTCGACCAATGTTTCATAGGTGGTGGGCGCATAGCTGTATCGGTTGCCGCTGACCTTCAGCCCGTCGAGCGCGGCGGCGCCCGTCCACCCCTCGGGCAGCGTCACGTCGAGCTGCACGGGAATGTCGCGGGTGAAATATCCCGCGGGATAGAGGCTGACCTGTTCCCACTGCAGGTTCATCATCGCCGGGGTGACGACGACGCGGCCCTCGCTCGTGCGCGTCGGCGACAGGAAGTCGAAAGCGACGTCGATGCTCTTCACGCCCTCGGGCACGTCGACGTCGAAGGCGTAGACGTCGGTCGGCTGGCGCGTCCAGACGAGCGGCTTGCCGCCGGCGCTCGGGCGGAAGCCCGCGAGCTCGGCGATCGCGCCGCGCGGCGCATGCTTGCCGGGCAGCCATTTGGGGTAAAGGAGGGTGAGCTTGCCGCCCTTCGCGACCGGAATCGTCTGGCGGACGTGAAATATGCCGCGCGCGACGTCGGTCGCGTCGACCTTCAGCGCCATCGTGCCCGGATAGGGCTTGTCGGCGGGCAGCGGGACGCTGTGCGGCGGCACGACCGGCTGCGGCCGGCTGTTGGCATCCTGCGCGTAAGTGGCGGAAACGAGGGCGAAGGGGGCGGCCAGCAGGGTCGCTGCGACGAACGGTGCTTTTTTCATGGCCGGTGTTACTGCCGCGAAAAGGGCGGCAGGTCCAGCGCGGGCTCTGCGAGGGCCCTTTGCGTTTCGACGAAAAGCCAGTAGACGCCGCCGCCATGAGCAAGGACAAAAGCGCGAAAATCCCGACGCCGCAGCCGGTGCGCGGCACCCAGGACATGCTCGGCGATTTCGCCGACCGCTTCGCGCAAGTCGTCGAGACCTTCGAGCGGGTGCGCCGCCTCTATGGCTACAAGCGCGTCGAGGTGCCGGTGATCGAACCGACCGCGGTGTTCGCGCGTTCGCTCGGCGAAACCACCGATGTCGTGTCGAAGGAAATGTATTCGTTCGAGGATCGCGGCGGCGAATCGATCACGCTGCGCCCCGAATTCACCGCGGGGATCGCGCGCGCCTATATCACCAACGGCTGGCAGCAGTTCGCGCCGCTGAAGGTCGCGACGCACGGCCCGCTGTTCCGCTACGAGCGGCCGCAGAAGGGGCGCTATCGCCAGTTCCACCAATTGGACGCGGAAGTGCTGGGGAGCGACAGCCCGCTCGCCGATGCCGAACTGCTGGTGTTCGCCGATCAGCTTCTGAAGGAGCTGGGGATCGCCGAGGGGGTGACCTTGACGCTCAATACATTGGGCGACGCGGACAGCCGCGACGCGTGGCGCGCGGCGCTGGTCGAGCATTTCGAAAACCATCGCGGCGACCTGTCCGAAGACAGTCTCGCGCGGCTCGACAAGAACCCGCTGCGCATCCTCGATAGCAAGGACCCGCGCGACCGCCCGGTCGCCGACAGCGCGCCCGACATCGACGCCTATCTGACCGGTGAAGCGCAGGATTTCTTCGGCGCGGTTACCTCGGGTCTCGACGCCGCCGGGGTCGCGTGGCAGCGCAACGCGCGGCTGGTGCGCGGGCTCGACTATTATCGCCACACCGCCTTCGAATTCGTCACCGACCGGCTCGGCGCACAGGGCACGGTACTCGGCGGCGGGCGCTACGACGGGCTGATCGAGGCGCTCGGCGGGCCGCCGACGCCGGCGGTCGGCTGGGCGGCGGGGATCGAGCGGCTGGGGATGTTGCTCGAATCTACGCCCCAGGATTTTCTGGAGTTTGTCTTGGTCCCTGTTGGTGGTGAGGCCGAAATGCTCTGTCTCGAGCTACAGGCAACGCTGCGGCGCAAAGGCCTTTCCTGCGACATGGGCTTTAGGGGGAATCTCAAGAAGCGGATGCAGCGCGCCGATGCGTCGGGTGCCGTTGCCGCCATCATCATCGGCGAGGACGAGATGCGCGAAGGAGAAATCACCGTTCGTCACCTTGCTTCCGGCCAACAGGCTCGGCGTAATCTCGCCGAGATTCGCGACGCGCGGGCTGGAGCAACATATACGCGGAAGCTTCTGCTCGAAGGGATTGACGGTAACAACTGGTCGGCGGAATGACCTCCGTTTCCGAACGCCAGATCGACGCCATCATCGAGCGCCACGCCGCCTTGCAGGCGCGGATGGCGACGGGGGATATGGCGCCCGCCGATTTCGTCGCGGCGTCGAAGGAATTCGCCGAGCTCGAACCCGTCGCGAAGGCGGCGGCCGAGGTCGTGCACTTGCGCGGCGAGCTCGCGGCGCTGACCGAGATGCTCGCCGATCCCGAAATGAAGGCGATGGCCGAGGAGGAGATTGCGGCGGTCGAGGAGGCGCTGCCCACTGCCGAGCATGACCTCGCGATCAAGCTGCTGCCGAAGGACGTCGCCGACGAGCGCGCCGCGATGCTCGAAATTCGCGCCGGGACCGGCGGCGACGAGGCGGCGCTGTTCGCGGGCGACCTGCTGCGCATGTACAGCCGCTACGCCGACGCGCAGGGGTGGAAGGTCGAGATCATCTCGGCGAACGAGGCCGAGGTCGGCGGCTACAAGGAGGTCGTCGCGTCGGTCAGCGGGCAGGGCGTCTTCGCGAAGCTGAAGTTCGAGAGCGGCGTGCACCGCGTTCAGCGCGTGCCCGTCACCGAAAGCGGCGGGCGCATCCACACCAGCGCCGCGACTGTCGCGGTGCTGCCCGAGGCCGAGGAGGTCGACGTCGCGATCAACGATGCCGACCTCAAGATCGACATCTACCGCGCGAGCGGCGCGGGCGGGCAACATGTCAACACGACCGACAGCGCGATCCGCATCACGCATATTCCGACGGGGCTCGTCGTGATCCAGCAGGACCAGCGCAGCCAGCACAAGAACCGGGCGAAGGCGATGCAGGTGCTGCGCGCGCGGCTCTATGATCTGGAGCGCGAGAAGATCCACAGCGCCGAGGCGTCGGCGCGCAAGTCGATGGTCGGATCGGGCGACCGCTCGGAGCGCATCCGCACCTATAATTTCCCGCAAGGGCGCGTGACCGACCACCGGATCAACCTGACCCTCCACCGCTTGCCCGAGATATTGGAAGGCGCGATGGACGAACTGATCGATGCGCTGATCGCCGAGGATCAGGCGCAAAGGCTGGCGGGGCTGGGTGAACAATAATTCCCCTCCCGCGTGCGGGAGGGGTTAGGGGAGGGCATGTCCGCATCCGACGATTCCGGCCGCGCCTATCCCTCGGAGGTCAGCGCCGCCCTCCGCGACGCGGCCGCGCGGCTCGCCGCCACCTCCGACACCCCGCGCCTCGATGCCGAGCTGCTGATGGCGCACGCCTTGGGAGTCGAGCGCGCGGCGCTGCTGCTCGATCCCTCGCGCTTCGCGGTGCCGGCGGGATTCGCGGCGCTGGTCGAGCGGCGCCTCGCGCATGAGCCTGTCGCCTATATCGTCGGCAGCCGCGATTTCTGGACGATCCGGCTCAGCGTCGGTCCCGGCGTGCTGATCCCGCGCCCCGACAGCGAAACGTTGATTGAGGCTGCGGTCGATCATTTCGGAACGGAGGGGCCGAAGCGCGTCCTCGACCTCGGTACCGGGCCGGGAACGCTGCTGCTTGCGGCGCTCGCCGAATGGCCGAAGGCGAGCGGTGTCGGGGTCGACGCGAGCGAGGAGGCGCTCGGCTATGCGCGCGGCAATGCGGCGGCGCTGGGTTTCGCCGAACGGGTCGAATTCCGGCGCGGCGACTGGGGGGAGGGAGTTGCGGAGACCTTCGACCTCATTCTCTGCAACCCGCCCTATATTGCCGCCTCCGAAGCGCTGATGCCCGACGTTGCCGATCATGAGCCCGCGGCGGCGTTGTTCGCGGGCGACGACGGGCTCGCCGACTATCGGCGGATCATCCCCGGCTTGCCGCCTCTGCTCGCGCCCGGCGGGGTCGCGGTCCTTGAAATCGGGGCGACGCAGCATAAATTGGTGGGGTCGCTGGCCGAAGCGGCGGGTTTCGCGGCCCAATGCCGCCAGGACCTCGCGGGCCGCGACCGGGCCTTGCTGCTCACCCCGGCGGCATAACGGCCCGCCAAGAAATCGCTTGGTTTTGCGTTCAAAGCGCGTTAGGGGCGGCTCACAGACCTGATCGGGGTCCCTTTGGCGATGCTGGTGCATCGATACTGGTCCGGCGGGTTTGCTTCCCATTTACGGCGCTGGTGCGGGATCTGCGGTCCCGCGCAAGCGGTAGAGGGCAAGGGCCGCGCACGAAGCGCGGGCGCGACGCACGAATGTTGCGGTCGGCCAAAAGGGGTTTGGCATAGCTTTTCGACAGGATGCTTCAGTTGAACATGAACAACCGGCAGAGCGGTCGCCGTCGCGGCCGCAACAACAACAGCAACAATAACCGGTCGCAGTCGGGTGGGCGCGGTGGCGTCGACCAGGCGAACCGGATCGACAGCCGGGCGCGCGGCAACGCCGTCCAGATGATCGAGAAATACAAGAATCTCGCGCGCGACGCGCAGCTTTCCGGTGACCGGGTCCAGACCGAATATTATCTGCAGTTCGCCGACCATTATTTCCGCGTCCACAGCGATTTCCGCGCTCGCCAGGAAGAAAAGGCGGCGCAGAACGGCCAGGAGCGCAGCCACGACCGCAGCCGCGAAGTGCGCGGGGTCGAGGATTTCGATGGTCACGACGACAGCGATCTCGACACCGACAGCGAAACCGAGCGCAGCGACGAGCGCGACAGCCGCCAGCAGGGCGGACGCGATCGCCGCGACGAGGACGACAATCGCGGCAACCGCCAGCAGCAGGGCCGCGGCCGCCGCGACCGCGACCGCGACCAGGACCGCGCCGAGCGCGACGAACCGCGCGACACCGAATCCGGCGACGCCGAAGAGGCCGCGGAAGCGGCGCCCGCGCCGCGCGCGAACCGTCGCGGCCCGCGCCGCGCCCGTCCGCAGGACGAGGGCGAAGGCGATGCGGGCATCGACACCGCGGTGCTGCCGCCGGCGATCGGCCGCAGCGCCGAAGCCGCCGAGCCCGAAGGCGACGACGCGGCGCCGGCCCCCAAGGCCCGCCGCCCGCGCCGCACGCTCGCCGCGCGCGGCGCCGGGGTCGAAGCCGCCGAATAAGCCCGTCATTTCGCGCTGGTTTTTGGCGCGGACATGACATAGCCTTCCCGCACGAACATCGGCGGGGAGGGTGATGATGCGCGCAGGAACACGGGCCTGGACCGGGCTTTGCGCCCTTGCGGCGCTGGGCGGGACTTTCCCTCTCGCCGCGCAGGAAGCAGGCGGCGGCGCGCAGGGCGACGTCGCGGTCACCATCTACAACAACGGCCAGTCGCTGGTGCAGGACGACCGCCAGCTCGCCGTCGATGCCGGACGCAACCGCATCGAATTCCCCGACGTGTCGGCGCGCATCCGGCCCGAGACGGTGACGCTGTCGGGGCCGGGGCTTTCGATCGTCGAGCAGAATTTCGATTTCGATCTGCTGACCCCCGACAAGCTGATGGACAAGGCGGTCGGGCAGACGATCACTCTCGTCCGCACCAACCCCGCGACCGGCGCCGAGCGGACCGAGCGCGCGAAGGTGCTCGCCGCCAATGGCGGCATCGTGCTCCAGATCGGCGACCGGATCGAGGTGCTGCGCGACGACGGCCTGCCGGTGCGCGCGGTGTTCGACCGGCTGCCCCCCAATCTGCGCGCGCGCCCGACGCTGTCGGTGACCGTCGACGCGGCGAGCGCCGGCACCGTCCCGGCGCGCCTGTCCTACCTGACTCCCAATCTCGGCTGGACCGCCGACTATGTCGCGCTGTTCGACGCCGCGAAGGGCGCGATGGACATCCAGGGGTGGGTGACGCTGACCAATTCGACCGGCACGACCTACACCAACGCGCGCACCTTGCTCGTCGCGGGCAATCCCGGCGGCGGAGGCGGCTTTCGCCAGCTCAGCGGGTCGATGGATAGCGCCGGGACCGAATCGAACGACCGCGAGCGGCTCGGCGACTATTATCTCTATCCGCTGGCCGCGCGCACGACGATCGCCAATGCGCAGCAGAAGCAGGTGAGCTTCCTCGACGTGAAGGGCGCGCCCGCGCGTTCGACCTATGAATATGTCAACCGCTGGCTTGGCAGCAGCACCGATCCCGTGAGCACCGCGAGCGTGCTGCGCTTCTCGACCTCGAAGCAGGGCGGGCTCGGCGACCAGCTCCCCGCGGGCACGATCCGCGTCTATATGCGCGACGCGCGCGGCGATCCGCAGTTCATCGGCGAGAATCGCATCGACCACACGCCGATGGGCTCGGCGATGTCGCTGCGCACCGGCGATGCCTTCGACGTCAAGGTGCAGCCGACCGTGGTGTCGCGCACGCGCAAGGGCGATTCGCGCTGGGTGACCAGGATGCGCTACACGGTCAGCAACGCGCGGCCCGAGCCGGTGACGGTGCTGCTCGCGCAGGACGGCCTCTATGGCGATGTGCGGATCGGCGACGAAAGCCTGAAGAGCGAGCGCGTGTCGGCCGACCGCGTCGAATGGCAGGTGCCGGTGCCCGCGAACGGCAAGGTCGACGTCACCGCCACCTTCGACACGCGTTACTGAGGGCGGCGCGTTGCGGGCCCTCCCGCTGCTGCTGGGCATCGCGGCGCTGCTGGCGCCGCTGCCCGCGCTGGCGCAGCAGGCGCCGGCGGTCGTCGTCTCGTCGCGAATCGACGATGTCGCGGTCACCGTCTATCGCGCGCCGTCGCGCGGCGCGGGGCCGATCAACCCCAATTGGCCGCAGGGCTTCGCCTTCATCACCGAGACGCGCACCGTGACGCTCCCCGCCGGGACCTCGGTGCTGCGTTTCGAGGGCGTCGCCGAGGGATTGCTTCCCGAAACTGCGGTCGTGAACGGCCTGCCCGACGGGGTGGTCGAGAAGAATCGCGACGCGCGACTGCTGTCGCCCGCAGGGCTGGTCGACGCCTATCTGAAGCGCAGCGTAACGCTGCGGCGTACCAGCCTCAAGACCGGCAAGGTGGTCGAGCAGGAAGCGGTGATCCAGGCCGGGCCGAACGGCGGCGTGATCCTCGAGACCGCGAACGGCTTCGAGGCGCTCGGCTGCTCGGGGCTGCCCGAGCGCATGATCTATGCCCGCGTGCCCAAGGATCTGTCGGCGAAGCCGACGCTGTCGGTGCTCGTCGATAGCCGGGCGGCGCGGACGGTGACGGTGCGGCTTCTGTATCTGGCCGAAGGGTTCGACTGGGCCGCCAATTATGTCGCTGACCGCGCGGCCGACGGCCGGACGGTCGGGCTGACCGGCTGGGTCACCATCGCCAACGGCGGGGTCACGAGCTTTCCGAACGCGCAGCTCAATGTGATCGCGGGCCGGCTCAACAAGGTCTACAGCCCGCCGCTGCCGCGCAGCACGCCGGGGCCGCTCGTCCTCAAATGCTGGCCGATGGATAATACGAGCACCCATCCCTATTGGGACCTGCCGCCGACCATCGAATTTGATGATGCGGCGGGCGACGCGGTGCAGGAGATCGCCGTGACGGCGCAGCGCCGCGCCGGATATGCGATGGCGCCGCCGCCACCCCCTCCGCCCCCGCCTCCGCCGCCCGCACCGCCGCCGCCCGAAGATCTCGGCGATCTCAAATTCTATCGCATCCCCTTCCGCGTCGACGTGTCGGCGAAAGGGCAGAAGCAGGTCGCGCTGCTGGCGAAGGACGGGGTTCCGGTCGAGCAGCTCTATGCCGCGACGCTCTATCAATCCGGCGACGACCGTCCGCAGCCGCTGACCCTGCGGTTGCGGGCACGGAACGAGGAGGCCGACGGGCTGGGCGTGGCGCTGCCGGCGGGCATGGCGAGCGTCTTCGAATCGGTCGGCGGCCGCCGGCTGCTCGTCGGCGAGGCGAAGATCGGCGACAAGGCGAAGGGCGAGCGCGTCGACTATGACATCGCTGCGAGCCCTGCGGTGCAGTACCGTGTCCGCGTCCTGCCCGATTCGGATCCCAAGAATTATCGTCGGTGGGAGGTGACGCTGACCAACACGCGCCCCTTTGACGCCGAGGTCGAAATGCTGATTCCCTTCGCGCTCGACCCGACGCCCGAAGACTGGGAACGGCGCGGCAGCGCGTGGGTGTGGCGCACGCGCGTGCCCGCGAACGACAGCCTCGTCCAGATCTTTCGGCAGAGGCTGAAGGGCGATTGATTCGCGAGGTGCCTGCCGCTCAGGCCGGCGGCAGCGCCCTCGGCCGGTGATTCTCGTCGAGCGCGACGAAGGTGAACAGGCCCTCGGTCACCTTGACCTCGGTCTCGCCGCGGTCGCGCGTCGCGATCACCTCGATGCGGATGCCCATCGACGTGCGGCCGCGCTTTTCGAGATGGGCGTAGACCGAGATGATGTCGCGCAGCAGGATCGGCGCGATGAACTCCATCGCCTCGATCGCGACCGTCGCGGTCGCGCCCTGTGCGACCCGCGCCGCGACGATGCCGCCCGCGATGTCCATCTGGCTGAGAACCCAGCCGCCGAAGATATGGCCGTTGCTGTTGATGTCGGCGGGTGCCGGGACGACGCGCAATATCGGGTCGGAGCGCTGCGGCAGATTGTGGACGCCGTCGGTCATGGCTGCAGGTCCGGATCGTCCTTGAACGGATCGTCGATCGCCTCGTCATGGCCGCTGCCGCTCGACAGGAAGACGAGGCCCATCAGCGCGGCGCCGAGCATCACCGACAGGCCGACCCCCGCCGCGGTGGCGATGATCATGTGGATGGTCAGCGCGTCGCCCATCGACCAGCGCAGATAGCCGAGCGCGCCGACAACCGCGAGCAGCGAGACGATCGCCATGCCGCGCATCAACCGGCGATAGCGGGCCCAGGCGATTTTCGACGCGTCGTCGTCGTCGAGGGGGGAGCGTTTGACCATGATGCCGCTTCCATGAACCATGCGGAGGCGAAGGCCAAGGACGAATGCCGCCGCGCCGTTTCGGCTTCGCCGCGAATCATGGTAGGATGCCCGCGATATCGAAGCGACAGAGGGAGCGGCAGCATATGACGATCGGAGCGATCTTGCACGGGCGGACGGGGCCGGTGATTTCGGCGCGGCCCGCCGATTCGGTGCGGGCGGTGGTCGACCTGCTCGCGCAATATCGCATCGGTGCGGTGCCGGTGGTCGAGGGTGACGCGATCGTCGGCATCTTTTCCGAACGCGACCTCGTCCGGCTGATGTCCTCCTATGGCCCCGACGCACTCGACCGCAGCCTCGACGAGGTGATGACCAAATCGCCGGTGACCTGCGATTCGGGCATGGCGGTGATCGGGGCGCTGTCGCAGATGACGCAGAAACGCATCCGCCATCTGCCGGTGGTCGACGGCGACAGGCTGGTCGGCTTCGTGTCGATCGGCGACCTCGTCAAATATCGCATCGACATGATCGAGGCCGAGGCGGCGGCGATGCGCGACTATATCGCGTCGTAGAGCTCATCAAAATCTGATGCGGGCGATTGACCCTCTATAGGAGGCTCTAGGCCACGACATTATCGGCGGGTTCGTCCGAAGCGCGTCGCCGCAACACGAGCCGCATCACCTCGGCGAGCGCCTCGCGCTCGAGCAGCCACAAGAGCATGCCGTAAAGGAAGGCGCCGAGCGCGACGAGCAGCGCGAGGCGAATCGGGGCGGCGAGGCCGATCTGTGCGATCGCCTGGTCGGCGAAGCCGACCGCGATCGCCATCACCAGCGCGGGCACGAGGCCGGGCAGCATCGCGCGCCCGATATCGGCCAGCGACACGCCGTTCAGCGGCGCCGACAGGCGGGCGGTGACGAGCAGCAGCAGCGGTGCGGCGACGAGCCACGCCCATGCCATGCCGATCAGCCCCCATTGCGCCCCGATCAGGAAAGCGGCGGGAAAGAGGATCGCGCCGCAAAGCGCCGCGCGCATCGACACCGACGGCCGCCCCAGCGCGCTGTTCACCGGCGCGAAGAGAATCTGCACTGTCATGAAGATCAGCGCGAGCGCGATGAGCTGGATATAGGGGACCATGCCGATCCACTTCATCCCGAACAGCGTCTCGACGATCGGCGCGGCGGTCACCGCGAGTCCGCAATAAAAGGGGGCCGCGATCAGCATCAGGAGGCGAATCGTCTTGATCAGCCCCCAGCGCACCGCCGCGGGATCGTCCTTGATTCGCGAATAGGCGGGGAAGGCGACCTCGTTGAGCGGCGGCACGAACTTCGCCATGAAGATCTGCGCGAGGAACAGCGCCTCGGCATAGAGGCCGAGCGCATGCGGTTCGAATCGGCGGCCCGCGATGAAGACGTCGGACTGGCTCTGCACCAGCCAGAAGAGCTGGCTGAAGAGAATCGCCGAACCGAAACCGATGATCTGGCCGCAGCCCTTGAAGTTGAAGCTCGGCCAGACGAGCAGCCGCGCGACGAGGGTGAGGCCGATCGCGCGCGTCCAGAACAGCGCGATCGGTGCATAGACGAGGGTCCAGACGCCGAATCCCGCGAGCGCGCAGCCGAGCGCGGTGCCCGCGCCCGCGAGCGCCGCGGCGAGATTGACGATCGCCTGGCGCCGGAAGTCGAGCTTTCGCGCCATCATCACCTCGGGCAGCGCGATGAACGGGGTCGCAAGAAAGATCAGCGCCTGCACGCGGAGCAGTTCGGCGACCATCGGCTGCCCATAATAAGCGGCGGCGACCGGGGCGCCGAAGAACTGGATCGCCGCGAGCAGCGCGTTGAGAAGCAGAAGGAGGCCGAACGCCTGCCGGATTCGGAAGGGATCGAGCGAATCGGACTGGACGAGCGCGCTCGCGAATCCCCAGCCGTTGAGGAAAGCGAGGAAGGAGATGACCACCTGCGTCATCGCGAACAGCCCGTAATCGGCCGGATTCAGCAGGCGAATCACCAGCAGGGTCGACGCCCAGGTGATGATCTGCGCGAGAATCTGGCTGCCCGAACGCCAGATCACCGCGCTCCGCACACGGTCCCCGAACGCCCCCGCGCTCTCCTTTTGCTCATCGGAACCCTTGATTTCCGCGCTCTCGCTCACCATTTCATCCTTCCGGGGCCGGGCTGGTCCCGGCGCGTCGATGCTAGTTTGAAACAAAATTGCAAAAAGGGTGTTGACGCGAATCAACGAGGGGCCTAGAGGCCTGTTCACCGGACGGGGCGCGGCGGAAAACGCCACGAACCAGCCGGTCGCCAACAGATACGGACAGATGTCCCCCGATAGCAATAGCGGGGAACAACAGCTGTCCGCTTCTTCTTGTCGGTGAGCTCTTTGACATTGTGATTGTCGATGAAGGGACATGTGGGCGGCGGCCCTGGGTCCGGCAGCTTTAAGGTGCCGGTAACTCAGGATAAAAAGCCAAGCCTGACCTGCATGTCTTACACGTTTCCATAACGTGGAAGCAGCCTCTCACGAGGTTGCTTCTTGTGTAGGCCAGGCTCCTTAAAATGAGCGGGTTTGCGAGGGATATTCCACCTTTGTAGATTCGAACATCAAACTTGAGAGTTTGATCCTGGCTCAGAACGAACGCTGGCGGCATGCCTAACACATGCAAGTCGAACGAACTCTTCGGAGTTAGTGGCGCACGGGTGCGTAACGCGTGGGAATCTGCCCTTGGGTACGGAATAACTCAGAGAAATTTGTGCTAATACCGTATAATGACTTCGGTCCAAAGATTTATCGCCCAAGGATGAGCCC
>Ga0182745_1001090_pt1 | contig 26838 bp, 29 predicted proteins | sample eDN3rd30CKraftBY_FD_128523 | JGI IMG/M metagenome (GOLD analysis project Ga0182745, IMG submission 128523) | Enriched backyard soil microbial communities from Emeryville, California, USA - eDNA 3rd pass 30_C Kraft BY (version 2) (version 2) | ecosystem: Environmental > Terrestrial > Soil >... | reverse complement strand
TTCTGAACCTCTCGGGGCCCGAAGATTCGTCGACGGGCACCACGGTGGCGTGGCCGAGCGGCTAGGCACCGGCCTGCAAAGCCGTTTACACGGGTTCGAATCCCGTCGCCACCTCACGGTCGCAAGACTGATAATTGAATAGCCTGAACTTCAGGCGCGATTGGCGCAGCGGTAGCGCGCTTCCCTGACACGGAAGAGGTCACTGGTTCGATCCCAGTATCGCGCACAAGGAAAACCCCTGATAATCAAGCGAAGCGCCCCGATTCGACTAGATCCCGAATCGGGGCGCTTCGCATTTGTCACAACATTTGTCACAGAGCGCGGAAGTGCATCGTCTAGATCCGACCGATGCGCGACCGCGCTAGGACGCCGTGCGAAGTGTTCCCAGTGCCGCAGCAGCTGCCGCGATCCCTGACGCCCCGGACTCTGGGAGGTACGTCGCCAGGTGTACCTGCACGGTGTGCCCGAGTAGCGCCGCAGCGTCACCCGGGGTCACCCCGAGGCGGTGCAGCATGAATGCCAGCGTGTGTCGCACCGAGTGCAGGTTGATGACCGGTACGCCAGCGTCGCGGCATAGCGCCCGGAAGCGGTCCGAGTACAGCTCGGGACGCAGCGGCTCGCCGAGCTCATTCACGACGACGTACCCCGAGTCGTGCCAGGCGCGGCCCGCGGCGAGCCTCTCTGCGGCCTGCTGAGCGCGCATGCGGCGCAGCAGCGCGATCGTCCCGGGCTCGATCGTCTCGAAGGGAACGGTTCGCCGACGCTGCGCCGACTTCGTATCGCCGGTGTAGTCCTCGCGGCCGTCCAGGATCACCCGACCCTGACGCACGGTGGCCTGACCCACGTCGAGGTCGAGGTCGTTCCAACGCAGTCCCATGATGTCGGCACGGGTCATGCCGCACAGCGTGAGGCGCCAGGCGCCGGCGTCGCGGTGCTCATCGGAGAGCTTGCGGAACTGATCCAAGTAGACGCACCGCGCGGCCGCCCCATGACCTTCGGTGGGCCAGTGTTCGAGCTTCTCGCCAGCGGCGCGCTCGTCGCTCGGCATCTCCACCAAGCGCGCGACATTTCGCGGGACGATCCCATCGCGGACCGCGCGGTCGAGCGCCTGGGCGAGGCGACCAACCGCTGCGCGCACGGCCCAGACCCCGAAGGGCTTGCCGTCGCGCTTGCCCCCGCCGAGCATCGAGGCGATCAGTGTCTCGACGTCGGCCGCGCGCAGCTCGCGTACCGGCTTGTCGCCGAACGCGTCGACTACCGGCTTGTACTGCGCGGCGTAGTTGCGGCGCGTTGGGGGTCGGAGCTTCGAGCGGGTAGCGAGCCACTCGTCGAGTGCTCGGGCGACCGTGAGCTCGTGGGCGGCGAGGCTCCCGCGCTCGGCGACTTCGGCGCGCACGTCCGTGATGAAGGCCCGCGCAGCCTCGATCGTGTCGAAGGTGCGCTTGACCTGCTGACGCTTGGCGGCACCGGGAGGCGACGCGTCGACGGTGGCGCGGAATCGCACGCGGCCGCCGACCTCAATTCGGCGAATTGGCTCGCCCCACTCGGGGCATGCCGGGCACGCGTAGCCGACGACTTCGCGCCCGCGCATGATGGGGTTCCAGCCCGTCCGGCGGTTGCCTCGCGGCTCACCGCAGCTGGGGCAGAGCTTGAGCGCGTCGGCCGGGACCGTTCGGCTGCGACCGCTGCTCGCTCCTACCTCTCTAGTCATTTCGGTCTCCTCTCTTCGAAACTGGTGCACTTGCCTCATGGGGCCTTGGGCTCGTTCTGGGTGGTTCGGCGAGGTGCCCCGAGTCCCGGGCAGCGCGGGTCCACTTGTCGATGCTCGACTTCGACTTGTAGAACTTGCGCGCTAGCGCGTCACGGCGTGAGATCCGCTGGGGCACCCCATCAGCATCGGGAATCGTGACGAAGGGCGGCGTTGCTCGCCACGCCGCGGCAAACTCCTGAAGCGGCGGACTGTCCCCCCGCATTCGCACCTCGCCAGGCTGTCTGGCCGCGTTGTCGAGGGCCTCGCTGACCGGCGCGACGCTCAGGTACAGCTCACCATCTCGCTCGACTGGTGCGAGGTACTCATCGATCTCGATAGCGGCTGACACGGCGGCCTCTTCGATGTACCCAAGGGGGATATTACGGAGAGCGCGCTGGTCCAGGACTGCGTCGCCTACGGGACAGATGGCAAGCGACGCCAGCCGCCCGTCGCGGGCGCTCGCCTCCCAAACGAAGCCTCGGTAGTCGCCTGAGATGACGACCACCGGAACACCTGTTTGCTCGCTTCTCTCGCCGGTCTCCGAGTACCTGTACATCGTCCGCGTATCGACGCGCAGGTGCCATTGCTTGTAGGACGCTCTCTTCATGATTACAAAGTTATCCCCTGGCCAAGTTGCCGTCAACGGGAGACACTCGACGAGAACACCCGGGACGGTCCCAAACCTGCCGTTCGACCGACCACCGCGAGAGGACAAGGAACCCATGACCTTCACCGATACCCAGCCCATCGAGCGCGTGCTCAAGACGAGCGAGGTTGCTCGGCACCTCAACTGCACACAAGACACGATCTACAACTTGATCCGCGCAGGGCAGCTCCGCGCGATCCGCGTCGGTCGTCTCGTTCGCATCCCGGAGTCGGCGCTCGCCGACTTCATCGCGGGGGACGCGACGCTGCCTGCCGTAGCTCGCCCGCAGCGGCCCTGACTGTCGCCGCGAACCGCTCCTGTCTCGCAATGCAAAAGGCGGCGGTTCGCGATAACGCGATACCCGCCGCCCCGATCCGTTCCCGTAGGAAGCACGTCAATGATACCAAGCACCGAGCCGCTCGGCAGCAGCAGCGAGCCGACAATCCTGTACCCGATTCCCGAGCTCCACGGCTCCGCGGCCGTTAGCGCATGCTCGGCGGCGTGCGCGGGCGTGCCGGTCATCCCGCTCCGCCCGGGCACGAAGATGCCGCTCTATCCGACGGGGGAGAAGCACCTGGAGGGCGCGCTGCGCAGCGGCGCGCAGGTTCTGGACCTCACTGCCGAGCGGCTGGAGATGTACGGCGCCCGGCCGAGCTGGGGAATCGTCACCGGTGAGCGTCTCGCCGTGCTTGACCTCGACGGCGGCCCTGCCGCCGCCTGGCTCGACGACATTGTGCGACAGCATCCCGAGGTGGCCCACTGGCGCGATGCGACTGTGCAGGTCCGCACCGCGCGGGGCGTCCACCTGTACGGCGCCGTTCCTGCTGGAGTGACAATCACCGGCAGTAGCGGCAAGCTCGCCCCCCTGCTCGACGTACGTGGCGTGGGCGCCTTCGTGGTTGCCCCAGGGTCCCGGCATCCCTCAGGGACTTGGTACGAGCTGGATACCGACGCCGAGTTGAATGCTGCCGCCGCTGCCGTCGACCCGGACGCGCTGCGCGCGCTCTTCCACGACATGCGGGGCGAGGGCGACACGTTCACCGTCGCCGAGGTTGCCGCGCTCACGCTGCCCCTCCCGCTACTCGCGCTCTTGCGAGACCCTCCCGAGGACGGCCCGCCGACGCCGACCGCTGAGGTGAGCGATACACGGTCGATCTCGACTGAGGAGGCTCGTCGCCGCTTCGACGGCGTGGTGCGCAAGGTCCAGGAGGCAGACGCCGGACAGGGGAATGCCACCCTCGCCTGGGCTGCCGGTATCTCGGCCGCGCTCGGGGTCGACCGTGCCGAGGCTGAGCGCGAGCTCGTCGGCGCGATCATGACCCGGCGCCATGCCGAGGACCCGCGAACGCGGGAGCAGGAAGCTCGCCGCACAATCGGCTCGGGCTGGAACTGGGGCCGCGCCAACCCTCAGAGCGCACTGGGGGAGCGTGCGCAAGGGCCCGGCTTGCGCGCCGCTGCGTCGGCAGCAGCACCGCTCGCGCCCGTCACGCACGCCGAGCGTCTGGCACGCGAAGCTCAGCGCGCCACGGACCGTCCGCCGCCGCCGGAGCGCGGTCAGTCGGCGTTCGTCGACGTCGCCGCGCTGCTCGACGGCGAGCTCACTGTCGCGCAACCCGACGGCGGCGCTGCCCTGAGCGACGGGTCGCGGCTCTTCTATCGGGGCGCGGTCAACGGCTTGATCGGTGACCCCGAGGCTGCCAAGTCCCTCATCGCTCTGGCCTCCGGCGCCGCCGTTCTGCAACAGGGCGGGGTACTCGCCTACGTCGACACCGACCACAACGGTCCCGAGCTCGTCGCCCGGTTTCTGCTCTCGCTCAGCGTGGACCGCGAGGTCCTCATCGACCGTCTCAAGTTCACGCAGCCCGACGATCGCGAGGAGCTGCTCGCCGCTGTCGACGAGATCGTCGGCATGGTCGCCGATCACGACCCCGCCGGGGAGATTGAGACGTTCGTCGTGTTGGACTCGATCGGCGAGAACCTCGGTATGTTCGGCGCTAGCCCGAATGAGGACCAGGGGGTTATCGACGCGAACCGGGCTACCGCGGCGAAACTGGCGCGGGCGGGCTGCACGGTGCTGACGATTGATCATCTGGCGAAGAACAACGAATCTCGCAAGTTCGGGGCGACCGGATCGACCGCGAAAAAGCGCGCCGTGGATGGGGCGCTGTACCGGGTCCAGATTGCCGAAGGTCGAGAGTTCAGCCCGCCTATTGGCGGTGCTAGCGACCTGCTGTTGGTGAAGGACCGGCGCGGCGGTGTGCGTGCGCGGGGGATAAAGACCGGCGAGGGTGCGGCCCGGTTCGAGTTGGGGCCGCGCGATGAGAACGGCCGCCAGGCCGGGCGGTTCATCGCATCCCCGCCTGCCGTGCGCCAAGTGGGGATAGCCGACAAGCTCACCGCCGACGTCGAGCAGCTAAGACAGCTTGATCCGCCGCCGAGGAGCCGGGATGACGTGCGGGAGCGTCTGGAGTGGGGGACTGCCCGGGCTGGTCGGGCGCTCAAGGAATGGCGCGAGCAGGCGGCGAGGAGTGGTCATGCGTGAGATCTACCCCCGCGGTCTCGGGAACTTGATTGGGGCCGGTACCGCCGGTACTCCCCTTAGGGGTGAGTACCCCGGTACCGAGGCAGGCCCTGCGGTACTGAGTACCGGACAGTACCGAGCGGTACCGACCCGCAGAGCCCAAGTAAATACAGGGATCCCGCAGTACCGCGGGCAGTACCGAGCCGGTACCGAGGGCGTCCGACAGCCGGTACTCGCAGAGTGCCAGACACCGGCGCACGGGCCCCCGAATAGTACCGACCAGGGGCAGGCCGTTCCTCGCGCGTACGCGTGCGCGAGAGCGCACCGGGATCTCGTCAGTGTTGGGGAGTCGACATGAGCTCATCGAACCGCTACCCACTTCCCGAGGCGGGAGGTGGTGCAAAGTCTGCGAAGCCCGTAGATGCTGGGCAATTGGACACCCCCGGCAAGCGCAGGTCACGGCCGGTGTCACGAGCTGCTCAGAAGCGTCGCGAAACCTTGCCGCCCGTGGCCAGGTCGCTCGACGCCACCCGCTCGGCAACCGCCCGGTTCGCCATCGAGCACGCGGCATCACGTCAGGTGCGCTGCCCAGCATGCCGTGCAGCTGCGGGGAATGACTGCCACCCGCCCGAGGTGCGTGCCGAGATCCGGCACCGCGGGCGCCGCTGGCACCATGCCGCCCGACACGCCCTGGCCCGACGGTTCGATCTATCGAGCCACGCGCAGCGTGCCGAGAAGGTGGCGCGGGTGCGCCAGGCGTTGCACGCGTCGAGTCGACCCAAGCCCGCACCGGGCCCGCCTCCGCCCCGTGTCGAGTCCCGCGCGCGGCTTGACGAGCGGCCCGCCGAGCGCCTCAGCTCCGCGTTGGCTGGCCTCACCCCGGGCACCGCCCCAGAGGTCGTGCAGGCGGCGCTGGCGGCCGCAGGACTGCACCTGAGCCGCGAGACCGTGACCGCCTGGCTCACGCACCTGGGCGCGACGAGGGCCACCACAGTCCTCGGATCTTCCACCCCACCCCTCCCACACCGCGCACCATCGTGCCGACACAGCTAAGGACAATCCCATGACCAAGACCGTGAAGTCCCATACCCCGCGCCCATTCGAGGTGCGCCCGAGCACCCGTAGCTATGAGCCGATCGTTGCTAGCACGGAGGGCTGGCTCGCCTGCCGCCTGTGCGGCGTGCTGCTGCCACCGGATGAGCAGGCCCGCGAGCCGCACACCGTCCGCTCAATGGGCCGTGTGCCCGCGCCAGGCACCTACATCCCAGGACCGATGCAACGCGAGTCTGAAATCCAGATGACCACCTGTGCGGCTTGCAATGGGCTGCGTGCTGAGGCGACGCGGCTTGCGGCTGAGTTCCCCAGCGGCTGCCGCACGACCGACTACTTGCTGATGGGCGAGCGCGCGGTAATGGCCGTCGAGGGGTGCCTCGCCGCGCTCCAGCTGCTCAGCGCGAGACATGAGATCAGGGGCGCGCGCCAGCTGCGACTGCTGCTGCGCGAGATTCTGCCGTCTGTGCCGCAGATCACCTGGGAGGGCCGCTTCGTGCCGTACGCCGATCATGACGCCAAGAGTGAGACGGGCGCGGCCCGCCCTTGGGCGCACGTGCCCGCCGAGGTTGTCGCCGCTACGCGGACCGCCTGGGCCGCCTGGCTCCGCGCGCGAGTCGAACGGCCGCGCCCTATCGCTGCCCCGACCGCGGCAGCTTGCTACCTGTGCGGCGTCGGTACTGTCGAGGCGCTGCCCTCGCATGCGCACCACGCCTGGCACACGCTTCGGGTGCGGCCCAGTGCACTCGGTGCCTCAAGGGCCGCCAAGGACCTCACCACCGACGTCCGCGCTACGTGCCACGCCGCGTACGCCGAGCTGCGCGGTTGGGGCCCCACCCTGCTGGAGCAGCTCGTGATGCGGGCTGCCGGGCTCGAAGGGAACGCCAGATGGCAGCAGGTCGAGGTGAGCGGCCTCAGGGCTTGGGGGACGATGGGCCGCACTGTGCCGAACCCGACCCCGTGGGCACACCTCGACCTTGCACAGCTGGACAGTGACCTGCGGACTGGGGTGTTCTGATGCCGCGAGCGAAACTGCCGAAGCGGACCCCCGCTGCCGACGCGGCGCACCGCCCGGCCGACGACCGCCCCGCCTGGTATCGACCGCCCGGCGGATTCGGGGGAGGCGCCCCCAAGGCACTCGACTTCGCTCCCGGCAACGTGCAACGGCTCGACTCGGGGTACCGCAGCCCCCGGGTGTACGGCGACGTGGCGCGGGCACTGGTGGCGGGGCTTGTCGACCAGCGTCCTGACCTCGCGGCTCATCCCGAAGCGCTCGCCAGCTGGGGCGATGCCGAGGCACGCGCTGCGCTGCTGCGCTCCCACCTCGACGCCGTCGGCATGCTCGATGAGACCAACGCCCCGCGCGAGTCGCTACTGCGACAGCTCGACCGCTTCGAGCGCCGTGCTGCAGCCGCCCGCGAGCGCCTCGGCCTGGATCCCCGCAGCGAGGCGGAGCTCGCGCTGCTGCGGGCCAAGGCGCTCCGTGAGGGCCAGCTCTTGCCACAGGTCAACCTCGACGCGCTCGTCGAGCAGGGCCGCGAGCTACTCGCGCGGGGCACGAACGCGCGCCATTCGGGGGAGGAGCTCGACCCGGTGCGCGCCGCGCTGGAGCGTGTCAGAGCCGAGGCCCAGCACTCGGAGACTGAAGCCCAACCGGCTGCGGCGCCAGGTTCCGACACAAGGACCATCCCCGCACGACTTGACCCGACCCGTGAGGAGACAGCACCTTGACCGCTACTGTTACCGCTCCCCGCCCCGCCCTTGATCTACTGGCCGCGTTGCCGCTGGAGGACGGTGCTCGTTGGGGCGCACGAGCCCGCGGCTGGCAGCTGGACGACGCACGGGCGATCCTCGACCCCAGTGGCCCGCGCCGCCACATGATCCTGCGCGGGCGCGGGATGAGCAAGACGACAGACGTGGCCGGCATCGTGCTCGTACTGCTGCTGACCGAGGCGCCCACCGGCTCCGCCTCTCATGTCTACGCCGCCGACGAAGAGCAGGCGGCGCTGCTCATGCTGGCCCTCGTCGGGTTCGTACAGCGCAGCGGGCTCAGCGCGCAACTGCGCGTTGGCGCGCGCACCGTGACGAATACAACCACCGGCGCGATGCTGACGATCGAGACGAGCGACGGCGCCAGCGCACTCGGCAAGCGCCCCTGGCTACAAGTCGTCGACGAGCTCGCGGCCTGGCCAAACACACTGAATCACCAGACGCTCTGGTCTGCGATCGTCTCGGCGGTGCCAAAGGTCCCCGGCAGCCGCCTGCTGGTCATTACGACGGCGGGATCACCGGTGGGCATCGGCGCCCGGGTCTGGGCCGAGGCTGAGCAGTCGCGCCACTGGCACACGTCCCGCGAGCCCGGTCCGGCCCCCTGGTGGAGCCCTGACGACATTGAGGCGACGCACGCCAGCCTCACCGCCGCCGAGTGGCGCCGACTCATCCTGTGCGAGTGGGCCGAGGGTGACGACGCACTGACCAGCCCCGAGGACGTAGAGGCAGCGATCCGCCCAGGCGACGCGGTGCTCGCGCCAAAGCGAGGCGTCGAGTATGTCGCAGCCCTCGACGTCGGGACGCGCAAGGACCTCACGGCGCTCGCCGTCGGGCACAGTGAGCAGCGCGAGAACGGGCGCGTCGCCGTCATCGACCGTGTGCTGTACTGGCGCCCGTCGGATCGCGGGGGCCGGGTGGATCTCGCCGAGGTCGAGGTGTCCGTCGCTCGTGTCTGCCGGGAGTACGGCGCCAAGCTGCGCTTCGACCGGATGCAGGCCGAGCAGCTGACGCAGAACCTCAGCCGAGCAGGCTTGCGGGTCGAGGAGTACATGTTCACGGCCGCCGGTGCCAACCGCCTGGCCCGCTCACTCTGGGGCGCGTTGCGCGACCGTGCACTCTCGCTGCCGGACGATGCTGAGCTACGCACCGAGTTTCTGACGACCCGGCTCGTCGAGACCGGGCCCTCGACGGTCAAGCTCCAAAATCCGTCAGGCCACCACGACGATATCGTGACGGCCGTGGGGATGGTGGTTGCCGACCTCGCAGACCGGCCCGCCTTGGGACGAGCCGCGATCCACATGCCGCGGGACCTTCCACGGCTCAGTGCCAACGCCATGCCAGCCCGCACGCTCATCGGGCGCCAGCTTCCTACCCTTGCTGATCAGATCGCCGGAGGACGGGCACGCGTCGAAGCCGCGCGGTCAGAGGCCCGGCGCCCACTCGTCTAGCCTGTCCAAAATCGTAAAGTGCGGCCGTGACCAATGACCCGGGGCGCGTATAGGAAGGCGTAGAAGTCGTTCCGTGTTGCGAGTATCGTGCCAGCCAAGGGGGTCTCTTTGAGTTCTTGCCCGGCCTGGTCGGTCTCCGCCAACGGCCAACGTGTGAAGATGCTGTCTCATGGTCGGGCGCGTGTACCGCAACCGCGAACGCATCGCGCAAAGATGGGCGACGCCGTATTTGACTAAAGCAAGGGAGATCTGTTTGCAATGCCATTCGACGCGAGGTCGATTACTCCACTGCGCTCGGGTCGAGCTTGATCCGGCGCAGCAGTTGCGCGTTCAGTGCGACGACGATCGTGGAGACTGACATCAATATCGCGGCGACTGCTGGCGAAATGCTGACTCCGGCGAATGCCAGCACGCCTGCGGCTAGTGGGACCGCGACGATGTTGTATCCGGTGGCCCACACCAGGTTTTGGATCATCTTCCGGTAGCTCGCGCGGGAAAGATCGACCATCGACAGCACCGCACGCGGGTCGTTGCCAACCAGAACGACTCCGGCGGATTCGATGGCCACGTCCGTGCCGGCGCCGATAGCGATGCCAACTTCGGCCCGAGCCAGGGCGGGGGAGTCGTTGACACCATCGCCGACCATCGCGACCTTCAGGCCGCGACCCTGCAGCTCCGCAACCTTCTTCTCTTTGTCTTGCGGCAGAACTTGCGCGAAGACTTCGTCGATGTTCAGTTGAGCCGCAACGGCGTCCGCGACCTGCTGGGCATCGCCGGTGATCATCGCCACCCTTATGTTGCGCTTGTGAAGGGCGGCGATAGCTTGGCGCGATTCCTCGCGGATCTCGTCCTCCAAGCTGAGCGCGCCGATGACCTGGCCATCGCGAATCACGTGAAGCACCGAGGCGCCGCGCTGTACCCACGGTCCGGTTTGCTCAACCAACGTGGCAGGGATGTCGAGTCCCTCGGCCTTGATGAGGTTCGGTCCGCCGACGGCGACGGCTGATTCATCAATATGTGCGGTGACGCCGAGACCGGTCAGTGAAGCGAATCCAGTAGCCACAGGAACACGGCTGCTGCGCTCGCGTGCCGCGGCCACAATTGCTCGAGCGGACGGATGCTCACTGTCCCCTTCGACCGCGGCCGCCAGCTCCAAGATCTCGTCTTCGGTCAGGCCTTCGACCGCGGCGATGCCGGTCAGCGCCGGTCGGCCCTTGGTGAGGGTGCCGGTCTTGTCAAAGAGCACGACGTCAATTGTGCGCATCCGCTCCAGGGCCATGCGGTTCTTGATCAAAACCCCGGCGCGCGCGGCCTGTTCGGTCGAGATGGCAATGACCAAAGGAATTGCCAGTCCCAGAGCATGAGGGCACGCAATCACCAGGACCGTGACTGTACGGATTACCGCCTCATCCGGGTTACCCAGAAGGAACCAGGCGATGAAGGTGATGATGCCGGCGCCTAGCGCGAAGTAGAACAAGAAGGCCGCAGCCTTATCGGCCAGCGCTTGGGCCTTCGAAGAGGATGCCTGCGCTTCGGCGACGAGCCGTTGGATGCCGGCGAGGGCTGTATCGGCGCCGATAGCCGTCACTCTGACTCGTAAAGAGCTGTCGGTAGCAACAGTCCCCGCCACCACTGTGTCGCCAGGCCCCCGTGACACGGTCTTGGACTCACCCGTGATCATGGACTCGTCGAGTTCGGCGCGACCTTCAGTGATCTCCCCATCCGCGGGGAGACGCGCTCCCGAGCGAACCAGCACGACATCATCCACGACGAGCGCCGAAATGCTGACAGTCTCTGTCCCGTTGTCCGTAACCCGTTCGGCCTCGTCGGGAAGAAGCGCAGCAAGTGCATCCAACGCCCCCCGGGCCGAGCCAAGTGCCCGCATTTCGATCCAGTGTCCAAGCAGCATGATGACAACGAGAAGCGCCAGTTCCCACCAGAAGTCGAGATCGAAGCTTCCAATACCTAGCGTTGTGATCCAGGATGCGACGAAGGCGACCGTGATGGCCATCGAGATCAACAGCATCATCCCGGGCTGGCGACTGCGCAGCTCGGTCCACCCGCCCTTCAGGAACGGCAGACCCCCGTAGAAGAAGATCACCGAGCCCAGAACCGGAGGAATCCACGTCGAACCCGGAAACTGGGGGATGGTGTATCCGAGCAAGTGCGAGAACATCGGGCTGAAGAACACGACAGGCACCGACAGCACCAGGCTGAGCCAGAACTTGTTCTTGAACATCGCCGTGCTGTGCCCGGCGTGCTCCCCGTGTTGGTGGACGGCGTGCTCGTCGTCGATTGCCGAATGCGCGTGACCTTCAGGCATCGCCTGCCCGTGAGTACTGTGATCGGCCCCATGGGTACTGTGATCGGCGTGCTCGTGATGGTGCGCCGAAGTGCTGCTGGGGGATTCGTGTGAATGGCGTGGATCAGGCGACATGACGCCCACCGTATACCCCTTGGGGGTATCCTGCAAGGGATGGACTGAGCATTAAGGATGCGGACACCGGAGGTTTCCGGTCGGTGTCTGAACGTGTTAAGAGCCAGCACAGCGCACTGCCAAACGGGGTGTTAGCGTTGAGGGGTCAGGAGGGCAAGCATGCACAACACGCGGCGCGCACTGCTGGCTCGACCCTCTTTGCATGCGCTCATCGCACTCGGCGGCTCTGCCCTGGTGATCATCGTGGGCCTGCTCGGAATGCACACCCTGAACGCCGCATCATCCGGACATGGCGCTGCGCCCTCCCACCACGCGGCGGTGGTCACCACCCACCTCGAAACCGAAACCGGTGAAACCCTCCTCGGCACAGAGTGCGACGCCGGGTGCCACGCGAATACCGTCCCGGGTCACGAGGACATGATGACTGCCTGCGTCCTCGCGCTGCTGGTCGGGATGCTGTTTTTGGCCCCGCCAACACTCCTGCAGCGTTTCGGTGCGCTTCCGACGGCTACAGCAAACTTCTGGCGGTTTTCTTCCACGAGTGTTCTTCCGCGCCCGCCCTCTCTTCTCGTCCTCTCGATCAGTCGTACCTGAGTAATTTGAGCTGGCGTCCGAGCCAGCCCTGTCGCGTTCGCCGCCCAGCGGTGCAACGAGTTCTACCTACTCACACGATTGATCGAAGGAACAAGAAAATGAACAAGCTCTCTCTCACCCTCGGCGTTAGCGCGCTTACGCTCGGCCTGGCTCTCACCGGTTGCTCTGCGGGTACGCCCTCACCCACCAGTGATAACAACAGCAGCAGCGCGCCAGGAACGTCTGCTTCGCCGACGGATGCGAACACCGGTGACGTGATGTTCGTGACGATGATGATTCCGCACCACCAGCAGGCCATCGAAATGTCCGACATCGTGCTCGGCAAGGAGGGACTCGACCCGCGGGTCGCCGACCTTGCCCAGCAAATCCAGGAAGCTCAAGGTCCTGAAATCGAGCGGATGCTCGGCTGGCTGGAGGATTGGGGTGTCGAGTACGACCCTGACTCCATGGACGGCATGGATCATGGCGGTATGGACGGCATGATGTCGGACGACGACATGACCGCCCTTGAGGAGTCCGATGGCCCCGAAGCCAGCAAGCTCTTCTTGGAGCAGATGATCGCCCATCACGAGGGTGCCGTCAATATGGCGCGGGTCGCGCTCGACGATGCTCAGAACCCCGAGGTGCTCGCGCTCGCTCAGCAGGTGATCGACGATCAAACCGCCGAGGTCACCGTCATGCGTGACCTCCTCGGCGATCTGTAAGGCGGAGTCTCCATGAAACGCACACTCTTTGTCGCGTCCGTCACCGTCCTCGCCCTCGTGGCGACGGGATGCACCACCGCCACGGACGTCGATCCGGGTGCTGGCCCTCCGCGCATCGACCATGTCCACGGTATTGCGGCGGACCCGCGTGGCGATGACCTGCTTGTCGCCACTCACAACGGCATTTTCACACTCACGCGTGAGGGAGAGGTTTCAGGCCCCATCGGCGGCTACGACTTTGATGCCATGGGTTTCACGGTCGCTGATAAGACGCTGTTCGCCTCCGGCCACCCTGGGCCGGAAACGCCGACGGAGTTCGGCTCTCCCAACTTGGGGATTCTCCGCAGCGACGATGTGGGCGCATCATGGTCACCGATCGCCCTCACCGGGACGGAGGATTTCCATGTCCTTACCGCCGGCCCCGACGGAACCCTCTATGGGATCGGTTCCAGTTCCACCGATTTGCTCGTGAGCACAGACGAGGGCGTGACATGGGCACGAGCTGGAGCGTCCATCCCCGCTGCCGACATCGTCGCCACAGACAACGGTATTTACGCCGCCCTTGAACAGGGCCTCCACGTAAGCATCGACGGTGGCGCATCCTTCACGCCAGTGACGGATGCTCCTGTGCTGTATTCGCTGGACGCGCGGCCTGACGGCACGCTGATTGGCGCTGGCATCGACAGCGAGCTCTGGGGTCAGAACCACGACGGGACCTGGGAACCACTCGATTCACTGGTTGGTTTTGCCCAAGCCCTCGCTGTGGTTGGCGATGGTCGAATCGCCGTCGTCGACGATCGCGGCATCGTCGAGGTCACGGCCGACGGCAGCACTGTACTAAGTCCCGCGAAGTGAACACCGCACTGGTCTTGGCTAGCGTCGATGTGTAACAACAACCCAGCCAGCGGCTTCGGTCGGGAGGGAGAACTGTGCGCAAGTTGATGCTGAAAATAGCTACGGCTGCACTGCTGACTCTCGTCTCAATAGCCGGCACTAGCGCGTTCCTGCCAGCAGAAACGGTGGTGACAGCACAGGCGGCGGTAGTTGGCTCACACGGTTCGGTCTTGGCTTCCGACCAGGTTTCCGATTTCAGCGGGATCGCCATCGCCGGTCAAACGGTGGACCTAACTGCCTCCATCAACGGTCCGACCGTCGACCTAATCACCGCTGGGGCCTGTGCCGCCCTGATCGGCTGTTGCATTTTGGGATTGGCTTTGCTGAGGCTTCGCTTCCGGGGCGATCCTCGATTCTCCTGGTCCGTGATTGGTCGACGAGCATTGACCGTCGCCCGCCCCTTGGTGTCTCTCCGCTCGGCACCCCGACCCTCGCTGACTCTTCTCTCCATTAGCCGAGTCTGATTTCTCGAACAATCGCGTGCGCGTTGCCAGAGGCAAGCAGCGGCACGCCATTTCCGCTGCCGATGGGCTGCGCAACAAGCAGTCCTTGGCGACGACCGACGCACGCGTTGGTCCAGTTCGAGTGCTCAAGAATTCTGTTCACCCTGGAGAGAAATGAAAACCGTTCCCTTTTCAATCGCGGCATCGGTCGTTGCTGCACTGTTGTTGTCAGGTTGTTCCGCAGACCCTCTGGCTGAGCAGTATTCGAACGATCGCGACAAGGGCTACTCGTCCGCTGATGGCGCCGTTTCCGAATATGCCCCAGCCGACCGTGGCGAGCCAGTGATCTTCGAGGGCACCACGGATGTGGGCAGCACGGTGTCTAACGAGGATTACGTCGGCGAGGTGCTGGTGGTCAACTTCTGGTACGCAGCCTGCGCGCCCTGCCGAGTGGAAGCGCCAGACCTTGCCGCCCTATCCGCGAAGTACCGGGACGCGGGCGCCAGTTTTCTCGGGATAAACGTGTACGACCAAGAAGAAACATCTCTCGCGTTCGCACGAAAGTTTGACATCGCCTACCCGTCGATCATCGATGCCAACTCGGGAGCCGCACGGCTTGCGTTCGCCGGTCACGCTCCGCCGAACGCCGTACCGACAACGCTGGTGCTGGACAAGCAGGGTCGCGTCGCTGCTCGCTTCATAGGGCTTATCGAAGCGCCCTCGATGCTTGACACCATCATCGGCGACCTCGTTTCAGAGGAGCTGTAATGAGTCCCATCGATCAGATCGTGATCTCGGGCAGCCTCCTGGTTGCGGTTCCGCTGGCCCTCCTGGCAGGGCTGGTCTCCTTCGCATCGCCCTGTGTGTTGCCGCTCATCCCCGGATACCTCGGCTATGTCGGAGGGCTGAGCGACAGTGGGGGGCGCGCGAACCGCCGCCGGATGCTTTTGGGTGTCCTCCTCTTCGTCCTGGGTTTCAGCGTCATCTTCGTCCTGCTGGGGCTTCTTTTCGGCACGGCTGGCTTGCTGCTGGTGCCGTGGATGGATCTCATCACGCGTATCGCTGGTGCGGTGATCATCCTGATGGGGCTCGTCTTCATCGGGTTATTCAGCTCGATGCAACGCATGGTCAAACCCAAGTGGAAAGTCGCGACCGGGCTTGCTGGCGCACCATTCTTGGGCATCGTTTTTGGCTTGGGCTGGGCCCCTTGTATTGGTCCCACGCTGGCGGCTGTGCTCGCACTGAGTTTGAACGGCGGTTCCCCGGCTCGCGGTGCACTGCTCGGAGCGGTCTACTGTCTCGGGTTGGGCATCCCGTTCCTCCTGGTTGCACTCGGGCTCAACTGGGCGACCGGCTCCGTAGCGTGGCTCAAACGCCATATCCGAGTCATCAACTACCTCGGAGGCGCACTGCTCATCATTGTGGGCCTGGTCATGGTGTCGGGACTCTGGACGAGGCTGATGTCGAGCCTGGGAGGGGTGATCGGTAGTTTTGTCCCGGTCATCTGATCGCATCAACCCTCCTGCAACTTCGACAGATCGAATAGCCCAGCCGAGGCTCGGCATCGCTGGGTATCTTTGAATCGCCCCGGGTCTCGTGGAGGGTTTGATTCCCCGAGAGGATGATGATCATGCCAGCACCGAGGAAGTATCCGCCGGAGCTTCGTGAGCGTGCGATGCGGTTGGTTGCCGAGGCCAGGAAGGAAGATCCGGAGTTGTCGCTGAACGCGGCGGTGATCCGGATCGGGCAGCGTGTCGGGGTCAATCCCGACACCCTTCGCGGCTGGTGCCCGCGATCGACGCGGGCGAACGCCCCGGGACCACGACGAGCGAAGCGCAGCGCATCAAGGCGCTCGAGGCCGAAGTGCGCGAGCTCAAGCGTGCCAATGAGATTCTGTTGGCGGCCTCCTCGTTCTTCGCGCGGGAGCTCGACCCGCGACTGCCGTGGTGATTCAGTTCATCGATGATCATCGTGACCGGTTCGGGGTCGAGCCGATCTGCCGGGTGCTCACCGAGCACGCCGTCAAGATCGCCCCGTCCGGTTACTACGCGTTCAAGACCCGCCCCGCGTCAGCGCGGGCCGAGAGCGACGCGGAGTTGATCGTGCAGATCGAGCGGGTGTTCTTCGATCGCAAGCTCGGTCGCGGGATCAGCGGCGCCCGGAAGGTCTGGCGTCTGCTGCGCCGCGAGGGCATCACCGTTGCCCGGTGCACTGTCGAGCGGCTCATGCGTCAGCAGGGCCTGCGCGGGATCCGCCGCGGCAAGCAGTTCGTCACGACCCGCCCCGACAACGCTGCGGCTCGCCCAGCTGATCACGTTCAGCGGTGCTTTCGCGCTGATCGTCCGAACGAGCTTTGGGTGGTTGATTTCACCTATGTCCCGACCTGGTTGGGGATGGGGTTCACGGCGTTCGTCACCGACGTGTTCTCGCGTCGGATCGTCGGCTGGCGCACCATGAACCGAATGCCGACCGAGTTGCCGCTGGACGCGCTGGAGATGGCACTGTGGGTCCGGGGCCGAGCCGGCCAAGACATCACCGGCGTCATTCAACATTCGGACGCGGGAGCTCAATACACCGCTTTGCGCTACTCCGAACGCCTGGCTGATGTCGGCGCGATCGCCTCGATTGGGACCGTCGGCGACAGCTATGACAATGCGATGGCCGAGTCGGTCGTCGGGCTCTACAAGACCGAGTGCGTGAAGATCGACGGCCCGTTCCGGACCGCTGACGAGCTCGAACTCGCGACCTTGTCATGGGTGCGCTGGTTCAACGAGCACCGCCTGCACTCCTCGATCGGGTATCTCACACCGATCGAGAAGGAGAACGAGCACTACCGTGAGATGAACTCCCAGGACCAGCCGGTACTGGGAGAACTCGCCCTCCACTAAACCCGGGGCGATTCATTCTCGCGTTCACCGAGTTCCCCAAAGACGTGTGGTCGCAGATCTGGTCGAACAACCCCAACGAGCGTCTCAACCGTGAGATCCGCCGCCGCACCGACAGTATCGGCATCTTCCCCAACCGCGAAAGCGTCATCCGCCTGGTCGGCGGCGTCCTGGCCGAGCAGACCGACGAGTGGGCCGAAGGCCGCCGCTATCTCGGCCTGGAGGTCCTCGCACGAAGCCGCATGCGCATGATCCCGAACACCGAAAGCGAGGTGGCCGCCAACAACTTCATCGCGCTCAGCGCATAACCCGAAGGATCAACCGTTACACCACTCACAGGGACTTGACCTGCAGATGCTGCCTCTGCGTCACCGAGAGACGCCGCGCAGCGCCTCCTCGACCTGTTCTTGAGTTGGTGCACCGGCGAAGCCATCCTTCGTCAGGTAGACCCGGCAGGCCAGCGATCGGACTGGCGGCGTCGGGAACAGGTCAGCCCCATCGACGAGGATCGTCGGCGAGCCACCGAAGTGGATGCTCGCAGCCTCGGCTTCGGAGCGAATCGTGACTGACTCGACCGCCACACGCTCGTAGCCGAGCGCATCGAGTGCAGCGCGCGTGCGCGCTTCGGCATCCGCCGTGTTCGGGCAGTCATCGATGTGCAGGAGTTGTACTTTCATTGGGATGGGCCTTTCGCTCGCGTGGTGCGAGCAGGGGTCATGTCCGTCTGTGCGTTCGGCGAATCGTGGTCAGAATCCACGTCCCTGCGCTCATGCTGGTCCGGTTGTGGGCTCGTCCTGACCATGATCAGGCAAAGCAGGGCGACACCGCTGACGACGAGGATGTCGGCGATGTTCCCGACGAAGAGGTCACCGTAGGCGATGAAGTCGGTGACATGCCCCTGCCCGAACGACGGCGGGTTCATGATCCGGTCGACGAGGTTGCCGACCGCGCCGCCGAGGATCAGGCCCAGTGCGATGCCCCAACGGACGCCACGCAGTCGCATCGCGAATCCAACTGTTATTGCGGCGGCGAGGACGCCGATGATGGTGAACACCCAGGTCGTTCCGGAGCCGAGGGAGAATGCCGCTCCGGGGTTGTACACGAGCGTCAGAGACAGCACGTCACCGATGAGTGGGACGCGGTCGCCGGGTGGAAGCTGGGCTGTCGCGAGGGCTTTTGTACCCTGGTCGAGGATTAGCCCGAGTCCCGCGACGGCGAGGGCAATACCGACCGCGCGGGAAGGCCGCTTGGTGGTCTTCCGTCGGGGCGACGGCTCATCGCGTGTTCCCGTGGGTGCCTCGGCGTACCGCCCGGTGTCTGGGGCAGTCATGCGACCGCCGTCCGTGTGCGGGCGGCGCGGAGGCCGTTGAGGATCACGATGACCTCCGCTATCTCGTGGACCAGGACGACGGCGGCGAGCCCGAGGACACCGAATAGCGCGAGTGGAAGCAGGGCGGTGATGATCAGCAGAGACAGAACGATGTTCTGGTTGATGATGCGGCGGCCGCGGCGAGCGTGGTCGAACGCGCGCGGGATAAGCCGCAGATCGTGGCCTGTGAAGGCAACATCAGCTGACTCGATTGCCGCGTCGGAGCCGGTAGCTCCCATCGCGATGCCGATATCCGCGCCAGCGAGGGCGGGGGCGTCGTTGATGCCGTCCCCGATCATCGCGACCGAACAGTCGTGGGACAACTTACCGATCGCGGCGGCCTTGTCCTCGGGGCGGAGCTCGGCGCGCACGTCGTTGATCCCGGCCTGCGCGGCGAGGGCGCGCGCTGTGCGGGCGTTGTCACCGGTGAGCATGGTCACCCCGATGCCCTGACTGGCGAGGGTGCGCACGACCTCCGGCACCTCGGGGCGCAGCTCGTCCCGGACGCCGATCGCGGCGACCGGTGCCCCGCCACGGTGCACGATCACGACGGTCATGCCCTGTTCCTCCAGACTCGTGACCTGACTCGCGAGCGTGTCGGCGTCGAGCCAGCGGGGGCTGCCTACGGTGACCCGCGCCCCGTCTACGGTGCCTTCGATGCCGTGCCCGGCTTGCTCGGTCACCTCAATCGCCGCGGGAACACCCGGGGCAGCGGCGGTGATCGCTGCGGCGAGAGGGTGCGTGCTGTGTTGCTCCAGCGCCGCCGCCCAGGCAAGCGCCTGACGCTCGGTCACACCGTCGGCGGTGAGGACCGCGGTAACGGCGGGCTGGTTGCGGGTCAGGGTACCTGTCTTGTCGACGGCGACGTGGCGGATCGTGCCGAATCGCTCGAAGGCTGCACCGGACTTGATGATCACGCCGAACTTGCTGGCCGCTCCGATCGCGGCGACAACGGTGAGCGGAACCGAGATCGCCAGGGCGCATGGGCTGGCTGCGACGAGCACCACCAGCGCGCGGGTGATCCACAGCTCCGGGTCACCGAACAGCGACCCGATCAGCGCGACCAGCGCGGCGAGGATCAGCACGCCCGGCACCAGTGGCCGGGCGATCCGGTCTGCAAGGCGGGCTCGATCGCCCTTCTCTGCCTGTGCCTGCTCGACGAGCTCGACAATCGTGGTCAGCGAGTTGTCGGTCCCCGCCGCCGTGGCCTCGACCTCGAGTGCCCCTGCCGTGTTGATCGCCCCGGCGGACACAGCATCGCCGGGCTCAACCTCGACCGGGATCGACTCGCCGGTGATCGCGGAGGTGTCTAGGCTGGAGCGCCCAGCAAGGACGACGCCGTCGGTAGCGATCCGCTCCCCAGGACGCACCAACATGACCTGCCCGATCGTGAGGTCCTTCGCCGCGATCTCCGTCTGCTTTCCGGCGACGAGCACCGTCGCGGTGTTGGGAACCAGCTTCAGCAGAGCCCGTAGACCACCGCGGGCACGGTCCATCGCCTTGTCCTCCAGCGCTTCGGCGATCGAGTAGAGGAACGCTAGTGCGGCCGCCTCTTCGACGTAGCCGAGGATGACCGCGCCGACCGCGCTGATCGTCATCAGCAGACCGATGCCGAGCTTGCCCTTGAGTAGCTTCCTGATCGCACCGGGGGTGAATGTCGACGCGCCCAGCAGCAATCCGATCCAGAACAGTACTAGCGCCGGAATCTCCGCACCGGACCATTCGCAGATCAGGCCCGAGAGGAACGCGACACCGGAGAAAACCGGGACCATGATCCCGCGGTCCGTCCACCACGGCCCGTCATGATTGTCGTCGTCATGATCGTCGACGTCGACGGTGTCCACCTGAGACCGCATCACGGCGCTCATGCGTTCGTTACTGCCCCGCAGCAGCCCAGCACGGTGCACGACGAGTCCACGCACGGTGCGTTCTCGTCCACCGCCAGCGTCACATCCACAAGGGAAGTCAGAGCCGCCGCGAGGTGAGGGTCCGCGATCTCGTAGCGGGTCTGCCTGCCCTCGGGCTCGGCCACCACGATCCCGCAATCACGCAGGCAAGTCAGATGGTTCGAGACGTTGGAACGAGTCAGCTCCAACTCGCGAGACAACACAGCGGGGTAACTCGGCCCGCCGAGCAGAGTCATCAAGATCCGGGAGCGCGTCGGGTCCGCCATCGCTCGGCCAAGCCGGTTCATGACGTCGAGACGCGAAGCAATAGTCAGCATGCGATGACTATACAGTAGTCAGTGACCCATTCCCAAGTGGAAGGTTTCTCCACCAATCGCGCCAACTCGAATACCGCGGGTCAGCGGCTAAATGTCCTTATGGATATCGCGTGGACATTTCACCTGACGATCAGACAAGTTCAATGACCGCGAAGAAGGCGGCGAAGGGCGGCGACTGACGCGCGCATGCCACGCGCATCCAATCGGATCATCGGCTTCCTGCCTGACGGTCACACAACCCGGCATAACGGCAGGGCCGCCGCAGTGAACGCTTGGGCCTGCTGTCCGACGAGAAGTCGCGTTTCGCAGGACGCTTGAATGGCGGCTTGCTCGATCGCGGCGACGGCTGCGTCGAGGTCGTCAGCGGTTCGCGCGGACACTGAGATGAGTCCGGTGTAGCGCAGGACGCCGTGCCCGGCGGTGAGGTCAGCTTCCTGCTGGAGAACATCCTGAAACTCAGCCGTCTGCGAAGCGTCCTCGATTTGGCCGATGCGCTGACGCTGAGCTGCGTCTGAGATGTACTCCGTCTTCTTCTTTCGGATATCGCGTGCTGCCTGGTCTGAGCGCATCGGTGTGCAGAGCAGCGAGAAGGACCGCTGTATCCCGGTCGACAGGAGCACGGGTACCAAGAAGCCCGGGTAGACCATCGACCGCGGCCACTCTGAGATCCACAACACCGCGTGGAAGGCCGAGTCTGTGCGTAGCCGAGACCAGGATTCGTTCACTGCGACCGGACCTGCGGTGGCGAGCGACTGGCCAAGTTCGCCGTGCCGTTCAAGAGTCGCAGCAATCGCTGGGTCGTATGCCGAACGCAGGATGACGGCGATCTCGCCGCACGTCAGCCACGATGAGGGTGCGAGGTCTGACGACGGCGTCGCCCCGGGCGTGAGCAGCGGCGAGGCGGCTCGGGTGCGGGAGCTGGAGCAGGAGGTCCGCGAGCTGCGTCGGGCCAACGAGGTGCTCAAGCGGGCCGCGTCTTTCTTCGGGGCGGAGCTCGACCGCCACTACCGGAAGTAGTCGCGTTCGTCGACGCGAACAAGGACGACGTCGTGGACGGTCGCCGGCTCGGGGTCGAGCTCATCTGCAGGCTGTTGCAGGTGGCTCCGAGCAGCTACTACGCCGCCAAGACACGTGCCCCCTCGACCCGCGCGGTGCGGGACGAGGAACTGATCCCGCAGCTGGTCGACCTGTGGGAGAGCAACTACAGCGTCTATGGGGTCCGCAAGCTGTGGAAGACCGCCCGCCGGGCGGGCATCACGATCGGCAGGGACCAGACCGCGAGGCTCATGACGCTGGCCGGAGTGCAGGGGGTGCGCCGCTCGAAGAAGACCTTCACGACGAAGTCGGACCCGGCGACGGTGAAGCCCGGCGACCTGGTGAACCGGCAGTTCACCGCGCCTGCTCCGCGGCGGCTGTGGGTGGCTGACGTGACGTATGTCGCGACGTGGAGCGGGTTCGCCTATGTCGCATTCGTCACCGACGTATTCTCCCGCCGCATCGTGGGCTGGCGAGTCGCCTCAACTCTGAAGACCGACGTGCTGCCTCTGCAGGCGCTCGATATGGCCGCCTGGGACGCCGGTGGCGACCTGGCCGGGCTCGTACACCATGCCGACCACGGGTCGAACTACCTGGCCGTGGTCTATACCGATCGGATCGTCGAGCTCGGCGCGAGACCCTCCACCGGCAGCGTCGGCGATAGCTACGACAACGCCCTCGCGGAGGCCGTGAACGGACTGTTCAAGACCGAACTCATCCGTCGCCGCGGGCCCTGGCGCACGGTCGAGCAAGTCGAGCTAGCGACGCTGGAATGGGTGTGGTGGTGGAACAACCAGCGGCTCCACGGCGAGCTCGACTACCGCACCCCGATCGAGATCGAGCAGGCCCACTACGCTGGCCAAGAATCGACCCTGCCTGCGATCGCCGGACAGAAAACCGGATAGGCACGAAAACCAGGCCGAATCACTCACCGGCGAATCGGTGATCGTGTCGCGCAGAGGGGCAGGCTCGAAGTCGATCCCGCTGAAAGCGATCCGAGGCGTCGAGTTTAAGAAGGGCGGCCTGAAGATCGGTTACATCCGGTTCGACACCGGGGCCAGCCTCGGCCAGCAGGGCGTTCTAACGAACAAGACCCAACTGCTGCTCAGGGACCCGAACACGGTCGCCTTCCAGTGGCGCCGCAACGCTGACTTCGAGCAACTCGCAGAGAAGGTGAACGCAGCGATCTACGCCTGATCACTGGGGCTCGGACGTGATACCCGCTGGGGCGGGGCGGGGCGGGGCCGTCGCCGTCACCGCGAGACAGGTGGCATCTGTGGTGCGAAGGGCGAGGGGCCTCCCCGTCAGCCGAAAAACAACGGATAGGACAGTCCTGACCGGGTGGAGTTCCGCGGCGTGTAGTGGGAGCCCCCTATGCCCAGGATTCCCGGACTCGTAGAAGGGGCGACCAGGCATCATCTGCGCTGGTCGCCCCTCTGCCTGGCGCCGGCGGGTTTTTTGGGGAGCAAGTGGCCCCTCGCTGTCATCCGTCCGCCGGTTCGCGCATCATGGGCCGCGGCGGTGCGGTTCACGCCATGCTGGTCGGTTTACTCCGCGTCGGGGTCGGTGACCGTGAGCGTCGCGATCCGGTTGGGCTTAACGAGGTTTGCACCGAATCTCCAGTGCAACGGAGGGCGATGCTGTCGCTGCTGAAGTAGACGTGCTCGGAGACGGCGACCTCTGGGATCGCCGCCGCAAACAGGTTTGGCGGCAAGTGGTGCCTGGCACCCCTTGCCATGTCTATGGTCGGCGTTACCCTGAGTTCACATACTCAAATCCGCTGGGGGGAAGAAGTCAGTATGCCTAAGCCGCTTTTTGTCTTGTTGCTGATCGCAGTACCCGTCGCTCTCGTCCTCGTGTCGAATAACGGCTGGGGCGCCATTTTCGGCCTTGGGCTCGTGCTGCTAGCGTCTCCGATTATCTGGAAGGTTCGGAAGGACAGATACTTCAAGTCCGAGCAGTTTCAGACGCTTCGTTCCGAGATAGCTTCCGTCGTCGCCGAGCACAACGAGGTCGTGAACTACGTCAGCGAGATCCGCTCGCAAGGTTCGTTCGACTTGGGCGTGTCGTCCACTGGGCAGCACGCGCATCTCGCGACGTTTGAGAACACGTCCGCCTGGAATAACCGTCGCGACCGCAACGTCGCGGAGTACGAGCCGCATGTCCATAACACTTCACTTCAGGTCGTTCGCAACGCGAGCATGGACCCGATCAAGTACCTGATGAAGTACTTCGAGGTTAAGGCGAACACGGATACCCTCGCCGACGTACAGCGGGTCGCTGAGGACATCTCACGTCTTGAAGAGGCCGTCGCTAACGTAGAGCGACGTGAGGCCGAGATCGTCGCCAAGATCAACCCGCCGGCATTCATCCTCAAGCGATATGCGTCGCAGTTCTGGGACCTGGTCGGGGTGCAACTCTCGCCGATCACGGTTCCCTATCCGGCCTACAAGTTCCAATACGTCTCCGCAGGTGGCAACAGCGGCCAGACCGTAAACATCAACCTGGATACGCCAACGCTCGATGCTCTCTCCGAGACGCTTGCTCAGAAGATCCGCTGGACCAAGTCGGTCGCAGGGCAGCGGGCTCTGATGACGGCGCGTCTTCGTGGCTGGATCAAGGATCGCGACCGCCACACGTGTCAGAACCCTTCGTGTGGCGTCTCGGTCGCGATGGAGCCGAACCTTCTCCTGGAGGTAGATCACGTTATGCCGGTCTCCAGGGGCGGCCTCAGCGAGCCGGAGAACCTCCAGACGCTGTGCTGGCGCTGCAACCGCACTAAGGGCGCGAAGATACTTGCCTGACGCTCGGGGCTGAGGGTCGATTAGGGCATGCGGTTCGCAGAGAATCGGGCGAAGAACGGAGTTCTGGCCGTGCGGCGAGCGAGACTCCGTGTTTGTGAAGCTAGTGAGCAATGCTGGTCATCACGTCGTGACGGCGATGGACGTCAGTAGCTTCGATGAGCTCGCTATCGAGTGGGACGAGCCTGCCCCGTTCGTCGTCGGCGATGATCTCGCGAGTCTGCTCGAACTCGCGGAGAGCGCACTCTATTCGTCGCAGACTGAAGGTTGGGCTATCGATCGGCAAGTCAAGCGGCTGAAAGTCTGTCCGCGAGCCGCTGGAGCTCGTCAAGGTACGCCAACGCCGTGCCAATCACTGAAGCCATTAGCGTGATCGAGCTCGTCATCAAGAATCGGCCGCTCTTCCCGTCAATATCATGAAGCAGTCTCATCTCATGGGTGGCAGCGGCTACGTGGCGGTTCGCATGAGCGATCCCACTGCAAATCCTCCATGCGGCTAGACCTGACATATGTAGGCCGCTGAGGGAGAGATCCACTTCCTTGAGAATGTCTGTTGTCGACGGAATATCCGAAATAGACGATTGACGAATGGAACCAACCCTGGCTTTCAACTCCTCCAAGCGCGCGTAGACTTTTTCGGAGTCGCGGTCCTTTCCGCTCGCTCTTGACAGTGTTGCGACGTCACGCTCACCGGCATAGACATATATGAGCGATCGCTTGACGCGTTTCGCATGCGTTCCTCCCTTAAGTATCCATATTCCCAGAGCACACGCCTCGATCGAAGCTCGGGCCAAGGTGTAGAGCGAGAACACTGCCACAGCGCCGCCGGTTAGCTCAAAGAACGTCCTGATGGTTCCGAGATGTTCGATCGCGTTCAAGCGAAAGTGCGCGATCTGAAACGAGATCGGGTCGTAAGCGGTATCTCGATCGTCGTTAGCGAGCGCCGACCCGGGTGCGGGAGCAATGTCCTCGTCGCTGCGCGCCTCCCATGCGGTAATCCGACCCATGTAATCGACAAGGTGCTTCGCGGCATTCTCTTCACTCTCAGCATCCATGACCTGCCCCATTCGCCGAGCATAGCCAGCGGTCGATTCGCGACCTCGCACCATCGACTGGGGCCGATGGCCCTCGCACTGGGGTCACGTGGTTAGCGAACCTCCTCTGACGGGCCTCCTTGTCTATTGATAGCTTCGTCGCATGGAAACGTGCGGGGGGCGTTGACGATCGGGTACGCGCTGGTTTGGTGGGCATCACTTATTGCGGCCGTGGTCCTGGTCTTGACGGGTAACTGGGGCTGGGCGATAGGCGTGTTCATTGTCGGGAATGTCACGTTTGGCATCGGTCGACTCACCCGTGGGGCGAAGGTGACGGGCGAGCTGCGTGACGCGGTAGAGGCGATCGGGTATAACGACGGTACGCCCGCCCAGGTTGCAAGGACTGAGCGATGTGTGCGACTGATGCTCAGGCAGAGCGGTGTCAACCCGAGATTCGCCATGTACCCGGCTGAATTGGAGCAAGCCGTGTCCACATATATTCCGGTGTCGCGGACCTTGGAAACGCCGATTGTCCTGCTCGCGGCCATGTACGTCGCCGCCGAGCAGTTGCAGGCTTCCGCTCGAATTTGGGGAGCGGATGCCCTGGCAGTCGAGACGGACGGTGTCCCACTAGCAAAGTGCGAAGAGGAACTACGGAAGCTATTCCCGGATTGGTATGGCCGAAACGACACCGTGCCTGGTGTTCTAGGTCAGCGGCTTCACGCGTACATCTTCACGCTGGTCCTCTTCGCTGCGACACACAGGAACGAAATCACCCACGCGGGCTGACGAGTCTCGCCGCTCTCTCCGCACTGGACTCGGTTCCACTGCGTCTCCCTCAGCGACCCTATGGATGTGTCACAAACGTGTCACTAGCCGCACCGGACGAAACCTCGTCTGGCGGCATGGCACAGGACAGAGAATCGAGACTGCGCAAGTAAACCGGGGGAGAGCCTACGAGACGTGTAAGACGGCCCTCCCTGACACGGAAGAGGTCACTGGTTCGATCCCAGTATCGCGCACAAGAGGAACTCCCGATCAGCCGGGGGTTTCTTGTCTTAACAGTCTTGGGGAGCCGCCGCGGGCCGTGGGCGGTTGTCTGTGTCGTGACTTTTGTCGCGAGCGCCTACACTCGCGGCCATGATCCGCCTCCCGCCGCCGGGCCGTCGCGTCGTGGTGCGACACCTACTGCCGACCGGTCAGGCGACGGACGTCCTGGGCGAGCTGCTCAGC
>Ga0182745_1001088_pt1 | contig 26853 bp, 20 predicted proteins | sample eDN3rd30CKraftBY_FD_128523 | JGI IMG/M metagenome (GOLD analysis project Ga0182745, IMG submission 128523) | Enriched backyard soil microbial communities from Emeryville, California, USA - eDNA 3rd pass 30_C Kraft BY (version 2) (version 2) | ecosystem: Environmental > Terrestrial > Soil >... | reverse complement strand
CGCTCTCGTCCAGCGGCTCGCTCGTCCACCGCAGCGTCGAGCCCTGGGCGCCGATCGAGATGCGGGCGATGGTCCGGGTGGTCTGCGAGCCCTCGGTGTCCTGCTGGCCCATGACCACGTCGGCATCGCCGCCGTCGGAGGGCCGGACCGTCCCGCTGCCGCTCAGCGTCATCGCCGACCCGTACCCGGTGCCGTCGGCGCTGGGGGTCACGCCGTCGATGTCGCAGCTGCGGACGGCACCCACGACGGCGAAGACGACCACGGCGGCGATGGCGACCGGGACGGCCGCGCACCCGATGCGGCGGCCGGTCCTGGCGGCGCCGTCGTTCCAGCGGCCGCCCTCGCCCTTGCCCCTTCCCGCTGCCGAGGACGGCGGTGGCGGGGTGGGCGGTGCCCCGGCGACGCCCGCCGGCGGGGCCCACTGGCCGCCGGGCGGCGGCGCGGCGACGGGAGGTGCGGGCCACCCCTGCAGCGACGGCGCCTCCGGCGGAGCACCGGGCGGCGCGGCCGGTTCGCCGGCAAGGGGCGGCGGCTGGTCGAGGGTCGGGGTCGAGCCCGCCAGCTTGGTGACGGCGCCGCAGCCCGGACAGGTGATCAGCCCGAGCGCGTCGGCCTCGGGCAGCCCGCCCCCGCAGCTGGCACAGATCCCGCTCCCTGCCACCTGTTCCTCCCGCTGGTCAGCGACGCAGCTCCGCGGCGTCGGGTGTGTCCACCGTAGCGAGCGCCTCGGCCACGGTCTGCAGCCCCGAGGGCCCGACCACCTGGTCCACCAGCTCCAGCGGCAGGGCGTCGAGGCCCTGCTCCCAGGGCGCCCGCGCCGGGCCGCCCAGCCGGGCCTGCAGCGACGGCCACAGGCCAGCCGGGACCGCTCGGCCACGCCCGCCCACGAGCCACACGGGATGCTCGCTCGTGCGGGCCACCGCGGCCACCGCCCACCCGCCTGGCGCCACGAGGGCGTGGCGCGGGCCGATGGCCGATGCGTCCACGACCACGAGGTCCGATGCCGCCACCGCCGGCGCCAACCCGCTCACCGCCACGTCGAGCGCTTCCACGTCGAGGCGCTCGAGGGCGCGGACGAACCCGGGGCCGTCGCCGTCGACGTCGACCACCCGCACCGCCACGTCGCCCCGGCGGGCGAAGGCTCCCGCGAGCCGATCGGGCCACCCGGCCACGGCCACCGAGGCACCGTCGGGCAGGGCGTTCGCCAGCTCGTCGACCGTCGGGTCCTCCCCGAGCTCGTGGTGGCAGCGCCAGGCCTCGTCGCCGGGGTCGGTGGCCATCAGCGTCCGAGCGCAGAGCCACCAGACCGGCCCGTTGGCCGGGTGGCGGTCGATCAGCCGGCGGCAGGCGGTGACGAGCGAGACCGGGTCGTCGGCGAACGACGCCAGCGAGGCCGCCGCCTCCTGCACCACGTCGTCGGGCGGCGCGCCCGTGGAGCGGGCCACGAACCGCAGGCGCTCGATCGGGTGCACGACCGCGACGCTATCGGCGGGTGATCAGAGTCCGGGCTTGAAGACCATCAGGTAGAGCATCACGAGCAGGAGCAGGTGCATGATCCCGCCCGCCATCGAGACGAGCTTGTCCGCGCTCTCGTCGCCACCGGCCGACTTCTTCTCGGCGGGCAGCATCATCCCGAAGATGATGCCGAGCATCAGGAACCACACGACCATCGCCGCCATGACCCACGACTGGTCGAACTTGATGTACTTGTCGCTCATCCCGACCAGGCCGAACCCGAAGAGGCCCACGAGGACCAGGGCCGGCCCGTGGATCTTGGCGGTGTTGCCGGCGGCGAGGGCGCCGATGGCGGGACCGACCGGCTTGCCCTCCTTCTTCAGCTTCACCGAGGCGAAGGGCCACACGAACGCGGGAGCGAAGGCGACGATCACCGCGAGGATGTGCAGCAGGAGCATGACGTTGTAGCCCGTGTCTTGGTACGCGGCGACGACCATGGGGTTCCCTCCGGGGGTTCGGTTCCAGGGCGAACCTAGTCCGAGACCCCTGACCGAGACGCCAGACCCGAATCTGCTTCGCGCCAGGCGCACCAACTACCGTTCCCGCCGTGGTCACGCAGGTTGCAGAAGACGTCAAGCTCACCGCCGTCGGGGGGCGCACCGCCACCATCGGAGAGTGGACCACCACCTTCCAGCTGCTGACCGTCGTCATCGACCCGTACACGCACGAGAGCGCCTGGCTGCTGGAGACCGCAGGCCGCGTGCTGGCCAACTTCCGCGGCGCCGACTGCCGGGTGGCCTGGACCGTGACCGCCGACGAGCGCGACGCCAAGCGGTTCCTCGGGCCGTGGGCCGAGGAGTTCTTGACCTTCGCCGATCCCGACCGGGAGCTGGTGAAGGCCCTCGAGCTGGAGCGGCTCCCCGCCCTCGCCTACATCCGCCAGGACCTGGCCATCGTGGGCACCGCCCAGGGCTGGAAGCCCGACGAGTGGGAGCACCTCGGTGCCCTCGTCGGCAAGGTGAACTCGTGGAGCCACCCCAACCTGCCGGGCAACGGCGACCCGGGCCCCTTCGAGGGCTCCCCCGCCCTCGGCTGATCGCCCGCCCCCTCAGGGGGTCGGCGGCAACCCGCCCTTCGTGAGAGCCGTCACATCGAGGGCCCGATCGAGGTCCTCGTCGGAGACCTCCCCCGTGGCCGTCACCAGCTCGCGGATCGGGGTCCCCGTCTTCTGGCTCTCCTTGATGAGCTGCGCCGTGCGCTCGTAGCCGAGGTACGGGTTGAGCGAGGTGGCGACGGCCGGGCTGGACTCGGCGTTGGCCCGGCAGCGCTCGACGTCTGCGGTGATGCCGGCGATGCAGCGGTCCGCGAAGAGCCGGCTGACGTTGGCCACCAGCTCGATGGACTCGAGCAGGTTCCGGGCCATCACCGGCATGAACACGTTGAGCTCGAAGTTGCCCTGCGAGCCGGAGAAGGCGATGGCAGCGTCGTTGCCGATGACCTGGGCGCCGACCTGGGTGACGGCCTCGCACAGGACCGGGTTGACCTTGCCGGGCATGATCGACGAGCCGGGCTGGAGGTCGGGCAGATGGATCTCGGCCAGGCCCGTGTTGGGTCCGCTGGCCATCCAGCGCAGGTCGTTGGCGATCTTGATGAGGGCCACGGCGGCGACGCGGACCTGGCCCGATGCCTCGACCAGCCCGTCCCGGGACGACTGGGCGGCGATGTGGTCGGCGGCCTCGGTGAGCGGCAGGCCGGTGCGCTTGGCCAGCCGCTTCACGACATCGGCGCCGAAGCCCGCCGGCGTGTTCAGCCCGGTGCCGACCGCGGTGCCCCCGATGGGCAGCTCGCCCAGGCGCGGCAGTGTGCTGCGCAGCCGGCGGACCGACTGGGTCACCTGGGTGGCGTAGCCGCCGAGCTCCTGGCCGAGCGTGATCGGCACCGCGTCCATCAGGTGCGTCCGACCGGCCTTCACCACACCGGCGAGCTCGTCGGCCTTCGACCGCAGGGCGTCGGCCAGGTGCTCGAGCGCCGGGATGAGGTCGGTGACGACGGCCTCGGTGGCGGCCAGGTGGATCGCCGTCGGGAACACGTCGTTGGAGGACTGGCTGGCGTTGACGTGGTCGTTCGGGCTGACCTTCGCCTTGCCCGTGCGCCCGAGGCTGAGGTCGGCGAGGCGGGCGATGACCTCGTTGGCGTTCATGTTCGACGACGTGCCCGAGCCGGTCTGGAAGACGTCGATCGGGAACTGGTCGTCGTGCGCCCCGGTGGCCACCACCTCGGCGGCCTTGCGGATGGCGTCGCCGAGCTTGTCGTCGACCGACGGCACCTCCTTGCTCTTGGCGTTGACCGCCGCCGCCTCGGCCTTGATGAGGGCGAGGGACCGGATCAGCCGCCGGTCGATCGGCCTTCCGGAGATCGGGAAGTTCTCGACGGCCCGCTGCGTCTGCGCGCCCCAGAGGGCGGCCGCCGGCACCTGCACCTCCCCCATCGAGTCGTGCTCGGTCCGGAACTCGTCGCTGCCAGCCATGCGGTTCGTTCTACCCGCCTCGCAGCGGAACGACTCGGAAGACCACCGGATGGCTCGTCGCGGGGCGGGAGCCGTACCGTTGCAGGCGATGACGGACTTCACGCACACCGAGCTCCTGCCCCTCGGGCCCGACGCCACCACCTACCGCAACCTCGACCTCGACCTCCCGAACGGCGGCGTGTCCACGGTCGAGGCCGCCGGGCACACCTTCCTCCAGGTCGACCCGGCCGCGCTCACCGCGCTGGCCGCCGAGGCCATGCACGACATCGCCCACTACCTCCGCTCGGGCCACCTCGCCCAGCTGGCCCGCATCCTCGACGACCCCGAGGCCTCCCCCAACGACCGGTACGTGGCGCTCGACCTGCTGAAGAACGCCAACATCGCCGCGGGCGGCGTCCTCCCGATGTGCCAGGACACCGGCACGGCCATCGTCAAGGGCAAGAAGGGCCAGTTCGTCCTCACCGGCGGCGGCGACGAGGAAGCCCTGGCCCGCGGCGTGTTCGACACGTACCAGAAGGACAACCTGCGCTACTCGCAGATGGCGCCGCTCACGCTCTGGGAGGAGAAGAACACGGGGACCAACCTCCCGGCCGAGATCAAGATCAGCGCCGTCGACGGCGACGCCTACAAGTTCCTGTTCATGGCCAAGGGCGGCGGTTCCGCCAACAAGAGCTTCCTGTTCCAGGAGACCAAGGCCGTCCTCAACCCGGCCGGCCTCCGGAGGTTCCTCGACGAGAAGCTCCGCCTCCTCGGCACCAGCGCCTGCCCGCCGTACCACCTCGCCGTGGTCATCGGCGGCACGTCGGCCGAGCTCGCGCTGGAGACGGCCAAGCTGGCCAGCACCCGCTACCTCGACACGCTGCCCACCGAAGGATCGGCCGCCGGCCACGGCTTCCGGGACCTCGACATGGAGGCCGAGGTGCTGAAGCTCACCCAGGACTTCGGCATCGGCGCCCAGTTCGGCGGCAAGTACTTCTGCCACGACGTCCGGGTCGTGCGCCTCCCCCGCCACGGCGCCTCGTGCCCCGTCGCCATCGCCGTCAGCTGCTCGGCCGACCGCCAGGCCCTCGGCAAGATCACCACCGACGGCGTGTTCCTCGAGGACCTGGAGCGCCACCCGGCCCAGTTCCTCCCCGAGGTCACCCACGACGACCTCGGCGGCGACGTCGTCGCCATCGACCTCGACCGCCCGATGGACGAGATCCGCGCCGAGCTCACCAAGTACCCCGTCAAGACCCGGCTCTCGCTCAACGGCACCGTGGTCGTGGCCCGCGACATCGCCCACGCCAAGATCGCCGAGCTGCTCGACGGCGGCGGCGAGATGCCCCCGTACCTGCGGGACCACCCCGTGTACTACGCCGGTCCGGCCAAGACGCCCGAGGGCTACGCCTCCGGGTCGTTCGGTCCCACCACCGCCGGCCGCATGGACTCCTACGTCGGCACGTTCCAGGCCGCGGGCGGGTCGCTCGTGATGCTGGCCAAGGGCAACCGCTCCCAGCAGGTCACCGACGCGTGCAAGGAGTTCGGCGGCTTCTACCTCGGATCCATCGGCGGGCCGGCGGCCCGCCTCGCCCAGGACTGCATCCGCAAGGTCGAGGTCCTCGAGTACCCCGAGCTGGGCATGGAGGCCGTGTGGCGGATCGAGGTCGAGGACTTCCCCGCGTTCATCGTCGTCGACGACAAGGGCAACGACTTCTTCGAGCAGGTCACCACGCCGGTGGCCCTCGGCGCGAAGGGCTGACCGCTCGGTGACGGCCGCCCCCGCCGGCTCGCTGCTGGCGTTCGACCTCGTGATGCCTCCCTGGTGGGGCATCCTGCTCGCGTTCGTCCTGGTGATCCTCGGCGGGATCATCGTCACCAGCTGCTCCGGGCCCAACCTGGCGGCCGTGGGCGTGAGCCCCGACGACGAGCTCCTGGTCCGGCCGGTCGGCCTCGTCCGCCTGTGGGCGCTGAGCAGGGGCCTCGACTGCCCGGTCACGTCGATCAGCGACGTCGGCGTCGCCGACCGCAAGGCGCTCCCCCGGAAGTGGCGGACCGTCGGCACGCACCTCCCCGGCGTCATGACCGCCGGCCGCTTCCGTTCTCACGGCGACAACGACCTCTGGATGGTCGGCCGGGCCAAGGAGGTGCTCGTGATCGAGCTCCACGACCAGCCCTACCGCCACCTCATCGTCGAGGTCGAAGACCCCCACGCCGCCGTCGAGGCCCTCCGGGCCGCCATGAACCGCGAGCGCTGAGCTGACGGTGAGGATCTGAGCAGCGGTCCGCCCGTCGTGGCGGGCTGTTGGCTGGTGATCCCGGGTGCGACCCGGGAACTGGCTCAGAGGCCGACGACCGGGCGCAGATCCCGGCACACCGGCGTCCGAGGAACCGGTACGGTACCGGCCCGGGAGGTGGGCGGTGAGCGAGCAGGCTGCGACCGCGCCGGTGATCGGCGGTCCCGGTAGCGCGACCGAGGCATCGGCGCGCCTCCACGTCGAACGGCGGATCACCGACGGCGGCCCGCCCGGACGAGGGCTCGCCTGGGATCCGACCGGTCGACGGGTGGCGACGACCAGTGAGACACCGGGGTTCGGCACGGGCGCCCTGCTCCACCTGTGGGACATCCCCGCTGACCCGTGGGCCGTCCCCGACACGACCGGTGCCGGTCCCGCCGCCTCGCTCGAGATCTCCTGGCTCTCGCCGTGGGCGCTGGACTGGTCGCGGGACGGCTCGGTGATCGCCGTCGCCCAGAGCTCGGACGTCGCGATCGTCGACCTGTCCGCCTCAGAACCATCGGCGCGGATCATCAGCGTGGGTCATCCGCGGGTGCTCGACGTGTCGCTCCACCCGAGCGGTCGGCTGGTCGCGGTGGCCGGGGACGACGGGCGGCTCGAGATCTGGTCCACCGCTCTGGGAACGATCGAGGCGCTCACCTCGATCGACATCGGGACCGCCCAGTCGACGACGGTCGCCTTCTCACCAGACGGTGAGCTGCTGGCCTGCGGCGACGGCGACGGCAACCTCTGGATCACCGCGATGGACGTCGCCACGCCCGCGCGCCCGCATCGGATCGGTCTCGACGGGGCGGTGCACGCCCTCGCCTGGACCCTCAGCGGCGAGCGGCTGGCGGTCGGCGTCGTGAACCGCGTCTACGACTTCCCACTCGATCGCCTGCGGCTCGACGACGGGCCGAGCTCCGACTTCACGATCCACGACATGAGCACGGTCGTGTGGTCGCTCGCATGGGATGACGAAGGGCGGCGGCTGGCGGTGGGCCAGTCGAACGGCGAGCTGACGGTCATCAGCGGCTCGAACGAGGTCCGTACCGTCCAGACGAGCCAGGACATGGTCACCGGCGCGGGGTTTCGACCCGGGACCCGTCAGCTCGCGGCGACCGGGGTCGACGGGCACCTCCGGATCTTCGACGCCGGGGCGATCGACCGGCCGCCGCGCACCTGCTCCCTCGGCGGCACGGCGTTCCGGGATGCAGCCTGGAACCGGACTCGCACGCGGCTCGCCGCCGCGGGCGGCGACGGGTACTTCCGGTTCTACGGACCCGAGCTGGGGCTGCCGAACGCCGTCGTCGGCCAGCCCGACCTGGCGCCGCAGGTGGCGGTGGCGTGGTCGCCCGACGGCCTCCGGGTCGCGGTGGTGGACGGCCAGAACCGCGTGGCTGTCCGCCAGGCCGACGATCCGCGCCTCCCCCGGACCGGCGAAGCGCTCTGGGATCCCGCCGATCAGATCCTGACCGCGGCGTGGTCGCCGAACGGCCGTCAGCTCGCGTTCGGGACCGAGCACGGCTCCGTGCTGCTGGTCGACGACGATCTGGCGGCGCCGCCGACCGAGCGCCTGCTCGACGGGCCCCCGATCATCCAGGTCGAGTGGTCTCCGAGCGGTCAGGCCCTCGCGGCGGTCAGCCACACGGGCGAGACCTGGGTGCTCGACAGCGTCGGGCTGCGCGCATCGCCGCTCGATGCCGGGCCGGCTGCGGCGCTGTCGTGGTCGTCGGATGCCCTGCTCCTGGTCGTGCTCGAAGGCGGTGACCTGGTCTCGGTGGAGCGGGCCACGGGGCGCGTGAGCGACCGGCGCACCCTCGCAGGAGCGGCCGGCCTGGTGCTCCGCGCCGCTTGGAGCCCCGACCGATCCCGCGTCGCCCTGATCCGAGACGACGGCTGGATCGAGGTCCACGACCTGGAGGGTGCTCGGACCCGGCTCGTCGGCTCGTTCCTCCTGGACGGGGCAGCCTTCGTCGTCTGGGGCGGGAACGACCGTGCCCGCTTCGTGGTCGTCGACGAGTCCGGGTTCCTCAACCAGTTCGTCGTCGCACCACCCAGCAGGGACGAGGTCGCGACCCGCTCCGAGGCGGAGGTGGAGAGCGAGCGGCTCGCTGACACCGACCTGCTGTACCGGCGTCCGCTCCAGCTGCACCTCGCCCGTCAGCTGCGGCGGCTCGCCCATCCCCGTCCACCGGCGCCGACGACGGTCGCCATGCACCTCGACGGGTCGTGGGGAGCGGGGAAGACGACGCTCGCCAAGTTCATGGCGCGCGACCTCGCCCACGCCGACCCCGCGGAACCCGGATCGAACCGGTCGGCCACCGGGTTCCCCGACGTCGAGTGGAACGTGGTGTACCTCAACGCGTGGCGAGCGGCGCAGGGCGCACCCTGGTGGTGGTCGCTCACCGCGGGGATCCGCGAGGGGCTCGCCGGCCAGCGGACGTCCGGGCAGCGACTCGGCTTCCGTGCCCTCGACCTGGTCGTTCGGCTGGTCCGGACCGGCACCCTCCTCAGCTACAGCGCGGTGGCGGCGGTCGCGGCGGCGCTCACCGGCCTCGCCATCGCGTTCTGGGGCTGGCCGCCGAGCGTGCCCGACCTGGCGAAGATCGCGGCGGGGCTCGCCGTCGTCGGGACCTTCGCCACCGCCGTCAACCGGTTCGTGCTGTGGGACTCCCCGACCGGAGCCCGGCTCCACGAGCGCGCCGACCGCTCGCCGATGGACGACGTCTGCGCTCACCTGGGCTGGCTCCGCCGCTGGGCGCCGCGGCGACCTGAGCGGCGGCACCGCACCCTGGCCGCCGTGGCGATCGGCGCGTTCCTCGTGCTCGGCGCGTGCGCCGTCGCCTTCGTCTTGTCCATGCCCGTACGCGACGAGACGGCGGCCCTCGATGACCCCCGGGCGGTCTGGTGGATCACCCTGGCGGTCGGCGCCGCGGTCGGCGTGGCCGTCTTCGCGCTCACCGCACCCGCCCACCGGTCAGCCATCTGCCCGGAGTTCGCCAACGCGGAGGACCCCGACCTCGCCGAGCGCCCTGCCGCCCTTCCACCCCGGGCCGGCGGGGCGCTGGTCGGCGCCACCCTCCTCGCCGCGGCCGCGACCGCCGTCGGGTGGGTCGGGCTCGAGGTGCTCGGCTGGGGTTGGTGGCGGTGGGCCATCGCCGTCGCCGCCGCCATCGGAGCCGCGGTCGGCGGGTGGAGCGATCAGCGCCATTCACCGCAGTCCGGTGCCGGCATCGCCCGGCTCGGGACCGCCATCGGCGCCGGATGGCTCGCCGCCGCGCCGTTCGCGGTGTGGCACCTCCTCGCCGGCCGCGACCTGGTGCCCGAGCGCTGGGGATGGGGTCCGGCCTTCTGGGCGGCCCTTCTCGGCCTGCTCGCGCTGGCCGGCCCCGCCGCGGTCGCGGTCGCCGATCGACGGGGGAACCAGCGGAAGGCGCCGATCCTGGTGGTGGTCGACGAGGTCGATCGCTGCACCGCAGAGGAGGTCGTCCAGCTGCTCGAGGCGATCCAGACCGTCGCCCGGTCCGAGGTCCCTGTGCCGCACGCGCCGTGGCGGCAGCCGGTCTCGCTCGCCTTCCTCGTGCTCGGAGACGGACGCTGGATCCGGACCGCCTTCGAGCACGGCTACGACGACTTCAACCCGGCGGAGCCCGATCTCCTCGATCCGCTCGGTGCACGGTTCATCCAGAAGCTGTTCGAGATCACCGCCCGCGTACCGGACCTCGCTCCCGACCAGTTCATCTCCTTCGTGAGCTCCGTCCTCGAGCTGCCCGGCGCAGCCGCTCCGCGACGGCCCCGACCGCAGGACGGCATCGACCTCGCCCCGAGCGCGACGGGTGCCCCGGAGACCGCATCGGGCGGGCTCCGCGCCCCGCGGGCACCGGGACCTCAGGTCGGCGACGGGCAGGCGGAGCAGCCGGTGCGGGACGTCTTCGTCTCGCCCGACGACCAGGCCGATGCGGCCAAGGCGGCAGCGCTGCGCGAGTCGACCGCCGACGTCGACGCCGACCTGCAGCACGCGGAGCACCAGCTCAAGGCCTACGCGCCCTACCTCGAACCCAACCCCCGCGGCATCCGGCGCACCGCCACGGCGTTCCAGGTCAACATGGCGGTGCACCGCACGCTCTGGGTCCTCGACCCCGACTCCGACCCCGACCACCGAGACCTCCTGACGCGCTGGACGATCCTGGTGACCCGCTGGCCGGCGCTCGCTGAGCGGCTGGTGGACCCCACCGCGACGAGCGAGGCCGACGTGTTGGACCAGGAGGTGCGCAAGGCGATGGCCCACCCCGAGGTCCGAGCCGTGCTCGGCGACCCCGACGCGCAGCAGCGGCTGATCGACGCCTTCTCCCACCTGCGGGTGCCAGCGCACCGACGACCAGCAGCCGTGACGATCGACGAGCTCCGTACCGCGGCGGGGAACCGGCCGTTCCGCTGAGCCCGGTGCGGGCGCGGGAGCGGTGTGCGCCGCGCCGGCGAACCCGTCCGGAAATCGGTTGGCAAGCGGCGGATGCGGTGGTTGGATGGCGCCACCGAAGAAAGGAGGTGGTCCACATCAACGACAGTTCTCATGGGACTTCGGAGGTGGCTGGTCGCTGAGGCGGCTTGCTGGGTGCCCGGCGACTACCCGCCAGCCACCCGCCTGACCGGGGGCCGGGGCTCGTCCCACCGGTGCAACCACCTCGGTCGGGTGCTACCAGTGCGCGCGTGGGGGAGGCGGCTTCGGCCGCCTCCCCCCGTCGTTGCGGGATCAGGCGAGGGTGACGAGCTCGAGGAAGCTGTCGTGCCAGTGGTCGACGTCGCCGTCGGGCATGAGCAGGGCCCGGTCGGGGTCGAGGGCCTCGACGAACTCGGCGTCGTGGCTGACCACGATGAGGGTGCCGCCCCAGCTGCTGAGCGAGTCGGCCACCGCGGTGCGCGAGCCGGGGTCGAGGTTGTTGGTGGGCTCGTCGAGGAGCAGCACGTTGTGCTTGCCGCCCACGAGCTGGGCCAGGGCGAGCTTGGTCTTCTCGCCGCCGCTGAGCGTCGACGCGTCCTGCCAGACCTTGTCGCCCACCAGGCCGAACATGCCGAGCAGGCCGCGCAGCTCGCCGTCGCCCATGCCGCCGGTGGCCTCGCGCATGTGGTCGACGAGCGAGGCGCCCGACCGGATGCCCTCGTGCTCTTGGGCGTAGTACCCGACCGACACGCCCATGCCCCACCTCACCGAGCCGATGACCGGCTCGGTGACACCGGCGAGCACCCGCAGCAGCGACGTCTTGCCGGCACCGTTCAGCCCCATGACCAAGACGCGGTCGCCGCGGCCGGCGTCGAAGGTGACGTCCTCGAACACGTCGAGCCCGGGATAGCTGACGGCCAGGTCCTGCGCCTCGAGCACGGTCTTGGCCGAGTGCGGCGGAGCCGGGAGGCGGAGCTTGAGCACCTTGCGGGCCTTCACGGACTGCGGGGCGCTCTCCTTCAGCCGGTCGATCCGCTTCTCCAGGCTGTGGGCCATCGACGCCTTGGTGGCCTTCGCCCCGAAGCGGTCGACGATGTTCTGCAGGCGCTCGATCTCCTTGGCCTGCATGGCGATCTCCTTCGCCAGGCGCACCTCGTCGGCCTCGCGGGCCTTGGTGTACTGGGTGTAGGTGCCCTTGTACTCGTGCATCACGCCGGTGGCGGTGTCGCCGCCACGGTCGAGGTGGATGACGCGGGTGATGGCCTCGTCGAGCAGGTCGAGGTCGTGGCTGATCACGATCAGGGCGCCGCGGTAGCCGCTCAAGAAGTCGAGCATCCAGAGCTTGGCGTCGGCATCGAGGTGGTTGGTGGGCTCGTCGAGGAGGAGCACGTCGGACCCGGCGAAGAGGATGCGCACGACCTCGACCCGGCGGCGCTGTCCGCCGGAGAGGGCGCCGAGCGGGAGGTCGAGCTTGTCGTCGGCCAGGCCGATGCCGGCCGCGAGGCGCCGCACCTCGGACTCGGCCGAGTAGCCGCCGTCCATGCGGAAGCGCTCGAGGGCGCGCGTGTAGCGGTCGATGTTGCGGGTGGAGGGGTCGCCCTCCATCGCCACCTGGAGCTTGTCGATGCGCTCGAGCGCCTCGTCGAACCCTCGGCCGCTGAGCACGTGGCGCAGGGCGGTGACATCGTCGGGGACCATGTCCAAGCGGGGATCCTGGGGCAGGTAGCCCAGGCCGCCGTCGAAGCGGACCGAGCCGCCCGCCGCCTCGTTGGCGCCGCCGATGACCTTGAGCATCGACGTCTTCCCGGCGCCGTTGCGCCCCACCAGGCCGACCTTCTCGCCGGCGCGCACGGTGAACGAGACGCCGTCGATGAGCGTCACGCCGCCCACATCGACCCGGAGGTTCGTCACCTGCAACACGGCGATCCAGGGTGCCAGACGAGCACGTCGCCGCCACCATCTGATCGAGCGGTCATCCGATCTACGGTGGGCCGCCCGGCAACGGAGGTCTCGATGGGCTTGTTCAGACGTGATCGCAGCGGCACCGGCTCCCGCGGGGCGGAACCGGGCCACGAGGAGCCGATCGAGATCGATCTCGGGATGCAGAAGGAGTGGGAGGTGCAGATGACCGTGGACCGCCTGGCGAGCTCCGGCCTGACCCCCTACCTGGTCGCCCAGCGCGAGATCCCCGAGTTCGGCGACCTGGGCCCGAAGCACTGCCGCCTCTACGTCCGACCGGACGAGGAGCTGCGCATCCGAGCCGAGCTGGCCTCGGCCGGCCTGCTCTGAGCGGCGCGGCCCCGCCCTGGGCTCGCCGTCAGACGGGCGGGGTAGAACGTCGGACGTGCAGTTCGCCGACGTCGCCGCCACCTCCGCTGCCGTCGCCGGCGCGTCGGGCCGCAACGCCAAGCGGGACCTGATCGCCGCGCTGCTGCGGCACGCCGCGCCCGACGAGATCGAGCCCGTCGTCGGCTTCCTCGTGGGCGAGCCCCGCCAGGGGCGCATCGGGGTCGGGTGGCGGACCATCGCCGCCGCCGAGCGGCCGCCGGCGTCGGGGCCGACGCTCACCGTCGGTGAGATCGACGCCGTCTTGAGCGAGCTGGCCGTCACCACCGGGCCCGGTTCCACCGCCCGCAAGCAGGAGCTGCTCGGCGCCGTGCTCGCCCGTACCACCGCCGAGGAATCCGCCTTCTTGTTCCAGCTCGTGGGAGGCGGGCTGCGCCAGGGGGCGCTCACCGGTGTGATGGCCGATGCCGTCGCCGCCGCATCGGCCATCCCGGCCACGGTGGTGCGCCGGGCCGTCATGCTCGGCGGACGGCTCGACGCCACGGCCCGGCTCGCCCTCACCGAGGACCGCGCCGCGGTCGAAGCCGTGTCCCTCGAGGTCGGCCGTCCGGTCCAGCCGATGCTCGCCTCCACCGCCGCATCGGTGACCGAAGCCGTCGACGAGCTCGGCGAGAGCGCCGTGGAGTGGAAGCTCGACGGCATCCGCATCCAGGTCCACCGGTCGGGCGGCGACGTGGCCGTCTACACCCGCAACCTCAACGACATCACCGACCGGCTCCCCGGTGTGGTGGACCTCGCCCGCACCCTTCCTGCGACGTCGTTCGTGCTCGACGGCGAGGCCCTGGTGCTCGACTCGGCGACGGGCCGTCCCGTCGCGTTCCAGGACACGGCGAGCGGCATCCGCTCCGAGGACGGCGGGCCGGTCGAGGCCGGCGACGGAAGCGACGCGAGCGGCGAGGGCCGGCCCGTCGACCCCGGCCGGCCGGTCGTCACGCCGTTCTTCTTCGACCTGCTCCACCTCGACGGCACCGACCTGATCGACGAGCCGGTCTCGATCCGCCGGGGCGCGCTGGCGCGGCTCACCGGGCCGGCGTGCGTCCCCGGCGCGCTCACCGCCGACCCCGCTGAGGGCGAGGCGGTCCTCGCCGAAGCCCTGGCCGCCGGCCACGAGGGCGTGGTGGTGAAGGCGTCGGGTTCTCCCTACGACGCCGGGCGCCGGGGCAAGGCGTGGCGCAAGGTCAAGCCGGTGCACACGCTCGACCTGGTCGTGCTCGCCGTGGAGTGGGGCCACGGCCGCAGGACGGGCTGGCTGTCGAACCTCCACCTCGGTGCACGGGCGGTCGACGGACCGGCCGCCGACGAGCCCGGCGGATTCGTGATGGTGGGCAAGACGTTCAAGGGCCTCACCGACCAGCTGCTGCGGTGGCAGACCGAGCGCTTCCTCGGTCTCGCCGAGCACGAGGAGCCGTGGAACGGCCCCCGAACGGGGGTGGTGCGGGTCCGGCCCGAGCAGGTGGTCGAGATCGCGCTCGACGGGGTGCAGCGCTCGACCCGCTACCCCGGCGGCGTGGCCCTCCGCTTCGCCCGGGTGGTCCGCTACCGCCACGACAAGCCGCCCGCCGAGGCGGATCCCATCACCGCCGTCTGGGCCATGCTCGGGTCCTGAGGGCGGCGTCGAAGCCGTTCGGCACCCGCCGGTAGGGTCAGCGCCGTGACCGACCCGAGCACCCCCGAACCCGGCGATCCCGTCGAGGTGCGGGTCGCGTTCTGGAACAGCTGGCTCCTCTCGCCGCGCCTGTGGAGCTCCGGTCCCCGCATGCCCGGGCTGCCCGGGTGGTTCGGCCCCGAGGTGGAGGCCCGGGCGCCGCTCGTGGCCCGAGCCGTCGCCGGCCGGTTCGACATCGTGGCGCTGGCCGAGTGCTTCGAGCGGTCCGAGCAGGACGCCGTCGCACGGGGCTGGCCCGGTGCGACGTTCGTGGCCGGGCCCCAGCGCCACGGCGTCCGACCCCAGGGCAGCGGCCTCGCCACCCTCGTGGCGCCGGGGCTCCGGGTGGTGCGGTCCGCCCGTCACGCCTACCGCGCCGGCGGCGACCTCCGGGACTCGGACACCTTTGCCACCAAGGGCGCTCAGCTCGTGGCCGTCCAGCTCGCCGAGCACCTGCCCCCGGTCGAGGTCGTGTCGACGCACCTCTTCGCCGGCGGGGACCTGTTCCCGATCCCCGGTGCCGAAGACGCCGCCCGGCACCACGGCGTCCGGATGCGCCAGGTCGACGAGCTCGCCGCCTTCGTGGCGGACCAGCACGACCCGGCGAGCCCCCTGCTCGTCGTCGGCGACTTCAACGTCCGGGCCCACGACGACGACCCCGTGCTCGCCGAACCGCAGGCGCGCTACCGCGACCTGGCCGAGCGACTCGCCTCCGTCGGCCTGGTCGACGTGTGGGCCGGTCACGGCAGGGGTTCGGGCCACACGTGCACGTTCCGCAGCGCAGCCGACCTCCCCGCTGACCCCGACGAGCCCGACCAGGTCGCCGACGACCCCGATGCCGGCGACGACGCTCCCGGCGAGCGCATCGACTACCTGTGGCTGGCGGCGCCTCCCGGGACCGCCGTCGAGGTCGAGCGGCCGCGCCGGTGGTCGTTCACGGGCCGCGGCGTGCAGGGCGGCCCCGCCGGCTCGCTCTCGGACCACCTCGCCTTGTCGGTGACGCTGCGCCTGTCCGCCTGAGCGTGCCACCATCGGATCCGTGACCGCCGTACCCGACCGCCCGCTCGTCCCGCTCCCCGGCCAGCCCGACGGCGTCCCCTGGCCGACCGGCGAGTGGCCCCGAGCCGAGGCCGCCGACCTGGGCGCCGACGCCCCGCGGCTCACCGCGCTGCTCGACGAACTGGTCAGCGGCGACGACCACCCGGCGCTCGGGTTGACCCACGCCGCCGCCGTCGTGGCCGGCGGGCGGCTGGTCGCCGAGCGGTACGGACGCCGGGTGGTCCAGGACCTGCGGGCGATGGGCGACGATCCGCCGCACGAGGACGTCGACGAGACGACCGGGCTCCTCAGCTGGTCGATGGCCAAGACCATCACGAGCCTGGTGACCGGAGCGGCGGTGGCCGACGGCGCGCTCACCGTCGACGACCCCGTCGCCGACCCGCGGTGGGACGCACCCGACGACCCGCGGAAGGCCATCACGTGGTCGAACCTGCTCACGATGCGACCGGGCCTCGCGTGGAGCGAGGAGTACTACGACCTCGACCCCGACGGCCTGCCCGACGTCGTCCGCATGCTCTACGGCGAGGGTGCCGAGGACATGGCCGCCTTCGCCGCCGGGTTCCCGCTCGTCCAAGAACCCGGCACGCCGGAGGCCTACACCTACTCGTCCGGGACAACGAACATCGTCGCCGGGAACCTGGCCCGGGTCCTCGGGCTCGACCGAGCCGGGATGGAGCGCTTGCTCCACGAACGGATCTTCGAGCCGCTGGGGATGCGCTCCGCCCGGGCGGGCTTCGACCCCGCCGGCACCTACGTCGGCTCGTCGTACACGTGGTGCACCCTCCAGGACTGGGCCCGGTTCGGCCTGCTCCTGCTGCGCGGCGGCCGCTGGGATGCGGCGTCGATCGTCCCCGCTGGCTGGATCGACTGGTCCCGGCTGGCGCGCTCGTGGGATGACTCGGTGGTCCACGGCGCCCACCTGTGGGCGTGGGACCTGCCGGAGACGCCGTTCGGCGCCCACGGGTTCGAGGGCCAGCGGGTGATCTGCTTCCCCGCCCGCGACGTGGTGGTGGTCCGGCTCGGGAAGACGGGCCCCGACGACGCCCCGGCGCTCAACGCCCACCTGGCCGAGATCGCCTCCTGCTTCCCCGTCTCCTGACCGGATCCGGACAAAGTCGAGCGTTTGCTCGCGTCTTGCTAGGGTGTGACGGATGTCGCCAGGGTGGCGGCATCGAGGGGGAGCCATGAACGACGAGACCACCACCGTCACCCGCGGTCCGCGCCGCCGCACCCGTGCCACCCGCGTGGCCGCGCTGTTGGCCGTGCCGTTCCTGCTGCTGGTGACCAGCTGCAAGATCACCGACGTCACCGACCCGATCGTCAAGCCGGTCACCAAGACCTTCGAGGAGATCTTCAACATCGGCAAGGGCGAGATCGCCACGCCGGAGTTCCAGATCGTCAACGGCATCACCATCAAGGTCGTCGTGAAGTTCAGCGACCTGAGCGCCGGGCTCCCGGTCACGGTCCACGTGAAGTGCGCCGGCGGCACCCAGGCGAGCGCCACGGTGACGTTGAAGGACAGCGGATCCATCAGCGTGGGCGAGACGTCGTTCCAGCCCACCTGGCCGGCCGGCACCGACTGCATCGTGAGCCAGGAGATCGTGAAGGGCGTGGAGACGGTGAAGTCCGTCGTCACGTGGCTCGACAGCAACGATGTCCAGGCGGTCTTCCAGAACAGCTGACCGCCGGCCGGTTCAACCGGTCGCAGCGTCTGAGGCCCGGCCCGCCGAACCGCCCCGAGCGGCCCGGCGGGCCGGTGCCGCGTCCGGGGTCGCTCCGTCCTGGAGATCCCCGAGCGCGTCCATCACCGAGGCCAGCTCCGATGCCCAGTCGACTGGCTCCTCGAGCGGGACCACCACGAACTTCGATGCCCCCACCTCCGTCAGCTCGACCAAGCGGGCCCGAAGGGCGTCGAGCCCGGCGGGGACCACCGCGGCCGGATCGAGCCCGGGCCGCCGGGCCGCCAGCAGCGCGCGCACCCGGTCGGGGACGGCCCCGTAGGTGTAGGTGACCAAGGTCCCCAGGTGCTCAGGGTCGATGGTGCGGTCGTGGGCGGCAGCGGCTTCGGTGACGAGCGCCCAGCCCTCGGCGACATCGTCGACCGTGCAGAACGAGGGCAGCCACCCGTCACCGAGCCGGCCGACCCGCCGCAGCTCGGACGGGGCCTGGCCACCGAGCCACACCTCGATCGGCTGCTGGATGGGCTTGGGCCGCAGGGCCACATCGTCGATGTGGAACCGCTCGCCGTGGTGCGTGACGCGGTCTTCGGTCCAGAGCCGCCGCATGAGCCCGAGCGCTTCGTCGAACCACGCGGCCCGCTCCGTCCGGTCCACGCCGAACGCCTGGTGCTCGACGGGGGTCGGTGCTCCCAACCCGACGGCCGGGAGGAACCGGCCCGCCGACAGCCGGTCGAGCGATGCCATCTCCTTCGCCAACACGACCGGGTTGCGGCCGGGCAGGACCAGCACGGAGGTGCCCAGCTTGAGCTTGCGGGTCCGGCCGGCGGCGAAGGCGAGGGCCGTCAACGGGTCCGGCGCGCCGCCGGTCAGCCGCTCCGACAGCCACAGCGAGTCGAAGCGGAGGTCCTCCAGCGCGTCGACGAGACCGCCGAACGACCCCGCCTCGTTCGCGGCCGTGTGCGTGCCGAGACCGAACCCGATGCGGACCTTCATGGTGCCAGCCTGCCATCGCCGGCCCGCGACGGCTCCCACCGTCTGAGGGCAGCCGTCCTACGCTCGCCGTCCATGCCGACCGACGCCTCCCTCCCGATCGCCGCCGACCCGAGCCGGCTGTTCCGGCTCGACGGACGCGTCGCCGTCGTCACCGGCGCGTCGGCCGGGTTGGGCCGCCGCTTCGCCCGCGTCCTCCATGCCGCCGGCGCCACCGTCGTGGCCGCGGCGCGCCGGGCCGATCCCCTCGCCGAGCTCGCCGACGAGCTCGGCGACCGCCTCGTCGCGGCACCGACCGATGTGGCGGACCCCGCGGCGTGCCAGCGCCTGATCGCCACCGCCGTCGACGCCGGGAGCGGCCGGCTCGACGTGCTCGTGAACAACGCGGGGATCTCGTGGATCGGCCCGGCTGAGCACGAAGCGCCCGACAGCTGGCAGCGCACCCTGGCCGTCAACCTCACCGCACCGTTCCTCCTGTCCCAGCACGCGTTCGAGCCGATGGTCGCCAGCGGGGGCGGCGCGATCATCAACGTCGCATCCATCCTCGGCCTCGTCGGCGGCACCCCGGTGAAGCAGGCGGGGTACTGCGCGTCCAAGGGCGGCCTGGTGAACCTGACCCGCGAGCTGGGGGCGCAGTGGGCCCGCAAGGGCGTGCGCGTCAACGGCATCGCACCCGGTTGGTTCCACAGCGAGATGACCGAGGTGATGTGGGGGGACGAGGCATCGGAGGCCTACGTGCAGCGGGGCGCGCCGATGGGACGGGAGGGCGCGGAGCACGAGCTGGACGGTGCGCTCCTCTTCCTCGCATCCGACGCGAGCACGTACGTCGTCGGCCAGACGCTCGCCGTCGACGGCGGCTGGACCATCGTCTGAGCGTCACATCGCCCGAGAATCCAAGCACGCGGGCCGGCGGTGGCATAGCCTCCTGCCTCATGCGAACTAGGGGGGTACCGATGGCACACGCCGCGCGGACGAACAACAAGAACCGAGCCTGGCTGCTGCTCGCTGGCATCTTGATCGGCCTCGGCTGCTGGAGCGGGACGGCGGCGGCAGCGCCACCCGAACCGGCGAGCTCGTGTGCGACCGGCGACGGCGTGACCCTGCCGTCCGGAGCGACCGCCTCGGTGTGCGATGACGCACCCGCGGCCACGTCCGCCGCAGGGCTCCACATCACGCTCGCCAAGACGGTCGGCATCTCACGCAACGGCTGCGCGGTCAGCACCGAGATCACCGTCACGACGTCGGTCAAAGAAGCCGTCTACTGCTACAAGGTGACCAACGACGGGGACACGACGGCCACGTCGCACGACCTCGTCGACGATCGCCTCGGCACGCTCCTCTCGAACTACTCCTTCAGCCTCGCTCCCGGTGCGTCGACCTTCGCGACCGCAGCGGCCAACCTCGAGGGACAAGGACCGGTCATCGTCAACGTCGGCACCTGGACCGCCCACGCCGGCGATGCCCAGGCCGAAGCCCAGGCCCAGGCCAAGGTCACCATCATCGACGGGCCCACCGCGCCGACGCCCATCACGGCCGTGCCCAACGAGGGCGGCGCCCGCGTGACATGGACCGCCCCGTCCTCCACCGGAGGCCAGGTCATCACCGGCTACCGGATCACCCCGGTCGACGGCGGCACCCCGGGCACGCCGGTCACCACGGACGCGAGCACCTTCGCCTACGACGTCACCGGGCTCACCAACGGGCACACCTACCGGTTCGACGTCGCCGCCATCACCGACAACGGCGACGGCCTCACCGGCCAGTCGGCCCAGGTCGTCCCGCAGTGGTGGCGGCCGTGGACGTCGGCCAACAAGGCCGTGACCGAGATCTACACGTGGCTCACGGGCAAGGCCCCCACCGCGGCGCAGCTCAACGCCTTCATCGCATCGGCCAACTCGTCGGGCAAGCTCCCCGGTGACCTGGTGGACAGCCTCCGAGACGGCACCGATGCCGTCAACAACGTGGACCCGGTGGTCCGGCTCTACTCGGCCTACTTCTTGCGCCCGCCGGACCCGAGCGGCTTGACCTACTACCTCGGAAAGCGCCGGTCGGGTTCGACGCTCTCGTCGCTGTCGAACATCTTCGTCGCCTCGAACGAGTTCAAGACCCGCTACGGGTCCCTCTCGAACGAGAACTACGTCAAGCTCGTCTACCAGAACGTGCTTGCCCGCCAGCCCGACGCTGCCGGCCTGCAGTACTGGACGAACCAGCTCAACACCAAGAAGAAGTCCCGTGGCCAGGTCATGTTGAGCTTCTCCGACTCCAGCGAGTACAAGAGGAAGAAGGCCACGTACGTCGACGCGGTGTCGATCTACCTGCAGTTCCTCGGCAAGTACCCGACGAACGCGCAGGTCGACGCCCTGGTCACGCAGATCGACGGCTCCTCCATCCCCGCCGTGGTGCGGGTGCTGGTCCACGAGCCCTCGTTCGACTCCCGGGCGGGCTGACCCTCCCGCACACCTCGTCCACCGCTTCCGAGCGGCGGTCTCCGTCACCCCGGTCGCCTCCTGGCGACCGGGGTGACTCGCGTCTGGGGCTGGGTCGGCCGCCCCAGCGGTGCACGCGCGGTCCCAGCGGTGCGCGCACGGTCCCAACGGTGGGGCCGGGCGACCGAGGGCACCGGCCCCACCCTCCTGGGGCGGCTTCACCGCCGCCTCGTGCAGCTCCGGGGACCGACCCGACGCCGCCGACGGGCCCCGCCTCCCGCCGGCCGCCCGGGGGGGGGGGGCGACGGGTCGAGGCGATCCGGCGGCTGGGCCGGTCAGCGGCCGGACTCGATGCGGCGGTCGATCTCGTCGATCGCCGCATCGAGCCGCTCGTCGCCGTGCGACTCGCGCCGGGCCTCGACGAGCAGCTTCCGTGCTCCTCGGAGATCGCCCGCTTCCACCGCCAGCCGGGCCAGGCCGACGGTGGCCTCCGCCCGCGAGGCGAGGTACGAGCGCGCCGCCTCGTACTGCTCGGACGCCAGCTCCCGGTCTCGCTCCGCCTCGGAGCCCGAGACCAGGTCGGCTCGGACCTCGAGGGCGCGGCCGTAGCCGAGGCGGAGGTCGTCGGGGGCCTCGACCGAGGCTTGGAGGTCCCGGTAGATGGCGATCGCCTCGTCGAGGTGGCCGATCGACACGTCGGTGTCCGACGCGGCCTCGGCGGCCAGGACGAGGGTCTCGGCCTGCGCCTGGCGGAGGGTGACGTCACCCGGCGCCCGGTCCAGGGCGTTGCCGTAGGCGATCAGGGCCTCGTCGAGGAGCGTCTGGCGCAGTTCCGGGTCGGTGCCCTCGACCGCGGCGGCGGCCACGAGCGCGGCCGCCTGCCGCTGGTGGTACCGGGGCTCGTGCCCGAGCCACGAGCTGGCCTCGGCGAAGTCGCCGTAGGCCGCGAGGGGCTCGTCGTTCGCCTCGGCGACCTGCCCGGACCGCGCCTGCAGGTCGGCCACCACGGGGCGCAGGGCGAACCCGGTGGCGGCGACGACGAAGACCACCAGCCCGATCACCGCGCCGACCGGCAGCGGACGCTGGTCGGGGGCCGTCTCCTCCTCACGGGCGACGACGGCGGGATCGGCGAGGACGAGGAGACCGCCGAGGGCGATCCAGGACAAGAAGGCCAGCGGCACCATGTCGATGCTGAACGCGCCCTGCACGAGGTACCCGGCGAACGCGCCGCCGAACGCGCTCAGCAGCCAGCGGTGCTCGGCCGGGATCGACCGGCGGCGGCGCCACGCGACCGTCGCGACGGTCCCCACCATCCAGAGGTAGGCGGCGAGCGCCGGGAGCCCAGCCGTCGCCGCCCGGTCGAGGTACACGTCGTGGGCCTCGTCGGCGTCGATCAGGCCCTTGCCCCCCGCGCGCGACGACCGGACCTCGGGGAAGCGGAGCGCGAACGCATCGGGTCCCACCCCGACGACCGGCGACTCGCGGACCATCGCCGCGGCGCCCGCCCAGATGTTCTGGCGCTGCTGCAGGCCCGAGCGAGCCAGGATCCGCTGCGGGCCGAGCGGCGTCGAGCTGGGCAGGACGTCAGACACCGACGAGGCGCTGACGAGCACGAGCGCCGCCGCCAGGGCGATGACGGCACCGATCCGCACGACCTTCGGGAGCAAGCCGGGCGCCAGCACGCCGAACGCGGCGATCCCCGCCAGAAGGGCCAAGATCCCGCCACGGGTGCCGGTCCACACCACCCCGCCGGCCAGGGCGAGCGCGCCGGCGAGGAGGGCGTGGCGGGCCGCAGGGCGCTCGTCGTGGGCTCGGAGACCGAGGACGAAGGGGATGGCCAAGGCGAGCACGGCGCCGGAGAAGTTGCTGTTCCCCGCCAGCCCGACGAGGGAGTCAGGCCCCTGCTCGGGCCCCTGCCAACCCGTCCACGCCCACCCCAGGCCCTGCCCCGCCACGACCACGAGCGACACCGCAGCACCAGCGACCACCGCCCACGCGACGGAGGCCAGCCGCGCCGGCTCCCGTCCCACGAACGCGACCATCGCCAGGGCCACGACGATCCCGCAGACCAGCGAGGCGAGCCCGTCGTAGCGCCCGTACTGGCCGAGTGCCGAGACCAGGGGCTGCGGGCTGCAGGCCGTGGCCAGCAGGGTCCAGCCGACCAGGACGGCGAGCGGAAGGGCGACGCGCAGCCGCGGGATCGGCCACGATCGCGTCGACAGGGCCTCGGCGGCGACGCCGGCGACCGCGAAGACGGCCGCGATCCACCAGATCGTGGCCTTCGGCAGCGAGAACGGATCGGCGAGGGCGCGCGCGTACGCGACGGGCACCAGGGCCGCGGCGACGACCAGCGATCCCCATCCGATCCGCGCCAGCAGGTTGGTCGAGCGCTCCCCCATCGCCCGCTGACGCTAGGTGGTCGTGCGGCCCTCGACGGAGACGACCGTGAGATCGTCGCCGAACACGATCTCCCCGTCGAACACCTCGGCGGCCAGCGCGATCCACTCGGGCTCGGAGCCCGGTGCCGGTGTCGGGACCTGGTGGGTCATCACCAGGGTCCGCACGCGGGCCTTGGCGGCGGTCTCGCCGGCCTGGCGGACGGTCGAGTGGTAGTCGATCGTGTCGAGGAACCGCTGGATCGGGATCTGGCTCACCAGGTCGTCGCGCAGCACGGTCTGCACGTAGGCGTCGGCGCCGGCGCAGAGCTCGTCGAGGCCCGCGCAGGGAACGCCGTCGCCGCCGATGACGACCGCCGCACCGGCGTGCTCGATGCGGTACCCGAGCGTCGGCTCGACGGGCCTGTGGTCCGTGGGCGCGGCGATGATCCGGACGTCGGCATCGGCATCCTCGTACACGATGCCGCCGCTGGACTCGGTGACGACCGGCTGCGGCCCCTCGGTCATGTCCTCGTGGTGGGCGATCCGGTACCGGATGTCGGGCGCCAGCATCGCCAGGATCCCGTCGACCACGGCCTGCGTGTCACCGGGGCCGATGACCGGCAGCGGGTTGGGCGCCAGGCTGGTCACCCACCGGCCGGTGATGGCGTCGTTCAGGTCGGTGATGTGGTCGCTGTGGAGGTGCGTGAGCAAGACGGCGTCGAGCATCGACCAGGCCGCGCCGGCCGCCGCGAGCCGCAGGCCCACCGCCCGGCCAGCGTCGAACAGGAACGTCTTGCCCCCGGCTCGGACGAGGGTGGCCGACCCCGCACGGTCGGGGTCGGGCAGCGGGCTGCCGGTGCCGAGCAGGGTGATCTCGATGGTCATGGGTTCCTCGCTGGTTGGTGCGCCGGTTCAGGCGAGCTGGTGATCGAGCAGGTCGGCCACCGCGGCCGCGAAGCGCTCCGGTGCCTCGACCATCGGGTAGTGGCCCACGCCGCGGAGCGTGGTGAGCGGCGTTCCCGCACGGGTCCTGACGAGCTTCTCGGCCATGGCGTGCACGGCGACCGGGTCGAGGTCGCCCCACACGACGCCCACCGGTGCCGGGTGGGTCTCGATGGCGCCGGTGAAGCGCGCCTCCTCGGCCCGGCGGTCCTCGATGTAGCGGATCGTGCGGGGCAGCATCGCCAGCCCGCCGCCGCGGCGCGCCTGGTGCACGGTGACGTCGAGGTCGAGATCGGTGGCGGGGTCGATGAGGGTGTCCGGCGCGAAGGTGCCGACGACGCCGGCCCGGTACCCGGTGCCGCCGTCGGACGCGACGAGGTCGTTGGCCTCGTCGGGCAGGCCGAGCAGCACCTGCTGACCGAGGGTGAGCTGGGCCATGTCGATGTAGATGGAGCCGTTGGTGACGATGCGCCTCCGCACCGCCAGGGCCAGGGTGCCGTCCACGGTACGAGCCAGGATCTCGCCGCCGACCGTGTCGCCCATGTCGTGGGTGATGAGGTCGACCTCGGTGAGCCCGTGGTGCGCGATCACCGCCTCGACGTCGTCGGCGTAGCCCCGGATGGAGTAGCGGTGGTCGGGCTTGGCCGACAGGCCGAAGCCGTGGACGTCGAGCACGACGACGTCGCGGTCGGCGCGCAGCGACGGGAGCACCGCCTTCCAGTCGTACGAGCAGGTCGGGAAGCCGTGGAGGGCGAGCAGCGGCGGGTTGCCGGTCTCGACGAGGGCGGGGAACCGTGCGCACCACACGTCGCCGCTGGCGCCGGCGATCCACTCGCCCTGGTCGGCCCAGGCCTGCGAGGCCACGGCGACCTCGGGCCGGTCGAAGGGCTCAGACATCGAACGGGTTCTCGAGCACCGGCTCGGCACTGCCGACGCACGGGATGAGCGACGACCAGGCGAGGGCCGCCTCGCGGTGGACGAGGGCCTCCTGGTACCCGGGGAAGCCGGTGAGCTCCACGAACGACGCCCGGCTCGGGTACCAGATGGCCAGGACCTCGTCGTAGGCATCGTGGTCGCAGCCGATCAGCGGGGTCGTCGCCTCGGTGGCCCACAGGATCCTGGCGCCGACGGCGGCGAGCGCCTGCGTGGCGACGACGCCGTAGTCGAGGTACACCTCGCGCCCGGACCGGCCGCCGGTGTCGCGCCCATCGGCGTAGGCCGCCCGCTCCCGGTACTTGTTCAGGTTGAGCATCACCACCGGCCCGTCGGTGCCATCGGCGATGGGCCCGGCGTAGGCGGCGAGCTGGTGCTCCTCGGGCATCGTGTGGCCCTTGCCGTCGAGGAACTCGGCAGAAGGCGCGTCGGAACCGGCCGGGGCGTCGCTCATGGATCCACCGTAAGTAGTGGCACATCAACTGTCAATAGTCTTGTCAGGGGCCGGGCTTGAAGGCCACCGAGAGCATCCACGGCATCGCCTCGCCGGAACCGGGCACGAGCCGGACCATCGTCGGGGTGCCGTCGGTCCGGAACGTGATGTCGTGCTGGTGGAGCGGACCGTCGATGGCGGCCACCACGCCCTGCTCGTTCTCGATCACCACACGCGCCGCGCTGAGGGTCGAGACCTCGAGGTCCACCGCTCCCGGCTGGCCGAAACCCACCACGCACGCCGTCGTCGGGCCATCGAGCAGGCCCGTCGCGCTGGACCCCGGATCGACCGTAGGAAGGGCACCGCACCCGGTCACGCTGCGCCAGCGCGACGTGTCGCCGACCCGCCACACCCAGTGCCGGTTCTGAGGCAGGGCGATGGATGCCCCGCGCTGGATGACCTCGGGCTTCGATCGCCCGTCGGCCACCACCCGCCGGATCTGGGTGTCGCGCTGCGGGGCCTTCGGCGAGCGCCACTGGTAGATGACCCCGTCACCGTCGAACCGCGGGTCCTCCAGGTCGCCCTCGTCCAGGGTCTTCGCCGACTCGCCCTGGAGGAGGACCAGATCCCGCTCGACGCCGCGCCGCCGATCCACGCGGGTCGCCACCACGAGGATGCCGCGCGGCGACGCGTCGACGACCTCGACCTGCTCCCACGAGCCCGGGAACACGACCACGCCGTCGGCGTCGATCCGCACCATCTGCAGGTCATCGGTCCAGGCAACGACCTCGGGACGGTCCTGCACCGCGGTGATGCCGGTCAGTCCGGTCAACCCGTCGATGGTGCCGACGAGCGGCAGGGCGTCCGTCGCGGGGCCGAACCACACCCGACCGGTCCGGTCCCAGGCGACCACGACGGTCGATCCCTGGTCTCCCGGGACGACCTCGAACTCGAGGCCCGGCGCCGAGACGAGGGGCCGGCGCCCTCCGCCCCGGGAGACGGCGGCCAGCTCCCGGCGCTTCCAGTCGCCCTGCCCGGCCACGACGGTGCCGTCGGGCCCGATGCGGGCGTTGACGGTCAAGCCCTCGGCGACCGACTGGACCTGGCCTGACCCGGTCACCAGGTCGATGCCCCTGCTCGCCGCCGTCCGGTCGCTGCTGTCTCCGGTCCCGACGAGCAGCCCGCCGTCGGCCGGGGTGGTGCCGGCGCCGATCATGGGCTCCTGCTCGTACTCGTGGAGCAGGCGGCCCGTCTCGGCGTCGGCGATGGCCACCGATCCCGAGTCGATCACCGCCACGACGCTCCCACGAAGCTCGGCGAGCGTTCCCTTCGGCTCGATCTCGG
>Ga0182745_1001086_pt1 | contig 26863 bp, 21 predicted proteins | sample eDN3rd30CKraftBY_FD_128523 | JGI IMG/M metagenome (GOLD analysis project Ga0182745, IMG submission 128523) | Enriched backyard soil microbial communities from Emeryville, California, USA - eDNA 3rd pass 30_C Kraft BY (version 2) (version 2) | ecosystem: Environmental > Terrestrial > Soil >... | reverse complement strand
CACCATGCACGTTGCTAACCAGTTCGTAGGGTGTGTCAAGCGTCAGCGCAGACGCACCATGCACGTTGCTAACCAGTTCGTAGGGTGTGTCAAGCGTCAGCGCAGACGCACCATGCACGTTGCATTCGGCCAGAACAAATACGTTCTTACATAAACTCATATGAAAATTCATCATATCTGATCCATGCATGCAAATGCCCGCATTCCCAGGAAGCCAAAGTAGCCGTGGCAGTACATCAGGCTGGAACGGATTTTGACCACGAATATGAGTAGTCAGCGGTCGCGCGATTGAACAACTCCGCGTGTTGGTGCGTCTGCGCTGACGCTTGACACACCCTACGAACCCTGGGAGTACGCGCCTTGCGTGCTCTTCGCTCTTCCAACTCCAATTGCGGGCGGGACGCCCGCGCTCCCAGGAAATAAACTGTGGTCATACAGACGCTTGACACGCTCCACAAATGTTCCAGTCAATCGCTCATTTTTAAAAAATCAGCAATCAGTATTTTTTAGCGCCTTCAAGTTACCGAGGAAACCTTGCTGGCTTGCAAGAGGGTCGTTTGAACGATCAGGTCGTGCTGGTACGAGAAGTCGGAGGGTTTCTCGCCGCGAATGATACGGGCCATGTCGACGGCATCCGCCACGTAGCGGGGGAAGCGAGGAAAGGTAATGTCTTGATATCCCTTCTTGTACGAACCCCGAGGGGCGTCGAGCGCCAGGCGCGCCGAGGGATTGTCGAGCGGTTGGATCTGGAACGTTCCCTTAGTGCCGCAGACCACAAGATGCCGCCGCGCTCCCCCTTCCACCTCGAGTGCGGTCGAGCGAACAGTGGCGGTCGCCTTCGGATAGTCGAACACGGCGAGCATGTTATCTTGAAGCGAGTCCGCCAGAGGAGAGGAATGCCGAGCGTGCGCACTGACGCGGTCAGGCTGGCCGAGGATGCCAATCACCAGGTCGATGACGTGACAACCGAGCTCGAACATGATCCCGCCCGGATACTCGGCCAGCCCTCGCCTGGCTTGCTGGTCGACTACCTTGCTCATGACCGCGTGGACCTCGAAGATCTCTCCGAGCCAACCGCGTTTCAAGAGGTCGCGCAGGAGGAGGATGCCGGGGTTGTACCGGTACATGTAACCCATCTGCACGAGCAGGTTCTTTTGCTCGGCCATCTTGAGGATACGGCGATACTGCTCGAGCGACTCCCCGGCTGGCTTGTCGAGATGCACATGCTTACCAGCCTGAATACACGCCTCGGCGTTATCGAGCAGGTTGCGCACCTCGGTTTCAACCAGGACCGCTTGCAACCCTTCGGTGTTCAGCAGTTGCTCGCGCGTAAGCCAGGGGAGCCCGCGATAGGTCGGCGACGACTCGGCCGCTTGTCTTCGCTTCGCGTCTGGCTCGACCACGCCGACAACCTCATAGTCGTCCGAATTCCGATAGACCGATAATTTGCTGGCATGAGCATGCCCAACCCCAATCTGCCCGACCTTGATCCGAGGTCGAGAGGATCCCGCGGGTCTTTCCTCGGCCCCAACCAGGCTGGGCACCACGGAGCAGGCCAGGGTTCCCCCCAGCCGTTTCATCGCCACGCGACGGTTTTCTGTGAGCATCGCTCTCTCCAGGAGGTGCGGAGATCAAAAGGCTCGGAAGACGGCTTCGGTTGGATGGACGTCCAAGGATCTCAAAACGATTCAAAACACTTTCAATTTCCCAACGTGATCCAGTTCTGAAAAGCCTCTTCATCAACGTTCCGCCCGCTGAGAGTGAGGACGATGTCCCCCTCGCCGCTCAGGTCGACCTGGCGTTCCAGAACAGCGGCGACACTGATCGCCCCCGAAGGCTCCGTCCGCAGCCCGTGTTGCTGATAGAGCCAGCGCATCGCGCTTCGGGTCGAGAGGTCGGGCAAGGCAACCGACTCCTTGACATATTTCTGAAGGATCGGCCAGTTATATTCGCCAACGTCGTAAGACAGAAGGCCGTCGCAAATACTGGCCGGCCGGTCGAGGCGGACGCGTTGGCCAGCGGCCAGGGAACGACGGAAGTCGTCGGCCTCGGCCGGCTCAACCCCGATGATTCGGGCTCGCGGAAACCCATCAGCGATCGCCAGGGCTTGCCCCGCCATCAGGCCCCCGCCGCTGACCGGGCAAAAGAAGTGTGAGACGGTGCGTCCTTCACGTTGCAGCTCGCGCACGACCTCGAGCGCGGCCACGCCGTTGCCTGCGATCACGTGCGGATCGTCGTAGGGGGAGGCCTGGATGGCCCCTTCCACCTCGGCGATCTCGCGGGTGAGACGATCGCGGTCACCGGTTTCGTGGTCGCGTGAGATATCGTACGTGCGGACCTCGGCGCCGAAGGCTCGCGTCCGCTCGAACTTCACACGCGGGGCGGTCTCGGGCATGATCACGATCACCCTGCGCTGAAATCGGTTCCCGGCGTAGGCGATGCCGGAAGCGAAGTTCCCGGACGAGTGGGCCGCGACGGGCCTCGAACCGATCCGCTCGAGATTCCTGGCCATCCAGTTCAAGGCGCCATAGAGCTTGAACGAGCCCGAGGGAGTCCACCCATAATCCTTGATCCAGACACGGCGATCGGCAGCGAGCCCGAGCTCGCGTTCCAGGGGATACGAGCGGATCAGGGGAGGGGGCGAGACATGGGGGCGTATCAACGGCTCGGCGGCTCGAACTTCGGCAATCGTAACCTCTTGAATCGCCATCTCGAACGGACTCCCACGAAACACTCTCGATCTTGCGGCCCTTCGGCGCCACGCGAGCCCTTGGAAGATCAAGGCTCCCACAATATGCCCCTCATGTTCTCACAACGGGCGAGGCGCGGAAATCGGGTTCCTCCTCGAACCTTCTCCTTTAAATTCGACACGCTGACGATCCACATTGGAAAGCGAGGCAACACATCCAATGGCCAGGCAGAACCGGGTGACCCCATTCGGCAAAATCGTGGCGGTGCCCGAGCGCGGGACGTACTTCGGCAATCGCGGATTGCTCCACGACCCGGAAGGGAGGCTCAGGCGCACCTGGAGAGAAAGGCGCTGGATCGTGTGCGTGCTGGATTTTAAAGGGCGGCGCAGAACGATCATGGCCCCGAACCGCTATACCGAGCTGTTCTTTCTGGACGAGGCCACCAGCCTGGCGGCGGGGCATCGCCCCTGCGCGGAGTGCCGCCGCGAGCGGTTCCTGGCCTTTCGAGACCTCTGGAGCAAGGTGGTTTCAACCGGTGGCCATGAGAATCACGCCCCCTCCGCCCCCTCCATCGACCTGCGCCTGCACGCCGAGCGGCTCGAGCCGGGCCAGTCGAAACGGACGTACCGAGCGAACCTCGACACAATTCCGCCAGGCGTTTTCATCACCCTGGACCAGGACGAGCCCGCGGAAGGAGATGACGCGCGGACGCCCTACCTGGTTCGCGAGCACAGCCTGGCCGCGTGGTCACCAGGGGGGTACCATCGGTTTCAACCCCGTCCTCGAGACCAGGTGGTGACCGTCCTGACTCCCCCTTCCACTGTCGAGGTCATCAGGGGAGGCTATACGCCGGCGCTTCACCCATCCGCCGCGGCCGAGTCGTGAGGCTTGGCCCGCTCAGCTCATTCCGGGTGCGTGCTCTTCAACCACTGCGCGAGGTCGAACCTGGCCTCCTCGCCCGCGTTTGGCGTCGATCCCCTCTTGATACGTTCAAGTACCAGGAACGCGTGAGGGGAGGCGTTTTTGGCGTCGGGGGGACAATACGTCTCGGCCTGCAACCGCCAGGGGATTTGTGCGACCTGATCCAACGGAAACGTCGTCTTCCCTTGAAAATCCCCCTCCACCACCGTCAACAGCAGGCGGCCCCACAAGGGAAGCGACTCGCGGAACACCACGCCTCCCCCAATAATCATCACCTCGTTTTGAGAGCCTAGCGAATCCTCAGCAATGGCGAGTGCATGCTCGAGTGTGCTTGCAAGCTGAAAGCCCTCCGCCTGATACGTTGGATCGCGTGTGAGCACGATATTCAGGCGGCCGGGCAGGGGCCTCGGGAGCGACTGCTGAGTCAATCGTCCCATGATCATTGGTTTTCCCATCGTGGCCTCGCGAAATCGGCGCAAGTCACGTGGGAGATGCCAGGGCATCCGCACTCCGTCCCCGATCACCCCTGTCCGGCTGGTGGCGACGATCGCCGTGACCATCATTGCGGGCGCTCGCTTTCCTTCCCCTCAGGGGCGTCCGACTCATTCCCGGTTGTTTCAGCGAACACGCTTGGTTAAATCGCAACCTCGCCAGACAGGCGAGGATGATGCTGATATCCAACCAGCTTGAATTGATCGGAGGTGAGCCCGTCAAGACTTCGCACGTTCTCATCCATCAACAAGGTGGGCAACGGGTAGGGCTCCCGGCTGAGTTGTTCCTCTACCTGGGCCAGGTGGTTCTCATAAATATGGGCATCGCCGAAGGTGTGGATCAATTCTCCCACTTCCAAACCAGTCACCCGGGCGATCAGGTGGGTGAGAAGCGCATAGCTTGCGATGTTCCAGGGAACCCCCAGGAAGAGGTCGGCCGAGCGCTGATAGAGCTGGCACGAGAGCCGCCCCTGGTTCATGGAGAACTGGCAAAGGGTATGGCAGGCCGAGGGCCCCTTGATTTTGGGAACGTCGGCGGGGTTCCAGGCGGAGAGGATGAGGCGTCGCGCGGCCGACGCGGTGGGGTCGGCCTTGACCTGCTCAATCCCGGCAATCAGCTCGGCGACCTGGTCGACCGTCCGGCCGTCTCCCGCGTCCCAGGCCCGCCACTGCTTACCGTAGATCGGCCCGAGTTCTCCGCTGGCATCGGCCCACTGGTCCCAGATATGAACCTTCTGCTCCTGAAGGGGCCGGACGTTGGTGGAGCCGCTGAGGAACCAGAGCAATTCCACCACGACCTGGCGGAACGGAACGAACTTGGTGGTGACCAGTGGGAACCCTTCGCTCAGGTCGTAACGGTTCTGATGGCCGAACAGGCTTCGGGTCTTCGGCTTCGTCCCGGTACTCTCCAGCACGGCCCGCGAGGCCTTCTCGTCTCCACGCTCGAGCACCAGTCGCAGTAAATCCAAGTAGGGTTTCATCTTCCGATCCTTCTCACACCGGGCATGGGGTCGTCCTCACCTTTTGGGGTTGATTTCAGGCGGGTCGCCTTACGTCGGTGGGGGACTCGGTCGTTACAATCGTTTTTGCCTGACCGAGACAGAAGATTGGACACCGTCTCGACCAGTCCCTTCATGCAATTGTTCCAATTATCGGATGAAGGGCCAGGGTGGTGTGAGCAATGGATTGGTCAAAGCCTGGCGAGTTGAGACGCCTCGTCCGATTAGAGGGGTTCACCGATAGTTTGCGCGATTTTGCATGGATTCGTAGCGACGGCATCGCGCTCCACACCTAGACCAAAACACCTGGAGGGGAGAGACATGGCCCAAAGACCAGCGAGACCGTGAAAACCACGCCGTTGGGTTCCTACCGGTGGGCGGTGCCCACCCTACAAAAATCGTGCATTATTCAAAGATAATTCGCTCTAGATTGGACCAGGTCTCGTTAAACCCCGCCCCTGCGAGTCTTCCACTTGACGCACTCTCTGGCAATGCGAGCTTCCCAGTTGCCGCGTCAGGAATACCCGTCCTGGCGTTCCAAATCGACTGAAAATATTGTTTTAATCTTGATGCAATTGCTTCATGTATTTATACAAGTTTAGCGTTTTTCTTGTCAAACAATCCGTAAGACATAAGACGCCAAGGAAAATCTAATGTCCAGAGACTTGGTGCTTGACTGATGCCAAGCCCGTTGGCCTACTATCCAATCGCCAAATCTAACCGCGTTGGCGTTGGCGTCGACGGCGCGTTGTGCCTCTCCAGAGCACTCCCTTCGCTTGAAAGGGAAGACGGGAAGAATGATCGGGCTGCCCACACCGCCGAGAGCGCCGGTGACCCACTCGAAAATAGGGGAAGAAGCCGCTCAACAATGTCCAAACACAACCGGGAGGGTTGCTCTCATGTTAGGACCGAGTCGGGAAGTCCGCGGCTCGCTGCCGCCGAGTCGCGTGGCGGGCACATGCATAACGTTGCTCATCTTAACACTTACGCTAACCCTATCGCCAAACTCGGCCCGCGGGCGCGACGACCAAGCATCGCTCTATAAGCTGCTCAAGGACGCGCAGACTACGAACAGGGCGGCCCTGGAGCGTGGCCGAATGGTCGCGCATGTCACACTTCTACCCGGAAAAGATCGACCGACCATCGAATCCGAGGCAACGGTCCTCTGGGAACGGGGACGGGGGTTGTGGATCTATCGCTTCAGCGACCCCGAGAAAGTGTTCTCCCCGAACAATTTGCCCACGGAATGGGGCGCACCGCTCGCGAAACAGCGAACCGCGTACAGAATGATCGACACAAATAAAGGGTATTACTATGAGCCATACAAAGAGCAGCTATTTATACAAAAATTCGATCCCATCCGGGGCGACATAAAATCTCCGATACTCGACGCAACACCCCCGTTGCACTGGCTGCGCTGCTGCCCGCCGACGCACCATGACGGCCGACCGTGGACGGAGTTGATCGGCCCCGACTCACCCGCGCTGAAGTCTGGGGCAACGGTCTCGATCGAACGCGGGTCCGACGGCCTGATCCGGCAGACGAGGGTCGACCCGGGGGTTGGCAAACTGGAAATCGTCTTCTCCCCGGATTTCTGCCATAACGTCGTCGAGATCACCTATCTCGGCCAGGCCGCGGGCATCCGCTCGCAACACGGAGGTTATCAGTGGGAGAAGTTGCCGAACGGGATCTGCGTGCTCAAGAGCTGCCGATTCGAGCAGAGTGTCCCCGGGGCCCCGAAGGACATCGATCAAATTTACAACCTAGAAATCAAGTCGATCGACCTCAAGGCCAACGTCTCCTCGCGCATCTCGTTCAATGCGTTGAAGGCGTATCTGCCTCCTAATGTCGAGGTCGTGGACAAGGTCAACAATAGGTCGTATCAACTCAACCCCGTGCCTGCGATGGCTGAGGCGGCCCGGTTCCGACGAAACTCCGCGGAGATCCGATCGCGGGGATTCCTTAAGACGAACAGGTAACCTAACCTATGTATTTCACACCCGCGTGCCTGTGGCTCGCCCTGGTGGCCGCCGAGCCGTCGAGCACCTCAACGAAGACCCCGTCGCCGTCCGACCTGAGCGCCGGTGGCTACAGCCTCTACATCGCTCTTCAGGCGTTGGAGTTGGCACCGGACACTTATGAAGCGTTCGAGAAGGACCTCGGCCCTCCAGGCGAATCCGGTTACTCGATGGTTCAACTCTCCGACCACGCCCGTCGGTTTGGGGCGAGGACGCTCTCCGTCCAAACCAGTGTCGAGAACCTGCGTGCGAGACCCGAACCCTTCACATGCATCACGTCAATTGATCCGCACCACTATGTTCTCCTATACGATCTCAATGATCAGCACGCATACATTATTGACCACCCCCGCCAATACAAAGCGGGGGTCGATGCCTTCCGTAACATTTGGGCCGGCGACGCCTTGCTGATCGCCAACGGACACCTGCGTTCCGAGGAGTCGGTCACGTCTCTCCGGCGTTTGAGAGCGCTCATCATCCCCACGCTCGCGGGGGCATTCGTCCTGATAGTGATCCTGGCGGCTGTCCTGTACCTTCGCCGGGGTAGAAACCGATCGGTCGCATCGCTCCTGTTCGTTGCCCTGACCTGCCTACCGATGGCCTTGGCCGGGTCTGCCCCCGGTTCGATTTCCTTGCCCATTTCAAGCATCATCGTCGAGAACGGGCCCCCCAGGGGCGAGAGTCACCCTGACACGGAGCATGTCCCAGGAACGGAGTCGATCGATGCGATCCTTTAAGTCATCGCGATTTCGATACCGGGCATTTACCTTGATCGAGGTCCTGGTTGCCACGGCGATCATCGGCCTCTTGATCGGCTTGCTTATCCCCGCCGTGCAAGCCTCGCGCGAGGCCAGCCGTCGCGCGGAATGCGTCAATCACCTCAAGCAGATCGGGATCGCCCTCGCTTCGCACCATTCCGCCCATGGCCGGTTTCCCGCCGGGATCACGAGCACCCATGAAACGCGGGAAGGGGAAAAGACAGCCCGTGGTCCCCTCTCGGTCCACTACTATCTCCTTCCTTACCTTGAAGCGTCCTCTCTCTACAACGGTGTCAATATCGTGCTGGACGGCACGAATCGGAGGGTCAGCAGCCATTCCGCCAACGCGACCGTTCGAAACACGGTCCTGAACGGTTTCCTCTGCCCCTCCGATCCGAACGGCCTCAGGCCCGGCAATAGCTACCGCGCCACGGTCGGGCCCTATGCTTTCGAGTTCGACACCTCGCTCCGCGTCCCCGGTGGTGGGCATGGGGCGTTCCCCGGGTTTGACGGGACCACGGCCAACGACTTCACCGACGGCCTCAGCCAGACGGTTGGCTTTAGTGAGCGCCTGCAAGGGAGCGATTCGGGCTCCTCGTTTCACCGGAGCCGCGATTTCTGGTTCTCCGGAATCTGGGAGCTTCGTCACCCCTCCAATAGCGATGAGGTTGTGGCGGCCTGCGCGGCGCTCAGCACCTCTTCGCCGGAGTGGTGGCCCAGGTCGGGCGAAGATTGGATCTCCGCTCGCTACGCCGATACCCTCTACAATCATGTCGGGCCCCCGAATGGGAAGGGCCCGGATTGCAGCCTGAACCTTCCGTTCGGAGATCCGGGTGACCTCTCGGGGGGAGCGATCTCCGCCCGGAGCCATCACAACGGGGGCGTCAATGCCCTACTGATGGACGGCTCCGTCCGATTCGTGAAGCAAGACGTGAGCCTGCCGGTCTGGAGGGCGATCGCGTCGCGCGCCGGCGGGGAGGCGGTCGCCGGAGATTCCTTCTGATCGACCTGTCCGAGGGCCTGGCCCCGGCCATTCTCGAATGGCCCTCTCAATGGGCGACCTGGATTGATCCGCGGGGAGATCCAGGCTAAACATCGCCGTTCTTATGAACGCGGGTATCCTGCCCGTTCTTCGCTTTTCCCTGGGAACGCGGGCGTCCCGCCCGCTTTGCGCTTTCCCGTGGATGGCGTGGCCTGTGGATCGTTCTTCGCTTTTCCCTGGGAGCGCGGGCGTCCCGCCCGCTTTTTGCTTTCCCGTGGGTGGCGTGGCCTGTGGGTCGTTCTTCGCTTTTCAATTGCGGGCGGGACGCCCGCGCTCCCAGGGACAGGAGTGGGGAGAGACATGGCCCAGGGACCAGCGAGTCGGTGAATGCTGCACACTTGGGTTACTAGCGGTGGGCGGTGCCCACCCTACAAAATCTGTGCATTACTAGCCCTGTTAGGCCCCACCCCAGCGCATCTTCCACTTGGCGTACTCTCTGGCGACGCGGGCTCCCCAGTTTCCGTACCAGGAATAGCCGTTCCGGCGTTCCGACTCGATTTCGGCCAGGGTGGCCTTCTTCACACCGTCGCGGCCACAGAAAAACGGCTTGTTGGTCTCGATGTCGTAGAACCGAGCCCACAGAGGAGAAGCCTTCGGATCCTCGACAATGACCTTATTTCCTTGAACGGTCTCCTGCCTGATCCCCGTCAGTTTCGCGGCTTCGAACCAGCGCGCCCCGGCATGCACCGCACGCCGGACTTCGGGGCTGGGTTGATCCACGTCCATCAACAAGCTGAGCAGGCCGGCACTCTCCGCGCCGCTGAGTGAGACGAGCTCGTACTTGCGGGCTGGTCGTGGCTCGAGCGTGACTTCGTCGTGCTGGGCACACCAGACGGTCAAGTGGCCATTCGTTTCGACCTGGCACTTGAGGATGCAGGCAATCCCCCGGTCGAACGCCGCGCCCGCGGCCTTCCTCGTTGTGACGTCGACGATGCGAAAATCTCCCGCCCCTTGCGCGATGTCGCGCAGGAATTCAAGAATGTTCAACATCGTGGAATCGTTAAACGTGATGTACCGCGGATAGGCCTTTCCGGGGGGGTACGACTGAGGCCATCCTCCCGTGGGGTACTGGGCCTTCAAGATGACGGCGAGCCCCTTGTCGAAGGCTGCTCGACTGCGTGAATCGGCCGTCACGCGGGCGGCGTGGGCCAGGAATCGGAGCTCGCCGATCGACGCGCCGTTGTCAAACGTTCCTTTCAGAGTATTGCGTGCCCCTTCAAACCGCGAGTCGGCGCTATCCTGGTTCTTGGGCCAGCTTCCCTCATCCGACTGGTGCGAGAGGATATTGGCTGTAACGGCTTTTCCTTCTTCACCACGAAACCAATCATCAGGCTTGTTCGCGTAGGTCTTCCAGGAGAATCGCCCCGCCGCCCACGCCGAGACGGGCGTGAGTGTCCCGAGCAACGCGAATGAGAGCGCGAGGCATCGAACATGTGGCAGCATTGGCATGGGAACCTCAAAAGAGCTGGTGACCACAACCTCGTTTGGATGCCAAAGGGGACTCAGCCTATCACCCCCCGTTGTCAGCGGCTCGAACCAGGCGCATCCCGTTTGATTCGGGCGACTTCCTCACGTTCGGGTCTTGCCTTGTAGAAGGGGTCGAGTGGGTAGCAGCCCGAGACCATACCGTTGCGAGGGGCGGTGGTGCAGTCGCTGAAGGTTCGGCAGACCCGTTTGCGGTCGAAGGGTCGACCGGCCACCACATCGGCCGGGAGGTTGGGGTAGGAGAGGACCATTCGCCCCAGCCCAATGAAGTCCGCTCCCCCCTCTCGGACCACGCGTTGCCCGACGTGCGCTAGCCAGTCTTGCAGATAGGTATAGCCCGAACCGACGATTGCCAGGCCGGGATGCCTGGCCTTGAGCGCGGCGGTGGCGGCCACTTGCCTGGCGACACCCACGAGCGGATCTTCCGGCGGCAGGTAGCCGGCGGAAGGAGGGAACGCGCTGGGACGTTGAATGTGGGGGTTGTAATAGGGGCTGCCGGCCGTGGTGCAAACCCAGTGGATGCCCAGTTCTTCGAGCAGGGTGAGGAAGCGGGAAGGCTCGTCCAGGTCGAAGCCGAGTCCATCCTTCACGTCGCCGCCAAACGCATAAGGATACGAAGGGCTGGTCCAGGGCCAGGGCTCGCCTCGTCCGTCCTCCCCCGCGCGGAAGGGGAGGAAGTCGAACACGCTCGCGCGCACCCCCACTTCAAGCCCGGGGGCTTCCGCCTTCACCCCTTCGACGATCTCTCGGAGGAACCGGGTTCGGTTCTCGAACGAGCCTCCATAGCGGCCCGGCCGGTCGATCGCCGAGAGAAACTCGTGCCCGAGGTAGCCGTGGCAATGTTTCACATCGACGAACGCATAGCCCGCCTGTCGCGCCTGGCGCGAGGCCCGGACGAAATCGTCGATCAGCCGCCGGATCTCGTCGTCGGTGAAAACGTGAGCATCCGCCCCAAGCCCGAACTTGGCGTCGAGGCAGGGGTGCCGATAGAGAATCCACGGCTCCATCTTCCGCTTGTCGAACGGGCGAGCGAACCGACCCGAGTGGGTGAGCTGGAGGCCGACGTACATGTCGTCGGTCTGCCCGAAGTGCTCGCGGTGGACGGTCCTCAGTCGCTCGCGTAGGGCTTCGAGACTGGCGAGGTTCGCGTCGTTGATGATGAGCTGGTTCGGGTTGGCGCGGCCATCGGGGCGCACCGCCACGGCTTCTCCCCCCCAGATCAGCTTGGCCCCGCTCAGCCCGAAATTCTCCCAGCGCCGAATGGTGAGATCCGACGGCTTCCCATCTTCCAGGCCATCCCACCCTTCCATGGGAAGAATGCAGAACCGATTCCCCACCTTCCCACCCCGCCAGGAGTACGGCTGTCCCAGGGGAGAGTCTCCGCCGGGCTCGACCGCCTCATCGACCGGCAACTTGATCTCAAGCCGGTCGAGGGTCTCGCGGAACTGGTCGATCGTCTTCAAGGTCGCAATGCGGCGGGGTTCCATCACCAATCCATTCTCAAACGTTGGGGAGCAGGGGGTCAACTCAAGCCGGCTTCGCACCTCCGATTCTCCGCGCAATAGCCCCAGCGATCAACCGTCCAGGAGGGTTATCGACGAAGCGACAGCCCAGACGCTGGACCGTTCGTGGGTGATATCATTGGCCAACTGATTGCGTGGGACTGAAGGGCCAGCCGGGCAACTCACCACAGGCCTGTAGCGCCAGGATGACGTAGGCGCTGCCGACGTTGGAAATAAGGTTGCCCGCGTCCTTGACGGGGGATTGCGTGAACCACTTGCCACTCTCGCGTTGATGGGTGCGAATCCATTGGATGCCGCGCTGAAGGCGAGGGTCGTCCGCCGGGACGCCAAGTTCTCGCGCGATGACAATGACCAGGCCCGTGCCATAGCCGTCACTCGTTTTGGTATTGAGCGGCTTGCCGTCGTCTCGAGCCAGCCCCTTCCAATCGGTCAGGAAGCCGGCCGTGGACCAACCGCCGTCTTCCAGTTGAAGGGCCAGCAACTCGGCCAGCGTCTGCTTGCGCTGGGCTTCGGTGGTGATGCCGTCGATCCGGACGGAGCACCAGGCCAGCATGGCGCGATGGTGCAACGACTTGGGAGGGTTGTTCTTGAAATACACCCGCAACTTTTCGAGTCCCGCGCGCGACCGCGGGGTTTCCGCGTAACCATCAGGCGCCACTCCAATGGCCAAGGCGGCGATGGTCACCCCATAGTGGTCGTCGATCTCCATCGGCGCATAGTCGCAATCGGGCCACCTCCAGCCCCCGTCCGCCCGCTGAACGGCCCACATTCTGTCCAGCACCTCACGCGCGACCTCGCTCTGCTTTCCTGTTGTCTGCACATCATTGAAAGTGAGGCCAGCCCCGATCACGATCGGCCAGAAGCCGTTCGCCTCGGTGGGAGCGTTCTTGCGCCAGCGGACCTTGGGATACTCTTCGTAGAAGCTGCGAACCTCACCCGAATCCGGTAGGACATCCCGTAAAGCGGGTCGTGCGACCATGTAGAACAGGTTTGTGTGGCACGTGGCGCACTTCTTGGTCTTCACCCAGTTCAGCGCGGAACGATCCAAATACCGAGCCGCCTTCTCCGCCGAGAACTCACCCGCCATCGGCTCGTCCGCGGAGATGACCGGCAAGCCGGCGGGGACATCCTTCAGGGTGATCGGGGCCGGCTGGGCGATGGCGAACACCGGCCAGAAGAAGGCGAGAAGCAACGATGTGACGTGGAAGGCTTTCATCGACGGACTCTCGATCAGGGTGCTTTTGATTCGAAGGTCGCCAAGGAATATATACCCGCCGCCTGACCTCTCTCGAAAGGGTGTTATGATCGAAAACCCTCCGTCCTCAACCGGACCCCAACGAGCCTTGTCTCAGACCTTCCCAGGGCGCGAAAGGTCTTCCGAGCCTCTTCCGGTCTCCTGACTCCGGAAGTTCGCGAGAACCCGCCACCCAAGCCAGGCAATCGGCAGCCCTCCCGCGAGCAAGGCGGCGAATTCACTATCTCCCATGGAACGGATCAATATAAGCAGAGTGGGGATTGCGGCATTAACCAAGGCCAGGCGGTCCGTCCAACCCCAGGTGGCGGCGGACCGATTCTCTTTCCAGGCTCGGATTGCCTCGATACCGAGCCAGCCCCAGGTGATGAACAGCAAGCTATTCCCCATGAGATCACGCCCCAACTGACCTCCTTGCGGAAGGAGCAGGCTGGGGAGTTCGACTCGAACCACATCACAAGGCCCCCAGAACCAGAGCGAGAGTCCCACCAGCGCCACGGGAACTCGCAACGCCGAGGCAAACCGCGATCCCCCTCTCCCTAACAGGAAGGAGAGGAGAAAGCTCGCCACGGCACCAGCCAAGGCCAGGCCCGCGACAACCCAACGAGCCGCCGAGTAGTCCAAAGACGAGGCTCCGGAGTTGAGCCAAGTCCGAAGGGAATCGACCATGCCGTCAAGCGGAGGCAATCGGGCGAGCAATCCATACGCTCCGATTCCCAACATCAACCACTCCGTGGATCGAATCTTTCCCCCATACTTCCACCGACGGAAGAAGATCACCAGGACAAGGACCAGTCCAGCCTCCTGGGAAAAACTGACGGCCAGGATAGACCAGGGGGGAGGCCCCAGTGCGAGCGGCCACCCCATACTCCAGTTGGTGGGAACGGCCAGGCTCAAGGCCACCCCCAGAGTCAGGATCAACAGGTCGTGGAGGGTCATCCCACGCGGTTCGGGCGGCAAGCTGAGATCCTTCAAACCTCGAGAACCCTGAGGAATCGACGGTTCTTCACGTTGTTCCATCATTCACTTTCAACATTTCTCAGTGAACAGCCAAGATTTTGATCGGTCGCCTGAGACAACATCCCAAGATTGTTCGCGCAGACCGACGCAATATTCCCGCCTTAACCGGTTCAAGGCTTGGCCTTCTTCACGAAAACCGTCTACACCCAACCCGACCTTTAGTCTTTTACCACCAAAGCCTTACGCAATCACCTCCAGGAGAACCCCTTGACGACTTGACCGACCAGTCTACTATGAGTGGCATGAGTGACGTAACGCGTACACGCAAGCCCCGGCTTCTTGTTCCCGCGACTCGGGCCGCGCTCATTGAGGTGGGCACGCGGTTGATGCTGGCCAAAGGGTACAACCATTGCGGACTTGATGAAATCCTCAAGGAAGCCAAGGTCCACAAAGGGTCGTTCTATCACTTTTTCAAAAATAAAGAAGACTTTGGTCTTCAAGTGATCGACGACTACGCGGCCCAGCGGCTGGGGAACCTGGATCGTGAGCTTGCCAATACCGAACTCCCTCCCCTGGCTCGACTCCGCCGCTATTTCGAGCAAGCGGTCGAGCGTCAGCGCGGCTTTGAGTTCAAGCGGGGCTGTCTCTTCGGAAACCTCGGCCAGGAGATGGCCGGCCAGAGTGAGGCCTTTCGGACCCGGCTTGAAGAGGTTCTCACGCTTTACCGGGCGAAAATCGCCTCCTGTTTTCGAGAGGCCCAGGCCGTGGGCGACCTCTGGGACGAGTACGACGCGAACCGTCTTGCCGGATTCTGCCTGAATAGCTGGGAAGGGTCGATCCTTCGAATGAAGGTAGCCAAGAGCGCGGAGCCACTCGAAGACTTTCTCTTTGTCATGTTCGAAGGGGTGCTCAAGCCGCTTCCACCGACACGCCTGCCTTGACGGAGCTCCGCCACCAAGGCGGTTTTGCTCTGAAACCTCGCCCGAACGTTTCAAACCTCTGATCCGAGTGGTTCGGACGGCCCTTGTGGGACCCTCCCTCGTCCGAACCCTCCCTTGGGAAGGCTCCGCGCGGACCATGTGGATCGTACAGCTTGCGTTAAGACGTCCTTATACATTTGTCGTCATGTCGATGCTAATCGTCGTGCTCAGCGGCGTGACGTTGCTGAGAATGCCGATCGACATTTTCCCCGAGATCAATATCCCGGTCGTCGCCGTGGTATGGACCTACCCAGGGATGTCGCCCGACGAGATGGAGAAACGGATCGTCACGATCCACGAGCGGGCGATGACCACGACGGTCAACGACATCGAGCATATCGAGTCGCAGAGCCTGGCCGGCGTCAGCGTGATCAAGGTCTTTTTCCAACCCGGGGCGAAGGTCGAGGCGGCGGTCGCGCAGGTGAACGCGATCAGTAACGCCGTGCTCCGCGTCCTCCCCCCGGGGATCACACCCCCGTTCATCATTCGTTTTAGCGCGTCGAACGTTCCGGTGCTTCAGGTTGGAGTTGGCGGCGACGGCCTTTCCGAGCAAGAGCTCTACGACATCGGCCAGAACTTCATCAGGACTCGGCTTGCCACGGTGCAAGGGGCCCAGATCCCCTTGCCGCTCGGTGGTAAGCCGCGCCAGGTGATGGTGGACCTCGACCCCGATGCGCTTTATGCGAACAACCTCTCTCCGTCCGATGTCTCGCTCGCCATCAACGCCCAGAACCTCATTCTTCCCGCGGGTAACGCCAAGATCGGTCCGCGCGACTACCAGGTCCAACTGAATAGCAGTCCCGATGTGCTCGAGGCGCTCAATGAACTGCCGATCCGGCAGGTCGGCGCGGCGACCATTCATATCCGGGACGTGGCGCAGGTGCGTGACGGTGGAGCGGTCCAGTCGAACATCATCGTCAAGGACGGCCAGCGCGGAAGCTTGCTGACGATTCTCAAGGCGGGGGGAGCCTCAACCCTCGATATCGTGGCGCGCGTCAAGGCGGCCATGCCCTTGATTCTCGGCAGCCTGCCCGACTCTCTCAAAACCGACTTCCTCTTCGATCAGTCGGTCTTCGTGCGGCACTCGATCGAAGGGGTGCTCCACGAGGCGGCGATCGCGGCGGTTCTCACGGGCTTGATGATCCTGCTCTTCCTCGGCAGTTGGCGGAGCACCTTGATCGTCACGATCTCCATCCCGCTGTCGATCCTGATCGCGATCCTGATCCTGGCCGCTCTCGGGCACACGATCAACACGATGACGCTGGGAGGGCTCGCGCTCGCGGTGGGGATCTTGGTCGACGACGCGACAGTCGAGATCGAGAACATCCACCGCAACCTCGCGATGGGTAAACCCCTGAAACGGGCGATCCTGGACGGGGCCGAGCAGATCGCGGTGCCGGCCTTCGTCTCGACCCTGGCCATCTGCATCGTCTTCATCCCAGTCTCCTTCCTATCCGGGGCGGCCCAGTCGCTCTTTACCCCGCTGGGCATGGCGGTCGCGTTCGCGATGATGGCCTCCTACTTCCTGTCGAGAACGCTCGTGCCGACCATGGTGAACGGGTTGCTGGGCAAGGAGGTTGAGCTCTACCGACAGAACGCGCACGAGCTCGAGGAGGAAGGGATTCACGTCGAGCACACGCCCGAGCTCGACGAGTTCGGCCAACCGAAGCCCCCGGCCAAGGGAGACCTCTTCTGGCGCATTCACCGGCTCTTCAACCGCCAGTTCGAGAAGGTGCGAGGGCAGTACACGCGACTGCTCGAGTGGGCGCTCGGGCATCGGCTGCTGACCTGCCTGGTCTTCGCCTCGTTCGTGGGGGGAACCTCGCTCCTGTTTCCCGAGTTGGGGCAGGACTTCTTCCCGGAGGTGGACGCCGGTCAGATTCGGATGCATATCAGGGCCCCGTCGGGGACGCGCCTGGAGGAGACCGAGAAACTCTTCACCCAGGTGGAGGAGGTGGTGCGCAAGACCATCCCCAAACATGAGGTCTCGACCATCCTGAGCAACATCGGCTTGCCGGCCAACGGGATCAACCTGGCCTTTGGAGACTCTTCCACCGTGGGGTCGGCCGACGGCGAAATGCTGATCGCCCTGGGAGAGGAGCACGAGCCCACTGGCGAGTACGTGGCCAAGCTTCGAAAGATCCTCCCTCACCAGTTCCCCAACGCGTCGTTCTTCTTTCAGCCGGCCGACATCGTGGGGCAGATCCTGAATTTCGGGCTCGCGGCCCCCATCGACATCCAGATCAGTGGCGTGCGCCGGGATGAGAACTACAAGGTGGCCCGGATGATCGAGCAGGAGGTGGCCCGGATTCCAGGGGCGGTGGATGTTCACTTGCACCAGATCGTCGATTCTCCCCGGCTGCTGGTCAACGTGGACCGGACCCGCGCCGAGCAGGTGGGCCTGACCCAGCGCGACGTGGCCAACAGCCTGCTGGTTTCGCTCAGCTCCAGCGGCCAGGTCTCGCCCAACTACTGGATCGATCCGAAAAACGGCGTGAACTACCCGGTCGCCGTTCAGACTCCCCAGCGACTGATTGACTCGCTTGAGGCGCTGAACAACACGCCGATCATCGCCCCCAATGCCTCGACCGACTCGGCCCAGCTCTTGTCCAACGTGGCGGACATCGATCGCGGAGTGGCTCCGGCCGTGGTGAATCATTACAACGTCCAGCCGGTCTTCGACGTTTACGCGAGCGTGCAAGGACGTGACCTGGGAAGCGTCGCCGCCGAGCTGGACAAGGTGATCGAGAAGGTCGCCGGCCCGGCCGACCCCGTAACGGGAATCCGCTCAAAGCTCCCGAAGGGGTCGAACCTCGTGGTTCGGGGGCAGGTTGAAAGCATGCGGTCCTCATTCCAAGGCCTGGCCTTCGGCCTGATCTTCGCCGTGCTCTTGGTCTACCTGCTGATGGTGGTGAACTTCCAGTCCTGGCTCGACCCATTCATCATTCTTTGGGCCTTGCCGGGAGCGGTCGCGGGCATCATCTGGATGCTCTACGCCACGCAGACAACCATCAGCGTCCCCTCATTAATGGGGGCGATCATGTGCATCGGCGTGGCCACGGCCAACAGCATTTTGATGGTGACCTTCGCCAACAGCCGGCGCCTCGCGGGCGACTCCGCGACAGCCGCGGCCTTGGCGGCGGGAAAGACCCGGTTCCGGCCCGTGCTAATGACCGCGATGGCCATGATCATCGGCATGCTCCCCATGTCGCTCGGCATGGGCGAAGGGGGCGAACAGAACGCCCCGCTCGGACGGGCCGTCATCGGCGGCCTGAGCGTCGCGACCCTGACCACGCTATTCATCGTGCCCACTATTTATAGCTTGCTGAGGCGCAAGGCGCCGGTCGAATACTCAGATGAGGAGGAGTGAGAGCGATGACCACCGCTGATCTTGTCTCGGACCCCACCGGCCCCGCCGAGACCGCGACGGAGTCCGGGCCAACCTCACCATCACAACACCATCACGCAGGCTCGAACCATGGTCATGTTCACGGCTCGAGTCAGGCCCGCTCACCCATCTTCGCGATTCTGGGTTTGGCGATTCTATCGGCAGGCGTGATCGGCGCTCTCTATATTCTGGGCCGAGTTCCACGGACCGAACAGCGGTCGGCCCTCTTCGCCGAGGCCGCCGAGGCGAACCTGAGCCGCCCTCGGGTTCAACTGGTGACCCCATTCCGACGCGATAAACCGTCCGATCTGACCCTACCAGGGGAGATCCGAGCGTTTCAAGACACCCAGATTTTCGCAAGAACCGATGGGTACATTGAACGGTTCCTCGTGGACATCGGCGACCGAGTCAACGCGGGCGACCTGCTCGCCGAAATCGACACGCCCGAGCTCGACCAAGAATTGAAGCAAGCCCAGGCGCTGCTGGCCCAGGCTCAGGCGAACCGTATTCTCGCCGCGTCGCGACTCGAGTTGGCGGGACTTACCTTGCGGAGGTCGCAGCAACTGAACTCCCGAGGGGCCGAAACGCGCCAGGTGCTGGATGAGTACACGGCGGAGTTCAAGGTGGCCGAGGCAACCTTGAAGACGGCGGAGGCGGAGATCGAGGCGAGAGAGGCCAGCGCCAACCGGCTCGCGGAGCTCCAGAAATTCCAGAAGGTCGTTGCCCCGTTCAACGGTGTGATCACCGAACGGAATATCGAGAACGGCAGCCTGATCAACGCCTCGGCCAATCTTCCGCTCTACCGGCTCGAACAGACGAGACAGTTGAAAGTGTACGTCAACGTGCCGCAGGCCAACGTGATGGGAATTGCCTCGGGGCAGGAGGCGGAAGTTCTCGTACGCGAGCGGCCCGACCGGCAGTTCCTCGGTAAAGTGACACGCACCTCGGGGGCCATCGCGACCAATTCCAGAACCCTCCTGACCGAAGTGGTGCTGGACAACAAGGATGGCGACCTCTACGCCGGCATGTATGTCCGGGTCCGCTTCAACGACGCGGGGGGCCGGCCTCTGCTGGTGCCCGCCACCACGCTGCTCATCAATTCGCTCGGGACGCGCGTGGCCACCGTGGGCAGCGATGACTCGATCCACTATCAAGATATTGAGATCGGGCGTGATTATGGGTCCGACGTCGAGATTCTCAAAGGGCTCTCCGGCAAGGAACGGTTGATCCTCAACCCAACCGAGAACCTTGTCGAAGGTGTGAAAGTCGAGCCGACCGAACCAACCGCCCGAACCGCGGATCGCACGCCCTCGACACCGACACCCGTTTCCGCCAGGGGCTAGCCAGCGTGTTTCGTGAACCGGGTTAAGATAAAGATAAATGAGACAAGCCAACCGGAATGAGCCATCGCGTGAGGTTTCCACTTACGCGATGGCTTCTCAAGCCCTGCTCTTTTCTTCCTTACAAGCCCGAAGCGCAAGCGAGTGAATCGCATTCTACAAGCCCGAAGCGCAAGCGAGTGAATCGCATTCTACAAGCCCGAAGCGCAAGCGAGTGAATCTCTTCGCAGACCCTAAATCCAAACGAGCGAATATCCCAGCAAAAAAACACAAAAAAATTGTAAATTTTTAACAATTAAAACAATCATCAAACGAATCATTTAAAAGCTTAACGAATATTTCATTCAAAGAAAAAGCGAGGGTTGGGCCGAAAATTGGTTTTAGTCGGGAGCGAGGACTTCTTATCCGCTCGTTGCATTTCCAATTGCGGGCGGAACGCTCACGCTCCCAGGAAAAACCGAAATCAAGCGAGCGAGCCCTGGCTATGTACGTACATAGCGGCGAAGTTGGAAAACTAAGAGATTCACTCGCTTGCGCTTCGGGCTTGTATAGAATTCAAAACGATTCAATCGTTTTTGCTTCGGGTTTGCACAAAATTAAAGAGATTCACTCGCTTGCGCTTCGGGCTTGTAAAAGAAAAAAGAAAAGAGCGGAAGAGAGCTTGGTAGGGTCAGCCTTCCTCGGCGACCGGCACCGCGAGGGAGGCCTTGTAGGACTCGAAATCAAGCGTCCCCTTGTCGCCAGCGGCGGCCTCGAAGAGGTGGGTCACCTCAAGCAGCCAGGTTCCTGGTTCGGGCAGCTCGAGTGAGGCGATCCCTTGCGAGTCGGTCTCGGTCGCCGACTCGGGCAGCCCGTCGGGGCTCAGGGTCACGCTCGCCGCGGTGACCTTCGCATTGGCGAGAGGCTTGCCCTGGAAGAGAACCTGGACCTTCACCGGCTGTCCTGGATCCAGCCCGAGCGAACCAAGCTTGCTCTCGAGCACGATCTCGAGCTCGTGGCCAAGCGGAGCAATCGCCTTCCCAGGCGCACTTCCAGAAATGAGCAAGGCCTTGGAATACTGGCGGCTTCGGGTCGTCTGCGCTTCCTTGGCCCCCTCGGGAAGCTTGAACTGATCTTTCGAGACGCGTGCGAACGCCGGCTTCCCAGACGACTCCACATACTTGGTGTAAACGAGCGTCTTGCGGATCGACTCGAGCTGATAAACTCCCGTTTCTTCCAGAATCATCTCGTTGGAATGCAGCGAACGCCCGGTCAGCTCGAGCGGCTTGACCGACTGCGAAGGCGTGCGAGCCTGAAGGAACGTCACCTCCTTGGCGGCGATCACCTCGTCCACCGGCAGAAGATGGCCGTAATTCAAGTAGGCGGTGACCTTCTTGCCTTGCTCCTGCGCCAGACGGTTGGCAAGCACGCGCAAGGAATGGGCCTGGGCGGCCAAGGGGACCGTGAGCAACAACCCAAAGGCGATCAGCGGACGCTTGATGGATCTCACGTGGAGCCTCTTTTCCATAAAAAATTCAGGACATAAAGCGAAGATCAGGAACATAGGTCAATCGGAACAGAAGGGGCGGAGACCGAGTTGCATCCCCCAATACCCGGCCCCTCACTTGGGATCTCGAAAGCCGACTCAGCGAAGCTGGTCGAGAACCCGTCGGGCCTCCAGGGCGAAGAGGGGGTCGAACGCGGGGTTATTTTGAAGGACCTGGGTAAGCCGATCCTTGGCCAGGGCCTTCTCCCCCTGGGCGTGGGCGATCAGACCGGCGTGACAGAGGATCAGCGGGTCCCTGGTGCCGCTGGCCAGCGCCTGGTTGATATACTGCCTCGCCTCGTCGTGCTTGCCTTGCTTGTGCAAGACCCAGGCGAGCGTGTCGCTCGCGTAGAGGTTAGGACCATCCGCGAAGGCAGCCTGCGCCAGTGAGAGGGCCTCGGCGGTATCACCTCGGTCGGCGAGGATCAGGGCACGGGTGCGGCGGTGATTCGGCTTCCCTTCAGTGAGGCGCAAAGCGCGATCGAGGTGCCTTTTCGCGGTCTTCGCGTCGTTGCGGGCCAGCACGTGCGAGGCCAGGCCGACCAGGGCCACCGGATCATCAGAGCGGCCCGCCACGCCTCGCCAGGTGCGCTCCGCGCGAGGATTTTCTCCCTTGGCCGTGAAGATGCGAGCCAATCCGGCCGTCGCGCCGGTCGCGAACATCCGGGGGTCGGCCTCGTCGTGCGGAATCCCGAGCTCATGAAGCTTGGCGTGGGCCCGGTTGACCAACGACACCGCCTGCTGGAACTGAGTCTTCGCGAGATCCAGTTGGCCGGCTCGCAACGCGATCTCCCCCAGCGTCGTCAAGCTCTCCGCCAGCGCACTCGCCCCTTCCACGGTCTCGGTGGACGTCAAGGACTTCCGCTTCTCATCCACCGCGCGCGTCATGAGTTGAAGGGCACGGTCAAGCTCCCCCTCGGCCTCGGCGGATTGGGCCAGTAAACCAAGGGCCTGAGGACCGTCGTTCTCGGTCAAAACCGATGACACGTCCTTGTACTTCCCAATTCCAAGCAAGGCCTGAGCCCGTAAGAGTCTTGGGGGCAGGCCGGTGGAGTCGAAAGCTTTCTCCTTCTCCATGGCCTGGAACGCAGCCTGGTATCGACCGGAATCGATCAGGCCTTTCACCTGGCTCTCCGCGGAAGAGGCGGAGGCGGCAGCCTCCTCCGCGACGCAAGGAGAGACGTACAGGGTTGCCAATACAAAAGCCACGGCATGGAAGCAAGCACCACACGGAATTGAATTCATAACATTTACCATCGCATCACACGTTTTTACCTTGATAGTCTCATCCAACAATCGGGTATTTGCGCATGGCGGTCATCCCGAGCGAACCGATGAGGAAGGTGGGCAAGAGAAGGCCGGCCAGGCCGGTCAAGGTGCGCCGGGAGACTTTACTCAGCGGCTCTTCCTGGAAGGCGAACTCGGGGATCAGCGCGAGGTCGTCTCGACGAATCGGCTGGCTCGCGAGGATCCGGGGACGGAAGAACGCGCGCCAGCGAACGTGAAACGCATCGACCTGAGCCGCGAAGTGAGTGTACCGGCCCGCCCCGGTCCCCGCGACGTCCTGAAGGGCCTCGAACGCGGCGATCGCCGGTGAGAGGAATCGAAAGCGATCCACCAGGTTTTGCTGGTGTCCGAGCTGGGATTCGAAGCGGTCCAGAACCTCGGCGACTTCCGCCTCGGAGGCTTCCTGGACGGCGAGCGACTGGATGGCGAACTCGTTCGCCTCGGCCTGACCTTGCGTGAGCTCGGGGTGGGCTTCGAGAAACCGAGCGTTCAGGCTTGGCCCTTCGGCCTTGGCGCGGTCGGATGCCTCGCGAACCGCCTGGACCAGCTCGATCCGAGAGGGGACCGGGTAGGCGACCCGAACAAACAGGGAGGCCAGGGCCGGTATGACCCCCACGAGCAGGAACCACGTACCGGCCAGGGCCAGGGCATTGGTCGCCGAGCTCTTACCCAGCGCGTTGACGGCCAGGGCCAACGCGAACCAGAACGCGCCGTAGGAGACGACCAGGGTCAGCCAAAGCGCCAGGCGTGAGATCCCTTCCCGCGTGGCGGGGCCTCCCGCCAGGAAATATCCTCCGATCGAGATCGCGGCGGCCAGCCCCATGACCACGAGCCCGCGCGCCAGCACCTTGCCCAAAACCAGTGTCCGGCGGTCCAAGGGCTGCGAGAGAACCATCACCAGCGTCCCTTGCTCCTTCTCGCCCGAGAGCAAGTTATAGGTTAGGGCCAGGATCACCAACGGGTAGAGGACGACAACCACGAATCCGAGGTCGAACCGGCCTGAAAGCAGGTGCGTCGGATTCTCGAGCTCGTCCCCGGCCAGGGCCGATTGCCGGTTGGCGGTGGTGACCAGGGCGTAATATGGGTAGAGGTCGCTCTGGCCAATCACCAACGACGCCAAGGGCCCCGGAGGCATGGCCGCGTAACGTGCCCCGAGCGCCAGGCCCACCTGGTCGGCGGGAACGCCTTGCCCTTGGCCCCGTCCCTCGCCCGGAGAGCCGATCTGCTCGCGGAGCGTCTCGTATCGAGCGGCCTCCTCGCGACCAGCCTCCCTCAAGGTCAGACGCTGGAAGGCCGCCCAGGAGACCCCGTTGAAAACCCCGTAGCCGACCACCGCCGCCAACAACAGGCCAACGGCCAGAAGCGTGCGATCGGCGGAGAGCACCCGAACCTCGTGCCGCAGAATTCGTTTGAGCAGCATTGACCAACCCTGAGCCAAACGGATGAGGGAAATCGCGAAGTCAGTCCACTCGCAAGGTTCGCGTGGAACGGCAGACCAGGCCGACCGTCACGCTTAACCACAAGACCAGAGCCGCCCAGGCCATTGTTTGATCTTGGATCGAGGCATGAAGGGCAGGGGGCTGGTAGCGAAACTCGGGCATGCCGCGCCAGAGCTCTGGGCCCGCCTGGTACATGAAACCGAGGTCGGCCCCATTTTGTTCCAGGTCGCGATTCAGGGTGAGCACCAGGTCGCGCCGATACCGCTCGGCCGATTCGGCGAAGTCGCGCGATCGCTGGTTATCGGTCCCGGCCAGGGCCATTGACAGCTCGCGAATAGCCAGGGTCGGAAAGAGAAACCCAAGAGCCTTGCGCATGGTGTCTTGACGGCCGAACGCAGTCCAGAGTGCGCCATAGTGCCGGTCGAACACCGAGTTGCCATACTCCTCGCCGGCCTGAAGAGCGATGCCCTGGAAGTTGATGGGAAGGTCTTCCACGGTCTCCGCCTGGTACTTCTTGAGCGTCTCTTGCTTGAGACGCTCGATCCGCGAATCTTCCGGGTCGTGCCCGTCGACTCCCGCCTTGATGTCGCGCCGGATCGCCTCGGTAAACTGGAGCGAGGAGGGGGTGGGGACGGTTCGGCGCGCCAGGTCGGTCGCCAATCTCGGCGCGATCATGGCATTGAGAATCCAGAACCCCAGGAGTACCACCAAGGCAACCCGCGTCGTTCGCGAACGCATCGAGACGAGGAGAGCCACCGCCAAGAAAATGCCCAGATAGAGCACGTAGCCAGCGAGCATCGCCAGGGCGTGGGGCCAGGTCCGGGCCGACTCCGCGCTCCCGAGCACCACGACCGAGACCCCCAGGGCCAACACGGGGGCGACGATCAGGCTCAGGGCCACCACCAGGCCCACCGCCTTCCCCCAGATCAGGGTTCCGGGCCGAACGCCCAGGCTCAAAACCTGGCGCAACGTCCCTTGCTCGCGCTCGCCCGCCAGGGCGGGGAAGGCCAGGAAAATGATGAGCAACGGGAGCAGGAGCTGCAAAACCGAGGCGGCCGTGAGCTCGCCAAACCGCTGGAGGGCCGTCGCGTCGCGAGCGGGGCGGTTGCCCACCTCGTTGCGGCGGTGGGCCTCCAGGTGGACGGAAACCCCCGTGTAAGGGTCGACGCCGGGGTCGACGAACGAGAGAGGGGGCTTGGGCTTGAACACGTAGAGACCGTAATGCGCGGCCGCGTGCGGGTTCTTCTCGCCTTGCTCGTCAAAGTCGTTCCGCGCCTCGGCCTGAGCCCGAGCCTGCTCGGCCCTGAGCTCGCGCCAACTCCGCCACCCCAGGGCCGCCGAGGTGGTCAACAGCACCGTCACAATCACCGCCGACCAGCGAAAGCGACCGTCCCGAACGAGGTCGCGGATCTCCTTACGCGCAATCCTAAGAATCATGCTCGCGTCTCGCTCTTGCTCAATCGACCACGACCACGGCCACGCCTCGACCAATCAATCATGCATGTGTTCCAGATAGATTCGTTCCAGGTCGGCGTGTCCGACCTCGTCGGTGCCGAGGCTAGCGACCATTTGACCGCGCTTCATGATCCCAACCCGGGTTCCCGTCTCCTTGGCGTGAAACAGGTCGTGGGTGGCCATGAGCACGGCGACCCCCCGGTCGCGCAAGGTGCGCAGAAGGTTGGCGAACTCGTTGGAGGCCTTGGGGTCGAGCCCGGAAGTAGGTTCGTCGAGCAGGAGGGACTCGGCCCGCTTCGCCAGGGCGATGGCGATGCCGACCTTTTGCCGCATCCCCTTGGAGTAGAATCCCACTCGTCGGTCCGCCGCGTCCTCGGGCAGCCCAGCCTGGCGCAAATAGTCGCGCAGCTCGGTCTTCGAGAGCGAGCCCTGACCGGCCAGGGCCGCGAAGTACGAAAGATTCTCCAGGCCCGAGAGGTTCTTGTAGAGCATCACCGTCTCGGGAATGTAGGCCACGAACTTCTTCGTCTCCAGCGGGTTCGCGACCACGTCGATCCCTTTGATCGCCACCGTTCCCGAGCTGGGCGTGATGAAGTTCAGGAACAAGTTGATCGTGGTCGTCTTGCCAGCGCCGTTGGCCCCCAGCAAGCAGAAAATCTCCCCCGCCTTCACCGTGAGATCGAGCGCATTCAACGCGGTAAACCCGTTGTACGCCTTGGTCAACGACCGGGCTTCAAGCATTCCAGACCCGCCCCCTTTTTTTTTCAAACAAACCAGGTGCCTCGCAACCGCCAAAGCGCCAATGCCGAGCGTTTCGCCCTCGCCATCCCCCTGTTCGATCAGCCGGCCGGGCCCATCCGGAACCGACTTGTGGATTCCAACGGCCCGCGACTCCAGGTTACGATTTTTAGAATCGTAATACCGTTCAAGTGGTGATCATAGACGGCCCCACCACGGACTGCAACGCCCCAGCATGACAACCGGCACGATTACGGAGAAGTTGGGCCACTTGCCCGGCGAGCGGGCCCAGCCAACAGCCTGGATCAGGCCCGCGAGGTGAGCATTCAGAGGTTGGACCGGAAGCGGGTATTGGGTGAAGCCCCAGCGAAAAGAGTTGATCTCCACTCATGAAATGTCGCATGAGTGGATACAATTCGACACGCCATCACAGTGGCATTCACAATTTTATTACAGGAAACTTAGCCGAAAGCCCACACCCTTTAGGGGTGGGATGAAGGCGTGTGGTCTTGATGGATCGGCCAATTGCGGATAGCGTGAAACTGCCTCGTAAGAGGCCGTTCTTTGGAAACT
>Ga0182745_1001084_pt1 | contig 26886 bp, 18 predicted proteins | sample eDN3rd30CKraftBY_FD_128523 | JGI IMG/M metagenome (GOLD analysis project Ga0182745, IMG submission 128523) | Enriched backyard soil microbial communities from Emeryville, California, USA - eDNA 3rd pass 30_C Kraft BY (version 2) (version 2) | ecosystem: Environmental > Terrestrial > Soil >... | reverse complement strand
CTGCGGCCTATCTTCCCTTACTGCGGGAACAGATTGGCGAGATCCCCATTCGAGATCATGGGCTGCATGCCAGCGAGGGCCGCATGACCATTCCGCTGGAAGACGAATCCGCCGAGGGTCTGCTGGATATCGGTACCCATTTCTTTGAATTCATTCCGGAAAACGAAATGGGATCTCCCGATCCGCACGTGCTTTTGGCCCATGAGCTCGTGGAAGATGAAACCTACTATATCGTGCTGACAACATCTTCCGGAATGTATCGCTATGACATTCATGATGTGGTGCAATGCACCGGATTTCTGGGAACAACCCCCTTGCTCCGTTTTCTGCATAAGGGATCGCATATCAGCAATCTGACCGGTGAAAAACTGACGGAATCCCAAGTGGTCCAGGCCGTCACCACCGTTGCGCGCCGGCTGAATCTGCAACTGGATTACTTCACAATGATTCCTCAATGGGGGAATCCGCCGCGCTATCTGCTTCTGGTCGACGAGTGCCGGTTACCCCGAATTCCGTGCGATCTCCCGATTGCAGAACAGATCGAAGTCGAATTGCTGCACACGAATTTGGAATACCATGAAAAACGCCGGACCATGCGATTGGGACCGGTAGGGCTGTTGAGCATGCCCTCACACGAATGGCAACAATTCATCAACAACCGTCAGGCACATCCTGGCAGCAGCGTGGAGCAGTATAAGCATCCGTTTCTCATTCCGAAACTGGATTTTCTGGAGCAACTTCAGGAACGGAATCCATTGTCCGTTGTGCCGAAATCAGATCCGCCGTCGCCGACAACTCGCTGACCAGCCCATCTGACAGAGCAGCCGGTTTTTCGCCCGGCATCACCCCCCAGGTATATGTTTCGACTTCCAGATGAGGGGCATAATCCAGCTTTGCTGCGGCAGCGATTCCCTGTTTCAATTCGGATCGGGTCGTCTCCAATTCACCCAGTTGCTCACGATGCACCGGAACGTGGAAGTGAATCCGCCAGGCTTCGGCACTGCGAAACGGTTCCTCCGGCTGGTCACACAATTCCTGTGTGAGATCCAGCCGATGGGCCAGTTGCCCATGTCTATTCCGAGCGAAAACCTGATGCAGATACCGTGGTTCAACAAAGGTCGCGAGCTGTTTTCGGGCCGATTCCCGATTGCCTGGATCGCGAAGCTGCACCGCACAGGTCAGGTGCATTTTATTGATACGAATCCCCGCCTGATTGATCTGCTGAACCGATTCATCAATCGCCTCGAATTCCACTGCCTGATGACAGACATCGTAACATAGCCCCAGATGACGCTGCGCCATATCCAGCTTCTGTTGCTGCGCAGCCATGGCAAACAACTGGTCGAAAAATGACAGTGCTTCCGGAGTCGTTTCCAGCACACAGCACGGTTCCGGTTCAATCGCCAGACGGATCACCTGACCGGTTTCATCGTGCAATTGATCCAGATAATCTGCCAGTTCCAGCAGTTGTCGAATGCATTGCGAATGGAAATCTTCAGCGTGGTCAAATCCCTTGAAACCGAGCGGAACGGTGGACAGACTCCCTTCCACACCCACCGGCATCAACTGGGCCAGAACACGGGCACAGGCTTTCGTATAGCGAGTTCGTTCCGGATTGGACCAGTCCGGCAGATACACATTTTCTTTGACTCGTTCGCGGTGAAAATCGCCATATGGAAATGCATTGAGCGTGTAGCAGACCAGATCTCCTTCAGCCAGCACCTGTTGAATCTCTGCGATTCCGGCCGGGGTCTGCTGCAATTCTTCGATCACAGAAGCTGCCAGCCAGAGACCGGCGGCAACTTTCTGCCCCAGCTTCTGACGGGCAGGTACGGTATGTTCCAAAAGCTTCGAGATCACCTCCGCAACAGATTTTCCTGGATGGACGTTTGTGCAATAACTCAATGGGAGGGTGCTGAGAGACATGGCAGGGTACAATAATTTGAGAAAGGAAGAAACCGGGCAATCGAGATCGACATGAGCCCGCAGCGAGTTTTCAGATCGCATTCACCCCAGACTGTCCGCGTCCGGCCTCGTGGTCTTCAGCATTTCATCAATCGAAACGCTTTCTCCGCGGGCACAGGCCAGAGCAACTTGTTCCACGGGAGTCATGTGGTGCACTATGTGATACCAGATCTTTCTACTTGCTCACAGCCTTTTATCGATGGCCCTCAGAGCTTTCGCCTTATTGATACTTTCGTTGGGAGGCCGGGTGAAAGGGTGTTAGTCTTGGGGGCCACTGTTCTGTGGACTGTTCTGTGAACTGTGCCAGATGCGCGTGTGATCAGGTTTGTGCGTGCCGTCGCTTTGGGGGCGGTGCCGATCGTCGTCATGTGTGTTCCTCTGTCATGCCCTTCCCCGTGTTCGCACTGCTCACAGGGCAGTGCGAACACCAAAATGACATTCTCAGCCGGGGCACCGGGTAAACGCGCCCGGGGGGGCCTGCTGATGTGAACGCCCGACCCCGTAATCGCCGCCCAGATTATTCGTCAAACGTCGATTTATGTCTTAATACGTGGTGATAAGACTGGGCGAAGCGGTGAGCTTCATCCCGCACGTATTGCAGCAGGCGCAGAGCATAGGAGTGTCGCCCCAGTTGACGCGGTGTTTCTTCTCCGGGAACGTAAATCTCTTCTTCGCGTTTGGCGAGCGAGATCGTGAAAGGCCCTTGTACATCGATGGCTTTCATTGCAGCCAGAGCAGCATTCAATTGCCCTTTGCCGCCATCGATCAGCAGAATGTCCGGAAAAGCAGTCCCTTCCTGTTGGAGTCTGCGCAGGCGGCGGCTCACGACTTCCCGCATGGATGCAAAATCATCGATCCCGTCCACAGTCCGGATTTTGAATCGTTTATAGCCATGTTTAAAAGGTAACCCATCAATAAATTGCACCAGACTGGCGACCGTTTCTCCCCCCTGCAGATGTGCGATGTCCATCCCTTCAATCACACGCGGCAGAGTTGGAAGTTGAAAGATTTTTTTCAGGCCCACGAGTCCTTTACGGGGATCAATATAAAAGACCTCGGGTTGCACGTGATCGTTTAAATTGCCCTTCAGGTTGAGTGTTTCCAGGGCTTTGATTTCGTCCCGCAGCCGAGCTGCCTTTTCGAATTTCCGATCCCGGGCCGCCTCCTGCATCGCGGTTTTCAGTTCCTTCAGCAATTTGTCTTTCTTGCCGTCCAGAAACATCCGCAGGCGGCGGATATCGTCGCGGTACTCTTCTTTGGTGATCCGTAAATTGCAGGGAGCTGTGCATTGCTGAATACTCGCCAGCAGACAGGGGCGAAACCACCGCCATTTCTCTTCATCTTCATCGATATTCAGGGTGCAGGTACGAAATTTGAAGATCTTCTGCAAGACCGCAATGAGACCTCGCAGCTTTTTCGCCGATGTAAATGGACCGTAAAGTTTGACACCCTTACTGAGTGGGTTGCGGGTAAATTCCACGCGCGGAAACTCTTCACGCGTGGTGATCTGCAGGTAAGGGAATGTTTTGTCGTCTTTGAGTTCCTGATTGAACCGGGGCTGCACATCTTTGATGAGTCTCGCTTCCAACAGGACGGCGTCGACTTCGGAATCTGTCTGGATATAGTCCAGGTCCGCGATTTCCGGAATCAGGTCCTGCGTACGCCGATCGACCGCAGCCGCGGCTAGAAAGTAGCTGCCCGCCCGGCTCCGCAAATTGACCGCCTTGCCGACATAAATCACTCTTCCTTGCCGGTCCTTCATCAAATAAACCCCGGGCGCACGCGGAAAAGTCCGGACTTTTTCACGCGGGACAACACTGGCAGGCTCTACAACCGGGTGCAGAGGGTCCGGCGAGGTTTCTTTTGCTGCATCGCTCATCCCTAGATTTTAGCGTCTTTTACGGTTGGGTAAAACATTTCCGTTCGGAGAGTCGAAGTAGGTGAAATGGGCAGCTACAATTCGATTTTCAAAAAACCAGGTCGTCGGCTGGCTGGCTTTTTCCGTTTCGAAACGCCTGATTGACCGCCGCAGGCCCGCCTAGTGTCCGCCCGAATGAGGTTCTCGTGATTATCGTTTTGAAGCCCAATTACACCGAAGAACAACTGAACCATATCTTCAGGCAGCTGGAAGAGATGGGGTTTCGACACGAGTTGAGCCGGGGCGTGAAACGGACGTTGATCGGGGTGATTGGTGAAGAGGATCAATTGCGCAATGCTCCCTTGCGGGCCATCGCGGGAGTCGAAGACGTAATGTCCATTCTCAAGCCGTTCAAACTTGCCAGCCGCGAGTTCCAGGAAGAGGATTCTGTTTTCGATCTCGGCTTTGGCATCAAGGTGGGTGGTGGATCATTGATGATGATCGCGGGTCCATGTGCCATTGAAGGGGAAGAGATCCTTCTGGAAATCGCCACAGCCGTGAAAGCGGCCGGGGCAAATGTGTTGCGGGGCGGCGCCTTCAAACCTCGCACCAGTCCCTACAGCTTTCAGGGACTGGGCGAAGAGGGGCTGAAAATGTTGCGGGCCGTGGGGGATGAACTGAACATGCCCGTGGTGACTGAAGTCATGGACCCCCGACAGGTTGAACTGGTCGATCGCTACACTGATCTGTTCCAGATTGGTGCACGCAATATGCAGAACTTCAATCTGCTGGCGGAACTGGGGCAAACCCGACATCCGGTTCTGCTGAAACGTGGCATGAGCGCCAGCGTGCAAGACTTGCTGATGTCTGCGGAATACATCCTGGCCAACGGTAATAAAGAGGTCATTTTGTGTGAGCGGGGAGTGCGAAGCTTCGATTCGTCCACACGCAATCTCCTGGACATGGCCTGCGTTCCCAATGTCCACGGACTCTCGCATCTTCCCATTATTGTCGATCCCAGTCATGCGACCGGACGGCCGGACCTGATTCCCAGCATGGCACTGGCTGCCGTGGCCGCAGGTGCGGATGGGGTCCATATTGAAGTTCATAGTTGCCCGGAAAAATCGATGAGCGATGGTCCGCAGGCCCTCCTTCCCAATCAGTATGCCGAACTCTTCAAACAGATGCGGGAACTGGCAAAAATCATGGGCAAAACCATCCCAGAAACCAAGCCGGCAGGCTGATCGGACAACATGTTTTTGGAGAATGCGTTTTGCGACAATGTATTTTTGGTAAAGAAAGACAGAGGGAAAGCTGGGAATGCAATCTTCCCTCGCCGGTGTCTTGATGCGTTCAGAGTCTCAGTTCTTCAACCGAAGATCTTCACCCGTGCAACCAGGGAGTAACGATGAAACGAAGCAATCTGAGTGGGATGTTTGCCATACTGGCAACTGCCGTCGTTGTCTTTCAGCAACCGGCACAAGCGGATGTGCGGACGCCGGCCGTCTTTGGCAATGGCATGGTCCTGCAACGAGATCAGTCTGTCCCTGTCTGGGGCTGGGCCGATCCCGGTGAAGACGTTTCCGTCAGTTTTCGCGAACAGTCTAAAACAACCAAGGCAGCCACGGATGGCAAATGGAAGGTGACTCTGGCACCGTTGTCGCTGGGAGAGCCGGGGACACTGACCATTCAAGGGGCCGACAAGACATTGACCTTCACCGACGTCCTGGTGGGTGAAGTCTGGATTTGCAGCGGTCAGTCCAATATGCAATGGAATGTGAATTCCGGTCTGGATGCTGATCTGGAAAAAGCTGCTGCCAATCATCCTGGTATCCGGATTTTTTCCGTTCCGTTGACAACCGCCGATGTGCCGCAGGAAGACGTGAATGCGACCTGGCAACCCTGCACGCCGCAAACCATCGGAAGTTTCACCGCCGTGGGATACTACTATGGACGGGAATTGCATGAAGTTCTGCAGGTTCCCGTGGGTCTCATTCAAACCGCCTGGGGAGGAACTCGAGCAGAAGCCTGGGCCAGTCCAGAGATAATGTCCAAAAGCGTCAATCTGAAACCCATCCAGGAGAGCTGGGACGATCTGATCGCCAAACCGGAAAACCAGAAAGCAACTCAGGAATACGAACCCAAATGGCAGGCCTGGCAGGCTGCGTGGAAGAAGGCTCGCCTGGCTGGTCAGCCGGCCCCTGCGCGCCCGGGGCATCCCCAGAACACCCGCTGGTCACAGCACCATCCCAGCACCCTGTATAATGCGATGGTCGCCCCGCTGACCCCTTTCGCAATTCGCGGCGCCATCTGGTATCAGGGAGAATCGAATGCGGGACGGGCCTATCAATACCGTGAACTGATGCCGGCCGTGATTCAAAGTTGGCGGGATGCCTGGGGGCAGGGAGATTTTCCGTTCTATCAGGTCCAACTGGCAAATTTCATGGCGGTGAAAGATCAACCGGGCGAAAGTGCCTGGGCAGAATTGCGAGAAGCCCAGATGATAACCACGAAAGCACTCCCGAATGTGGGGGCTGCCTGCATTATTGATGCGGGAGTCGCCAAGGACATTCACCCCAAAGATAAACAGGTGGTTGGCAAGCGGCTTTCCCGGTTGGCGCTGGTGGATGTCTATCAAATTTCTGGCCTTGTCCGTCAAGGACCCACCTACCAGAGCGTCACCTTCGAAGGCAATAAGGCGATTGTCAAATTCGACAATCACGGAGCGAAACTGATCAGCTACTATAAAGAGCCGCTTCAAGGGTTTGCGGTGGCGGGTGCAGATCGGAAATTTGTCTGGGGCACCGCTAAAATCACGGGGCCAGACACCGTTGAGATTGTTGCGGAAGGGGTGAATCAACCTGTGTCGGTGCGGTACGACTGGGCAGATAATCCTCAAGGCAATCTTTATAACGAAACCTATCTTCCCGCATATCCTTTTCGCACCGATGACTGGGAAGGCGTGACCGCCAAAAATGTACGAGCCCAGTAAATGATGGTCTTCGATGAAGGCAAGTTCCCCCCGCCTGTGCCCGCGGTCAATGTATTTCAGTCCGTGAAATATGAAATGCCGCGGGGCAGGACGCGGTGGTGCGGCGCGGTGGTACGTTGGTCCCGTGCATTCGTTCCCATCATTCCGCGGGATAAAGCAAACGACCACAGACGCTGCAGAACAGCAGCATTCCGCTATTGAGTTGCACCTTGTTCTGTGAAGTCAGATTCACAAAGCACTGGTTGCAGACTCCGTTCCTGGAAGAGGCCATCCCTTCCGCTCCATAAGTATCAATGAGCCTGCGGTATTGAACTTTGATTTCTGTGGGAATGATCTTTTCAGCGACTTCGATTTCATTTCGCAACTGAGCTTCGGTGGCGTGAAATTCTGCCGCTTTCTGTTCGAACTCTGTCGCGAAACGTCGCACTTCTTCCGAGGCGTCCTGAATGGCTTTTTTGGCATCGGCCACGTCTCGTTGACGTGCATCCAGGCGATCGAGCCATTCCAGGATTTCATCTTCAAGAACCGCTTTCGCGGCCCGGTCAGCATCCATCTGGCCGCGAATAATATCGAATTCCCGGTTAGAGGCCGCTTGATTCAACTTGCCCTGCAGATCCGCGAGATGGGCCTCTTTCGTTCGGAGTTCAAGATTTTTGCGATCGATATTCGTGCGCGCTTCCTTGAGCTCTTCTTCTTTAAGGCTCAAGTGCAGTTCCGCTTCGGCAGTACGGCCCTGGCGAGCCTTGATCTGTCGCGGACCACGAGCTAACTGATCCTGCACCTCTTTGAGTTGCATCAGCAATTGGTGAAGATGACCGTATTGCGCACCGGCTGACGCCATCGCTGTACTCCACTATGATCGAGTTGAAAAGAGCAGACACTGGCGCATTGCCAGTCCTGAAGAACCGATCCAGCAAACTTCACCAGATCACTCCGGAATGGAGCTTGCCCTTCGATTTCCATGCTTCACAGTTTCGCAGATTTTAGACCCGGTGAAAACGCAGAATCGAAAAGCAGCCCCAGCAAAGCAAGATTCCAGGCCGATGGAAAGCTGTTGGAAAGACGTTTCAAGCTTCAACACATGCTTTGAAATACTGGCATCCATGGTCTCGATCGTCCGACAGAGGAGGGATGCGATATGCGTCTGCTCCCGGACAGGCATTTCATGGCTGTGATCCTGGCCCGGCCTCACCCCCTGCACAGCATCTCCCTGCGAATTTGCTTTCCCGGACAGATTGCTTTACCGTGTGCTGAATCCCTTATCACAATTCACGAAGATGCTGCGATCATGGCCACTCCTGAACCTTCTCGCGAACTGATCGAAACTTTCGAGAACCCGTTTCCACAGCGGAATTACCTGATTGAAACGGTCTGTCCGGAATTCACATCGGTCTGCCCGAAGACTGGTCAACCCGATTTCGGCACGTTGACCATTTCCTATACTCCGGATCAGCTTTGTTTCGAATTGAAATCGCTGAAATTGTATTTGCAGCAATATCGTCATCACGGGGCCTTCTATGAACGGGTGACCAATACCATTCTGGATGACCTGGTCTTCATGACGCATCCGCGATGGATGAAAATCGAGGCAGCTTTCACACCGCGCGGCGGGATTCGCACCACGATTGTTGCTGAATATCCCGAATCGCCATTGCTTCCATCCGGTCAGGCATAAAGAATCCGACGAACATGCAGCGAACTTGCTCGTGGCAAGGAGGCTTTCCTGGTGCGTTTTAGTCAATCTTGTCGTGAACTTGCCTCGCGGTATTCAGTCTTTCATCAAGTGCCCCCCCTTTGACGCGGGCACATGATAGACCAAACTGGTCTGGTGCGAGCGGTTTCGTTCGCGGCTCATCACCATCCGGATGCATTTCAGCAAGACGACGAAGAAAAACTCTCATTCCATTGGTAATCCGGGATAGGTCACTCGTTTCCGTTTAATCAGTGCACCTGCGGTCAGTTGGTGTGGTCGCAATGTGCCGTTTGAGAAAATATGCTGGACGGTCAAGCCGGCTGCGATTGCGTAATCGCTGACCAGTCGACGATGACAGCGCCAGTACACACTTTCGGAGCACATGATCACGGCCCGATGAGCGCGGACGATCTCCATGAGTTCCGCAAAGCCTTCGCGGAATGCAGGTGTTTGCATGTAATCACCATAATTTCGGAAGCTTGCATTGCGCAGCCCGAGATTCAGGGATGGATTCTTCAGGTGCTGTAAAGGACGCCGCCCCCCCAGTTGTTCGATCCAGCAGTATGCGATTCCCGCAGCCTGCAGAGCTGCGGAGAAGGTGACCTGATTGAATTGTGGAAATGTACGCGAACCTGGGAAGCGTCGAATATCCACCAGCACCTCCACCTGGTGCTGCTGAAGTAACCCGATTAGTGTTTCCAGCGCCAGATTGGAATGGCCAATCGTCAAGAACTCCAGGGAACTGCGGCCAGGCCGCTTCGCCGTTGTCATGATAGAGGCTGCATGAATAGAGGCTGCGTAAATAGAGACCACATGGCCGGAGTGCCCTGCCAAGGCTTGGATTGGGGGGGGCGCGATCGCGAAACGTCCTCCGTTGCCGGACTTCGCGTTATAGCCTGCTCCAAATTTTAGAATAGACGAAGCAGGAGTTTCATCCAATGGAATGATATGGAGGTGATTCTTTTCGACGTCGAACAGAGTTGACTGATTCTGTAACGGCTCTGATGAGAATACAAACGGGAGCAGATGGTTTTTCGGAAGCGGGATCGTTCGTGTTGAGCAGGTCATGTTTGGTAGGTCACGTTTAACAGGGAGGGCAGGGCGTTTGGGGAGACATAGAAGGTTCGAGAGAGAATTTGAAAATGCCGGATACTCTTGAATTGCTCGAATTCGCCTCGAATCGAGGACGGAAAAGTCCTAGAATTCAGACGAATCTGTAAGCAGGCTGTGAAGGACGCAATGCGGATGGACAGGATCAATGCTGAGGGACCAGGCGTGTTGTTCTTCCCCATGATAAGGCTGCGCACCGGGCTGATGCTTTGCATATGGATCGTGGCCTTGACAGCATTCCCGGTTGGCAGCGGATGGCATTCTGCACAAGCACAAATACTGAAAGAGAAGGCCGGCAACAACGCCCAAGAGTTTAGCGCCAGGCAGAATCATCTCGCCCGGGAATCCAGCCCATATCTGCGGATGCATTCTACGAATCCTGTGGATTGGTATCCCTGGGGGCCCGAGGCCTTGCAGAAAGCTCTTTCTGAAAACAAGCCCATCTTTCTGTCCGTGGGCTACAGCACCTGCTTCTGGTGCCATGTCATGGAACGACAGGTTTTCGAGAATGAAGAAATTGCTGCCTACATGAACGAGCACTTCGTCAATATCAAGGTGGATCGCGAAGAGCGGCCCGATATTGACGATGTCTATATGACATCTTTGCAGGTATACTTTCAACTTGCACAATCCACACAGGGAGGAGGTTGGCCGCTTTCCATTTTTCTGACTCCCGATGGAAAGCCGATTGCCGGAGGAACCTATTTCCCGGCTAAAGAGACCCCCGGCCTGACCAGCTTTCCGACCGTTCTGCATCAGATTCAGGCAGCTTGGAAAACACGCGAAAATGACGTGCGGACCACAGCGGACATCATCACTCGTGAGGTGACCCGGCTTTCCACTCCTCCTCTTACCGACAGCTTTTCCAAACCGGGCCCCGAGTTGGTGCAGGCCGTTCTGCAGGCGATTGAATCGGCTTATGATCCATTGGAAGGAGGGCTGGATTTCGACCCCAAGGCACCGGACGGGGCAAAATTTCCGATGGCCTGCCGACTGCAGTTATTGCAGTCTCAGGTGGGGCGTGCCGCGGCCCCGGGGCAGAAGGACATTGCGGAAATGCTGGATGTCACACTACAGAAAATTGCTGCAGGGGGCATCTGGGATCATCTGGGAGGAGGTTTTCATCGTTATGCCACTGATCGTCGGTGGCGCGTGCCGCATTTCGAAAAGATGTTGTACGACAATGCTCAGTTGGCAGAAATCTATGTCGAAGCCTATCGTCGTACGGGGCGGGTTCAGTATCGACGGATCGCCGAAGGGATCTTCGAGTTCGTGCAGCGAGAATTAACAAGTCCACACGGTGATTTCTATTCCGCCCTGGACGCACAGACGGATGGCATCGAAGGGGCCTATTATACCTGGACCAAGACCGAACTGGAGAAATATCTCTCCGCGGCGAATTTAAGAATCTTCACCCTGGTCTATGGTCTCGATCAGCCATCTGCTTTGGAAACCGGTTCTGTGCTCTACCTGCCCCGTCCGTTGCCTGATGTGGCCGAGACGCTGGGAATGCCGGTCAGTGAACTGGAGATTCGTCTGGCCGAGATGAGAACGACCATGCTGGCGGTGCGCCAGCAGCGCAGTCCGCTTCGAAAAGACGACAAAGTCCTGACAGGCTGGAACGGCCTCATGATTCGGGCCTATGCACGCGGCGGACAGATCTTAAAAAGACACGATTATCTGGAAGCTGCTTCGAAAGCAGCCGCCCGTATCCTGGCAGAACATCGAGATCCAAATGGAGGGCTTTTGAGAATCAATGCTTCGCTTTCCGAACAGCAACCGGCATTTCTGGAAGACTATGCTTTTCTAGTCAGCGGACTTCTGGCACTCTATGACGCCACCCATCAGGACAAATGGCTGAATGCAGCCCGCCGACTCACGGACGATCAGATCAGTGCCTTCTGGGATCAGAAACGGGGCGGTTTTTTCTTCACTTCCACTCGGCAGGAAGTCATCCTGACGCGGTTGAAAAATGCCTATGACAATGAAATGCCTTCAGGCAACAGCGTCAGTGTCCAGAATCTGGTACGTCTGGCACGCTTAAGGTCGGACGAATCCTATCGTAAACATGCCGAAAAAACGTTGGCAGCATTTGGGGGGCAGTTGCAGGATGCGCCAGGTCGCTCGGCGTACCTGGCCATTTCATTACAGGAATTTCTGCACTGGTATGGAACTCCGGAGTCACAGGCTGCTGGAGAAGGGCTCTTCTCCGGAGGGCTCTCCATGGTGACACGTCCACGTGCGGAGAAAACCCCGCCCTCCCAAGAAGCTCACCTCGCTGGCGAGCAGGCCGCCAAGACATCTCTGCGTTTTCCCGAGCACCCGGGAGCCGTTGTGCAACTGCTTCCAGATGCCGCATCCGCAGCCAAAACTCCGCACCTCGCAGCCAGAGGGTTCCTGGAAACGGATACGCTCACTCCGGGTAAAAACTGTCGTCTTGCAATTGAGCTGGTCATTGAGCCGGGGTGGCATCTCAATGCCAATCCCGCACAACCAGACTTTCTCAAGCCGCTGACGATCAGCTTGCCTGCCGCGGCCGGCAGACAACTGAAGGACATCGTTTATCCGCAGGGGGAAGCGTTTATGGTGGCAGGGGTCGAGCAGCCGCTCTCGGTTTACCAGGGACAGGTCATAGTGAGAGCAATCATGCCCGTTCCTGCTCATGCCAGCGAGGAGCTTCCCGTGCAGGTCGATGTCCGCGTGCAACTCTGTAACGAGCAGAGTTGTGCCGCACCGACAGTTCTGCGTCTGCAAGGTCTGATTCCGGTCAGCAGCCCCGGGAAAACTCCACGCTCCATCAATCAGGTTTTCTTTTCTTCTGCCGCGACACCAACAGGACCACGTGCTTTTCCGGTGGCCCCCTGAGGTTTGAGAATCGAGTGCTTCGTCAATTTTAAAAATTCTGGTCGGCCATAACGCAAAGTCCGACAACGGAGGACGTTTCGCGATCACGTACCCCAGATCCAGGCCCTGACAGTGCACGATCCGAAAAGGTCAATTTGGGCTGTGATCGGCTCTTTTGCATTCTGAATTTGGTCAGCCTGCATCGGCGAATCCTGGGAATTCGCTTGTTTCGGCTTCCTTATCAAAACACAAGCCGCTCTCGATCTCGCCTGACAAAGCACCTTGCCAAACAGACTCTGAGATCGCATCCACCCCGCATGGTCCAGGTTCTGCCTCGCCGAATTCAGCAATTCATCTGTCGAAACACGTCCACTGCGGCCAGCCGGGGCCGGGAGGGAAATCAACAAACATTGATTGATGAATTGCAGCCGGGTGGTTGTCCAGTTAGCATTTTGAAAGATTCGCGTCGTACCCGATCGGGCCGCGCATGCCGGACATGATCGCAGAGGACGTTTCGCGATCACATTACTCCAAATTCAAGCCCTGACAGGGCATGACCATAAATTTTAGAGCGTTTTTGTCAATCTCGTCGCGGACTTGCCTCGCGGCATTCAGTCTTTCATCAAGTGAAACCTCTTCGACGCGGCTACATGAGAGCCCAAATTGGTCTAGAGTCGGCAAGGTCGTAGACGTTTTTCGAGAACGCGATTCCTGGATGCCTTATGGGACGATCTCACAGAATTCGATCGATCGCAATACCCAGCATGTTTATGATATGGAGATGCTTTCTTGGCTGCCTGATGGTGATCGCCGCGGGGGGAATGTCCATCGCGGAAGAAAAAACAGACATCCAGGCATTGCCTGCCTCTGCGCCGGTCGCTGAAAAGGTCATCAATCTGCTGTCCACGGCAAATTCCAGCTTTCCAAAGCCTGACTGGGTGTTCGTTTCCGGACGGAAAGATGCTGTCATTTCGGAGACCTGGGAAATTGGAATCGATGAGGAAACGAAAGCTCCCATTCTGATCTGCCGTGGTGAACCGCACGGCTATTTGAGAACTCATGCCACATTCGAGAACTTTGATCTGCAGTTGGAATGGCGATTCCCGAAAGACCCCAAGGGAAATAGTGGGATTTTGCTGTTCACTTCCGGAGAAGACCGAGTCTGGCCCGTTTGTTTGCAGATACAACTTCATCAACCGGAATTGGGGGCCGTTTTCCCGATTGGCGGGGCAAAGTCCGCCAACGAATTACCGGGGGTCGAAACGCTGGCAAAACCAGCCAATCAGTGGAACCGTTGCGACGTTCACTGCCGATCCGAGGAAGTCACGGTGACCATCAACGGCCAATTGATTGGGACCGTGATTGGCTGCCATCCATCGGTCGGAGCAATCGGCCTGCAGAGCGAGGGTTCGGAAATCCATTTCCGAGCCATCTCGATCCGTGAAGTCCCCATCGCTCAACCTGAAATTCGATCTTCTCAGCCTTCCCTGATGTCGAACACGCCCCCCGGCTCTTCGGAGCAAAAGTAATGCGTGTCACGTTTTTTCAGAACGGCCCACTTTTTCAGATTATCCCACTTTGCCAGAATTAAGATAACCATGGTCCACTCGCCCCAGGTGAGTCCATGTTTTCGTGCTGTTTCAAAAAAAACGCCTCTGGTCACAAGATTCCTGTTTGAGCGGCTCGTGGAGAGGTTGGCTGCAGAGTGGGTCAGGCTGCAAACAAATTGCTCAAACAGTTCTCTTGATCCCAGAGGCACTTGGTTGGGGTCGAGAAAAGAGTATGCAGATTAGATGCCAATTGAATTGGAAAATCTGGTATAACCGGCACTCAAACGCGAAAACGCTGTGTTTGAGATGATTTACATTCAATAAACGGTATTGAAAAGTCAACAGTAGTGAAGTAGATTGAACTTTTCGGCGCAGTCTTCGGCGCCGATTCAACTCTTTTTCGGCGCCGAAATGGGATTGTTTCAACTTCAACGCTGGACGATTTCGGCGCTCGCTGCGGTGGCGATTTTCTATAGTTTAGCTGTATTGTGGTATGTTCCCACTCAGCCCTGTTTACCGCTGAGTTGTCTTCTTACCAATTCTACTGATGATCAGCGTCCTGGATTGGAAATTCAGGATGTCAGTTTATTAAAGGGATTGAAGCTCATTAAGGGGACGACTCCGATCGTGGGGGATCGGATTATCTCGGCAGGAGGGATGCCTATCCGCAGCTTTGCGGACTGGACCAAGCTGCATCGGGCGCTGCGGGGATGGAAAATTGATTCCGCAGCTCAAATTCAGATCAGTAAAGATCCTACCGAGGGGAGTGCCCGGTCAAATATTTCTGTATTCGAGTACCCCAATAAATCACGGGCAGCGATTGTCTGGTTTCTTCGGGAAGGTCATGACCAGCCATTACAGGCCTGTCTGCCGCTTGTGGGGCAGCCTGTGCAGGGGGTCTCGATCACACTTCTGTGGTTTGTCCTGGAGTTGTGTGTTGTGATCGTGGGAGGGGTGGCCTATTGGAACCGGCCATTTGATCAGCCATTAAGGACCTTTTTTGCGTTATCCTCCCTCACGTTGATGGCGTTTGTGGGAGGAAGTCACTGGTGGCTGGTGGCGGCCAGTCCGTTGTTGATAGTGATATTTACAATTGCAGGTTGCCTGCTGCCCGCGACGCTGTTGCACTTTTTTCTGACCTATCCCTTTCCGGCACCGATTTTTGCAAAGGGAAAGCGTTTCAGTCGGGTGGCGATTTACCTTGTTCCCGGGATTGCCGCTGCCACACTATCCATCATGATTCTGGCGGCAGCGTTTCTGACTCAGGATTTTGGTGCGGGTCCGTTTGCCCAGACATTGGAGCGAATGACCGGTGAGATGGTTCAAAAATTGTTTCCGCTTCTGCGGCAATGTATTTATGCCGTTTTTGCGATGGAGGTGGTCTATTTTGTGGCTTCGCTGATTGCGATACGCCGTAGTTTTGTCGCAGCCCGTAACCCGATTGAGCGGAATCAGGTGCGTTCGTTGATGTGGGCCGCATTGGTGGCCTCGGTTTTGATCAGCTACACGATTTATATTGCCATTACGAATCACGCGTATTTTGCGCTGGGGGGAGCTCGGCTGCCGATGTTCGGGGCCAGTCTGGCCTTTATGCTGGCCTATGCAGTGGGCATTGCCCGGTACAAGTTGCTGCTGATCGATCAGGTGGTTTCGAAAGGGGTCTGGTACTACTGTGCCAGTGCGGGATTGACGTTGATTTTTGCCTCGCTGATTGCCGTGGGGGCCGTGAATACGCTGCACCAGGACCTGTCTTTGTTCGGCCAGACCGTTCCACTGATTCTGGTGTTAATGATTTCGGTGCTGGTGATTATCTGGATCCGCGACTCCGTGCAGCGAAAGCTTGACCGGCATTACTTCAGTGAAAAATATCAATTGGATAAAGCACTCAACCGTATGAATCGGGTGGTTTCCAGTGTGCTGGAGCCGGAAGCCGTGGCGGACAGCCTGCTGAATTCCTGCCGGGAAGTGCTGCATGTCGAACAGGCCGCACTTTATCTTCGCAAGAATAATCGGCTGGAATTTCGAATGTTCACAGCTGTGGGACGCGGCGATTTGCCCTTGCAGATCGCCCTGGAGTCCACAGTTTTTGACGTCATCACCGAAAACCTGGTGGTTCAACGAGTCTTACACAGCAGCAGCCCCACGCAATCTCTCTTGCGGCAATTGCGGGCGGATGTGATTCATGGACTGGAGATGCAGAACCATTTAGGAGGGCTCCTGGTCCTGGGGACAAAGCGAAACAATCTGCAGTATTCTGCTGAGGATCTGGCGTTTGTGGATGCCATGGCGAAAATTTCCGGAGTGGCCATGCATTGCGCTACGGTGCAGCAGGACGTCGCCCGGTTGAATCAGGATCTGCAACTCAAGATGAACAAGATTGAAGACCAGGAGCGTCAGCTTTCGGTCCTGCATGGTGAACTGGCGACATTATCCAAGTTGCCGGCCCCTGTTGAGACGGAAGTCGAACTGCGAAGAGAGGGCATCAAAGGACACGGACCGGCCATGAAGGTGGTGCTGGAAACGGTCCGCAAAGTCGCTGGCAGTAATTCCTCTGTCTTGTTGCGGGGAGAAAGCGGCACCGGCAAAGAACTGCTTGCCAGAGCACTGCATGAAAATAGTCCGCGTCGTGACGGCCCCATGGTCAGCGTGCACTGTGCATCGCTCTCCCCCACACTGCTGGAAAGTGAACTGTTCGGCCATGTGAAAGGGGCGTTTACAGATGCCCATCAGAGCAAGGAAGGGCGGTTTCAAATGGCCCATGGCGGAACTCTGTTCCTGGATGAAATCGGGGATATTTCTCTGGAAGTGCAGGTCAAGTTGTTGCGGGTTTTGCAGGAACGCCGCTTCGAGCCCGTCGGCAGTAATCAAACCGTGGATGTGGATGTTCGGATTGTGGCCGCCACGCATCGCAATCTGGAGGAATTGATTGAGAACAGGTTATTTCGAGAAGACCTGTTCTATCGTTTGAACGTCATCAGTATCACTTTGCCGCCGTTGCGGGAACGACGTGAAGACCTTTACGAACTGGCACTGCACTTCTTGCGGAAAGCATCCGAAGAAAGTGGCAAGCATGTCCTGCAGATTGACGATGATGCACTTCAACAATTGCAGTCCTACGACTGGCCCGGAAATATCCGTGAGTTGCAGAATGTCATTGAACGGGCCGTGGTCCTGTGCGATGGCCCTTCAATTCGAACTCAGGACCTGTCCATCGATTCTCGTCAGGGTCGGCCTCGCAGCCTGTTGAACTCCGATGATGGTTCGCGTTCCCCCGGAGCCGGCGTCCCTGTCCGTCTCAATCAAATTGCCTTGCGAAGAAAAACACTTTCCAACGAAACACTCGAGCGGGAAGTCCTGGAAGAAGCGCTCAAGAATTGTCAGGGAAACAAGGCGGAGGCCGCTCGCCTGCTGGGAATGCCACGCAGCACATTCTTTAGTAAATTGAAAAAATTCGGCCTCCACTAGACCTTCAACCAGCGTAGTTGGTTTAAGGACTAGAGCGTTTTAGTCAATCTTGTCGCGGACTTGCCTCGCGGGATTCAGTCTTTCATCGAGTGAAATCTTTTCGACGCGGACGCATGATAGACCAAACTGGTCTATTGTGATGACATCCTGCAAAACCATGCTTTGACAGGGCATTGGGAATCTTCTGGAAATCATTTCTCGCAATGGACCGGAGCATTAAAGAATGCAGCATCGATCTCATGTTCCCGTACCGGTTCTGGCGATGACTCTGCAGACGACCGGGCGCAGGAATATTCACAAAACAGATTGCTCACATCTCTGGCGTCCAGTGTGTCGTGGGATCACGCTGCTGGAGGTGATTTTCGTACTCGGTCTGCTTTGCTTTCTGGGAATCCTGCTGTTTCCGGCACTCACAGACGCCCGCGAGAAGTCGCGTCTTCAGACTTGTCAAAACCGCCTGAAGACTCTCACCCTGGCATTGCGTCAATACCATGATGTGCACCAGGCATTCCCCGCAGCTGCGATCTGGAATCCCGATGTGACCGCATCGCTGGCCCTGCATCGTTCTCGCCGGATTGAACTGGTGACACAAACAAACTGGGCCATCTGTCTGCTTCCCTATTATGATTCTTCAGGGCGAAAAAATATTGATTTTTCAGGCACCGCCATCGGTGATCCAGAAAATGTGCCACTCCGTGAAATGCGTCTGGCAGCCATGAGCTGTCCCAGCGACAACTGGAATCGATCCGGAAATACATTTGAGATCGCTCAGCCTGATGGTCTGTCTCCGCTACGATTTGCCCGCGGCAACTTCGCCATCAATGGGGGGACACATCACTTTGATACCGATCCCCCTTCCACATCTTCTCCTCATGGTGACGCACTGCATCTGCTGATGGTTCCCGAACCGCGACAGTACGCCATGTGGGGTAATGGGATCGCCGGAATCAACAGGAGTTTTTCATTCTCCGATTTTGTGAATAGCCAGGCCACATGCGTGGCGCTGGAAGAAGTGCGGGCCGGGATACACGCTCTCGATCCCCGTGGAGTCTGGGCGCTAGGACAGATTGGCAGCAGTATCACCTGGGGGCATGGTGTCAATGGTGATGATGTCGGGCCCAATCACCAATGGATACGGGCTGATGATATTCAGAATTGTGACAAGCTGCATGCTGATCTGGGAACGGCTGAGTTGATCCGTTTGCGGATGCCGTGCGTTGATTATGTCGATGTGAACCAGCAGGCCACTTCTCGCAGCCAGCATCCCGGCGGCGTCAACGTTTCTTTTGTTGATGGGACCATCCGCTTTCTCTCTGATGCCATTGATCCGGGACTTTGGCACGTCCTGCATTCCCGCGAGACACCGCCGCGTGTGCTGGCTGATCGATTCGATTCGCTTCCACAAACAAAACGAATGCCGCCGCAAACAATTGCGGTTCCCATGGCCAGCGACGAAGAAACCGTCACTCTGGAGCAGTCCTGGCCGAAGCAGTTTACCAACACGCAAGGGATGCACTTCGTGCGTATTCCCCGTGGAATCTTCACGATGGGATTGCCCGACGCAGACAATCAGACACCTTTGCCGCCGGAATGCCCGCCCCATGAGATCAGGTTGACCCGGGATTATTGGTTGGCAACGCACGAAGTGACCCGGGCACAGTTTTTCGAAATTATGAAATCGGAAGCATCGTCGGCCGAGAAGTCATTTCATCTTGAGGAGTCCGATTTCACATCGTTTGCGGAATCGGCTGAATCAACAGATCTGTGGCCAATCACTGGAATCACCTGGGACCAGGCCGCCGACTGTTGTGAGCGTCTCTCCCAACGTCCAGAAGAACGGGCAGCGGGTCGTGCTTACCGTTTGCCGACGGAAGCAGAATGGGAATATGCTTGCCGGGCAGGCTCTCGAATTCCCCAAGCCCATCAGGTCGAACGTCCACCTGGTGACCGGTCTGGAGCGGCGGCGGGCATGCTGCCGCCCTTGCCACTTCGTGCCGTGGGCTCTTTTCCCCCCAATACCTGGGGACTGTACGACATGCGTGGCAATGCCTGGGAATGGACAGCCGACTGGTATGCCCGGGATTATTATGCGAAATCGCCGCGCAATAATCCTGCGGGGCCAGCCAGGGGAGATTTCAAAGTTGTACGTGGCAGTGACTGGCGATTTACCGGGGAGACCTGCCACATCGATACTGCTGTTTTGCCCCCTTGGAAAGGAAATCCTGTTGTCAGTTTTCGCATGATCTGCCACAGTTCGCGCTGATGCTAGACCAATTTGGTCTCTCATGTGCCCGCGTCAAAGAAGTTTCACTTGATGAAAGACTGAATGCCGCGAGGCAAGTCCGCGACATGATTGACAAAAACGCTCTGGATCGCCTCAGAGAGCAAGTAGCTCTTGTTATTTTTAAAACCAGAATACATTCCGAAATGGATTTCAAGATGAAATGGATGACTCTGCAGGAACAGAAATTCACTCCAAAATTCAACAGATGCTTGATTGCCGTACTGGGGTGTTCGATGATGGTGTCAGCCTGCACTTCGCAGGCACCGTCCCCGCAGAATTCGTCTTCGCAGAATTCGTTTTCCGCCGTGCCTGTCTCCGCGGAAATCGCCGTGACGAATCCCGTGACGGATCTTTCGCCTCCGCCAGATCAAGGCACTGTGATGACTGAGAAATTGAAACTTTCAGAAGCTGAGTGGAAGCAGAAGTTGTCCGCGGATCAGTACCACGTTTTGCGGGAGAAAGGGACGGAACGCCCTTTTACGAACGAATACGATGAGCATTTCGAACCGGGGGCCTATGCCTGTGCCGCCTGTGGGACTGTGTTGTTCGAATCAGACACCAAGTTTCATTCCGGTTGCGGCTGGCCGGCCTTTTATGCAGCCAAAGCGGGAGATCGGGTCCAACTTCATCCCGACCTCAGCCTGGGCCGCGTACGGACAGAAGTGACCTGCGCGCATTGTGATTCTCACTTGGGGCATATTTTTGATGATGCGCCACAAACGCCGACCGGCCAGCGATATTGCATTAACTCGGTCTCTCTGAAATTCATTCCTGAGAAGAAGTGAAGGATTGGAATTTCCTTGTCCAAAGGGCATTCGCGGCACTGGGAACCGCTGACAATACCGCAAAACATGCCGCTCGTGGAAGGAAAAGCTTCAGCCTGAACAATCTGCCGGGGGCATTCCCAAAGACCGTCTCGGACGCTTTTCTCTCTCCTCGTTCCCCGTGTCTCCTGTCGCCATTCCGATCAGACGCGAAAGTACGATATGATCATCCGTATGATCATCATATCGTCTGCCCTTTCACTTCTTGACTTTTCAACCGTCTGAATTGAGCATGGCCTATACTCCAGGATTGCAGATCAAAGCCCAGGTACGGTATCGAGCGGTACGATCACTGCCGATCCCCGGCGAAGTACTGGTTCATGTCGGACAGGAAGTGACTTCCCGAGACATCATGGCGCAGACACTTCAGGCCGGTGACCTGTCTGCTCTGCATTTGGCCAATCTGCTGGGAATTTCATCCGCCGATCTGAACGCTGCCATGCTGCATTGTCAGGGAGATCAGGTCAGGCGAGGTGACGTTCTGGCGATTTCCAAAGGGCTCTTTGGGTATTTTCGCAAGGAGGTGGAATCTCCCGCCGATGGCACCATTGAATCGATCTCGAACGTGACCGGTCAGGTGATTCTGCGTGGTCCGCCGGTGCCGGTGCAGGTGGATGCGTTTGTCGCGGGGGAGGTGGTGGAAGTCCTCCCGCAGACCGGTGCCGTGATCGAAACCAATGCGGCCTTCCTACAGGGGATTTTCGGAATCGGCGGCGAGCAGCATGGAGTCTTACGACTGGTCACATCCACTCCGGATCAGGATCTGACACCCGAACTCATTACCGCAGAGATGCAGGGACAGATTGTGATTGCCGGTCAACGTATTCATGGAGCAACTGTGCAGCGGGCCCGGGATGTCGGGGTGAAGGGACTGATCGCGGGAGGGATTGATGATCAGGACCTGAAAGAGATCCTGGGATACGACCTGGGGGTCGCTATCACCGGGTCAGAAAAGATTGGTCTGACAATCATCGTCACGGAAGGCTTTGGACAGATTGCCATGGCCCGGCGAACATTCGATTTACTCGAATCGCTGTCTGGAAAACTGGCTTCCATCAATGGCGCCACGCAGATCCGTGCCGGAGTTTTGCGACCCGAGATCGTCGTTCCATTGCCAGAGAGCAGCCAGCCATTGGCAACAGCAGCCCGTGTGGGGGGCGGAACCCTGCAGGTGGGAACCTCTGTTCGACTGATTCGCGACCCCTGGTTTGGCGAACTGGGAACGGTCAGTGCGCTCCCGGTCGATCCTCATCAACTGGAGTCCGGTTCATACGCCCGGGTCTTGGAAGTTCTTTGCCAGTCCGGTCAGAAAGTGATCGTTCCGCGAGCCAATGTGGAGATTGTGGACGCATGAAAATTTCACTTAGAAGTCCTAACAAAACAGGCAGCAAACTTGCTCGCGGACAGGGGATTTCCTTGGTCCGAGAGGTTTCGTTTGCGGCTTTAAGAGTCTGTCGGGAAAGGTGCTTTGTCAGGCGAGATCGAGCGATTTGTGTTCTGACAATTTGCGTTCTGACAAGGAAGCCGAAGCAGACGAATCCCCAGGATTCGTCGATGCAGGCTGACGAAGTTCAGAACGCAAAAGAGCCGATCGCAGCACAAATTGACCTTTCCGGACAGACTCTTAGGAGTCGAAGTCTGCGAGTGGCTTGTTGTCTGGTCTTCGCGATGCTGTATGGAATTCTTTGCAGATCGGTCCAGGCTGCCAATCCACCAGCCCCCCCACAGGCTGTTGCCGTCGCGGACCATCCCTATGACAAGGGGGACGCCATTGATGTCCGGATTACGTTGCCGGAGAACGATTCTTCCGAACCGGAGATTCCGATCCAGTATCAGGTCCAGCGTTCTGGTGAACGACACGGAATCTGGGAACAGGTGGCTCAAGTGGCACCGACTCCTCGGGAGCGCCTGGCGGGGCATTTCACTATTGTGGTAGAGAAATGTGTGTTGAACGAACCCTACTGGTTTCGAGTCGCAGCCATTGATCCCGCTCCAATGGGAAAAATGTCCAGCTTCGTCTCTCCGCCGGGCGACGAACCAGTGGTTCCCACCGGTCAGTTCTTTGATGGAGGACGATTCTGGTTATTGATCCTGATGCTCCTGATTTGTGGAGCGATTTTAACTTTTGTCGTGCTGGCCTGGCTGGGCATGCCCTTGAAAGTTCGCAAAATCCCGGGACTGGAAGCCATTGAAGAAGCGGTGGGACGGGCGACAGAAATGGGACGGTCCTGCCTGTATGTCCCCGGAATTCAGGACATGAACGAAATGCAAACAATCGCCGGCCTGACCATTTTGTCCCGCGTGGCAGAACGGGCTGCGGAATACGATTGCCGGCTGGAAACCCCCACATCAAAATCCCTGGTCATGACGGCCGCCCGCGAGACCGTCGAGAATGCCTGCATCGCAGTCGGGCGTCCGGATGCTTATCGACCGGACGATATCTCCTACGTGACCGATGAACAGTTTGCGTATGTCTCGTATCTCACCGGAAAGATGGTCCGGGAAAAGCCGGCCGCCTGTTTCTATCTGGGCTCATTCTATGCGGAGTCTCTCATTCTGGCAGAGACGGGAAACTCCATCGGAGCGATTCAGATTGCTGGAACCGCTCAGCCGGCCCAACTCCCATTTTTTGTGGCGGCCTGCGACTACACATTAATCGGTGAAGAGTTTTTTGCAGCCAGCGCTTATCTCTCCAACGCGCCCGATCAACTGGGAAGTTTGAAAGGCCAGGATATTGGAAAAATCCTGGCAGCATCACTGATTCTCCTCGGTGTGATTCTCACTTCGCTGGCACAAATTTACCCCCAATCCCTGGCGATTCACGATGCTGCCCACTACATCACCGATGATATTCTGCGCTCCGGGGATTAGAGCGTATTTGTAAATTTAGACCAGTTTGGTCTCTTATGCGCCCGTGTCGAAAGGGAGTCACCGCTCACGACAGGATTCCTCAGCATCAATCAGGATGCGTCCCGCAATCGCAAGGTGGGTGTTTCGATCGAGACCATCGTATTGGGAGGCACACTTTTGGTCAGCCAGACGCTTGCCCCCACCACGGAATTGGCCCCGATGACGGTCTTGCCTCCCAGAATGGTGGCGTTTGCATAAATCACCACGCCATTTCCCAGCGTGGGGTGCCGTTTCGTACCACGGACAAGGTTTCCTTCTCCATCTTTGGCGAAGCTGACCGCTCCCAGCGTGACCCCCTGATACACTTTGACTCCGGTCCCGATCTCACAGGTTTCACCAATGACCACACCGGTTCCGTGATCAATGAAGAACGACGGTCCGATCGAGGCTCCGGGGTGGATATCGATTCCGGTCAGGCTGTGTGAATGCTCTGACATCATGCGGGGAATCAATGGGATTTTCTGTTTGTAGAGTTGATGTGCAATCCGATGTACGGTGACCGCCTGCAAGCCGGGGTAGCAAAAAATGATTTCATCCAGACCGCTGGCTGCCGGGTCGCCGTCATACGCCGCCTGCACATCTGTGGCCAGGATTCGCCGCATTTCTGGAAGCGTTTCCAGAAACTCCAGGGCAGCCTGCTGGCCGGCTGCTTCGAAATTGACTTCCGGAGAATACTGCCGGGCATTCCCTTGCATTCGATCATGATGATAGCGCAAGGCGCGAGTGATCTGTTGCGTCAGCTTGTCATGCAGGCCGTCGATCAAATCGCCGACATAATAGGTCACATTGCCCAGATGCAGGTTTTGCCGACGACGGTACCCCGGAAACAGGACTTCCTTCAGATCGTCCAGGATCTCTGTGACCACGGCTGTGCTGGGCAGCGGACAATGTGCCAGATGGTTGACAGTTCCCACTTCCAGGTAGCTGTCCACGATATGGTCTGTGAGCGCGCCGAGTTGATCCTTGAGGCGATAATTTGTAGCCATTGATGAGATCCAATACGAATCACATTCGTTCCAAGTCCGGCGGCTTCATTCGAAGTGACGAAAAGATGAGAATCAGGAAGTTCTGCGATTGGCCTGTCGAGTTCTGCGAACTCTCGCGATCTTCTCCAGATTCTACGGTCATCAGAATCCGCGGATCAAGCCTCGCTTCCATCGACGTCGCTCATGCCCGTTCTACACCCAATCCGGACGAGCGTTACAAACGATCATTGACCAGTGATGACTGAACATGACAGTTCGCCAATTTATCGCATCTTAACAGCCTGTCGGAGAATGCACAGACGCAAATATCGATCAGCCCCTTACAAAACAGACAGCGAACATGTTTGCGGCTGAGCAGGAGTTTCGCCCTCCCGGGATCTCAACAAGTTTGTCCAAGGCGAACCCCTGCGTGTCAGCGACTCCTTTTCTCAGGCCATCTTCAAGATTCTGGCATCCATATCCTGGCATCCATAGATTCATCGTTTCACCGTGATGTCGATGTAAAATTGAACCGTTATAGAGACTTTGCGAACTTTAACGCGTGAAATGTTGTCAATTGTGGGACATCCTACTAGAATTTTTTGAACTTTCGTGCTGCTTCATTTCATGAAGTTCAACTCTGGTTGCTGTTCTTTTGGAAAGAATGACGGCCTTGGTTGGTGAGGTGGAATGGCGTATTGAACTGCTCTGGATCCAAACGAAATCCGTCCACGTGGCAAAGTGCCAGGCCTGGGCGTGGTGTTGGTGGCGAGTGGTCAAGGCGAGTGATCAAGTGGTTCAGGAGTGTGCATGGTCTCCGTTGCGCAATTTCCCGTCCCGGACTCTTCCCGTCCCGAAGAGTCGAATTCCAGCCGGCGGCAGCGATCGTCCGCGCTTGAGGCCAACGTGTTGGCGCTCAACCGTAATTTTCTCGCGGTGCAGGTGATCTCCGTTCGACGGGCATTCTGCTTGCTGGTGAAAGAGCTGGCGGAAATTATTCATGTCGAAAGTGGACATTACTGTGCTTATGACTTCTCGACCTGGCTGGAACTCAGCCAACTGAAAATAGAACTGGGAGAACGCAACGAGTTTGAAGACTGGGTGCGTTCGGTGAACTTCGAGATCCAGGCTCCCCGTGTCATCCGGCTGCTGACGTATGAACGCGTCCCTCATAATACAGTCAAATTTAACCGGCGAAACATCTTTTTGCGTGATGGACACCGTTGTCAGTATTGTGGAAAACGCTTCAGCACCCCCAGGTTGAGCCTGGACCATGTCCTGCCCAAGAGCCGAGGTGGAGCAGAGACCTGGGAAAATATTGTCTGTGCCTGCCTGAAGTGTAATGTGGACAAAGGAGGTCGCACGCCCGGAGAGGCAGGCATGAAGTTGCTGCAGAAACCGATTAAACCCAAACGCAGCCCCCTGCTCAGTCGGCAACTTTCCCTTAGTAAATATGAATGCTGGCGAAACTTCGTTCCCCAAATGACGGAATAAAGCATCTCGTCCAGGCTGGTCGGCATAATGTCATAACGCCTGATTCCCGGATGATACGAGTGCATTGTCAACTTGAAAAACGGGGGTCGGTCTTATCGCAACGTCCGACAACGGAAGACGGTTCTCGATCACGCCCCCGAGACCAGTTTAGTTTGGTCTCTCATGTGCCCGCGTCGAAAAGGGTTTCACTTGATGAAAGACTGAATGCCGCGATGCAAGTGCGCGACCAGATTGACTAAAATTCTCTATCCCAGTTCTGTCAGAGGACCGGTGCTGTCGCCGAAACTTTCTGCGGGAATGTCCATCTGATGCAGCAGATTCAGATAAAGATTACAGAGTGGCGTCCTGGCGGCAGTGGCAAGATGCTGACCGGTTTTCAGCGTTCCGTTCCCTTTGCCTCCCAGCAGGATAGGAAGGTTGTTGGGATCGTGGCTGTTGCCGTCTGAGAATCCGCATCCCATTAGAATCATGGAATGGTCGAGCAGCGTCCCTTCCCCTTCAGGGATTCCCCGCAGTTTTTCCAGCATGGCCGCAAACTGTCCGACATACCAGCGATTGATGCGACGGTACTGTTCAATTTTCTCCGTCTTACCTTCGTGATGCGACAATTCGTGATGTCCGCCGGTCACGCCCTCGATAAACGAAAAGCTGCGACCAGAGACATCGTTGGCAAACATGAACGTGCTGACCCGTGTGGAATCGGACCAGAATGCCAGCACCATCAAGTCCAGCATCAGTTTGACATGCAGTTGATAATCACCGGGAATCCCATTTGGAGGAGCCACAAATTCGCTGTCCGGAACATTGGGGGTCCAGGAATCAGGATCGGAGTTCTGGAAGAATTCGATCTGCCGTTCGACCGCCCGCACCGAGTCCAGATACTCTTCCAGTTTGAACTGATCATCACGCCCCAGGCGACGGCGCAAGTCGTG
>Ga0182745_1001082_pt1 | contig 26907 bp, 25 predicted proteins | sample eDN3rd30CKraftBY_FD_128523 | JGI IMG/M metagenome (GOLD analysis project Ga0182745, IMG submission 128523) | Enriched backyard soil microbial communities from Emeryville, California, USA - eDNA 3rd pass 30_C Kraft BY (version 2) (version 2) | ecosystem: Environmental > Terrestrial > Soil >... | reverse complement strand
CCACATCATCGTCGGCAACGACAACAACCTGCCCTTCTCGTCGGGCCGCGCGCTGGGCAAGTCCGACGACAACGAGCTGATCCTCCTGAAGGTCACCGACCTCCTGAAGGCGAAGTAGCTACTCGGTCACGTCGAGCGCCACCTTCTCGCGCTTCTTGCGAAGCGCGGGAAGGAGTGGCGCGATCAGCAGGAAGGCCGCGAGCGCGAGGCAGGCGACCGAGATCGGCCGCGCGACGAAGATCTCGAACGACCCCTGGCTCAGGATCAGCGACTTGCGCAGGTTGTTCTCGAGCATCGGCCCGAGCACGAAGGCCAGCACCAGCGGGGCCGCCTCGTAGCCGAACTTGCGCATGAGATAGCCCAGCAGGCCTGTGCCGATCATGACGAACACGTCGAACACGGCGTTGCCCGAGGCGAAGACGCCGACGATGCAGAACATCAGGATCAGCGGGAACAGAATCCTGTAGGGCGCCTTCAGCACCTGCACCCACATGCCGATCAACGGCATGTTGAGCACCAGCAGCATGATGTTGCCGACATACATGCTGGCGACGATGCCCCAGAAGACCTTGGGATTCTGGCTCATCATCAGCGGTCCGGGCTGCAGCCCGTGGATGACGAAGGCCCCCAGCAGCAGCGCCATGATGACGTTGGGCGGAATGCCGAGCGTCATGAGCGGAATGAAGGCGCCGCCGGCCGCCGCGTTGTTCGCGGCCTCGGGCCCCGCGACACCCTCGATGGCGCCCTTCCCGAACCGCTCGGGCGTGCGCGACAGCTTCTTCTCCATCGCATAGGACGCGAAGGAGGCGATCACCGCGCCGCCGCCCGGCAGCACGCCCAACAGGAAGCCGAGCAGCGTGCCGCGGCCGATGGGGCCGGCGCTCGCCTTCAGGTCCTCGCGCGAGGGCCACAGGCTGCCGATCCGCGATTGCACGATGTCGCGGCGAATCTGCTGCTCGATGTTCGCCAGGATCTCGGCCACGCCGAACAGGCCCATCACCACCGGCACGAGCCCGATGCCGTCGACCAGTTCGAGGCGGTCGAAGGTGAGGCGCGGCATGGCGTTGATCTGATCCAGGCCGATCAGGCCCACCACGACGCCGACCGCCGCCATCAGCAGCGCCTTTGCCATCGAGCCCTGCGTCAGGAAGGACAGGATGGTGAGGCCGAGAACCATCAGGCTGAAATACTCTGGCGGGCCGAAGGCCACAGCGACCTGGGCCAGCAGCGGCGCCACGAGCATCAGGGCGACGATCGCAAAGGTGCCGGCGACAAACGATCCCAGCGCGGAGATGCCGAGCGCCGGGCCGGCACGGCCGCGCTTGGCCATCTCGTGGCCGTCGATGCAGGTGACCACAGACGCTGCTTCGCCCGGGATGTTCACCAGCACCGCAGTCGTCGAGCCGCCATACATCGAGCCGTAGTAGATGCCGGCCATCATGATGATGCCGGACTCCGGCGAGCCCGAGAGCGTGACCGGCAGCAGCAGCGACATGGCCGAGATCGGGCCGATGCCCGGCAGCACGCCGACCAGGGTGCCGATGAACACGCCGATGAAGCAGTAGAGGAGATTGACCGGGTCGAAGGCGACCGCGAATCCCTGGGCGAGACCGGAAAGCACGTCCATCGCGTCAGCCCGCCAGCCAGGAGAGGTAAGGAACGTCCTCGAGCCAGCTTCCCTTGGGAAGCTGCACCAGCAGGACCTTTTCCAGGACATACCAGACGCCGACCGAGGCTCCCAAAGCGATCGGGATCGAGAGCCTGGGTGCCACCGGATCGACGACGGTCATCAGGAAGAGCAGCAGCGCCAGGCTGCAGAGCACGAAGCCCAGCTTCTGGAACAGGACACCAAAGACGATCAGGGCGGCGATCACCATCACGACGTTGCGCCACCGCGCCCCGCGCCAGAGATCCGCCAGCAGCGGCCCCTCGCCGCGCACACCGGCGACGGTGATCGACAGCGACAGAGCCGACATGAAGAGGCCGAGCCAGAAGAAGACGAAGCCCGACCCCGGCTCATGCAGGGTCCCCAGTTCGAGCAGCCAGCCCTGCCAGGTGACGAATACGCCGACACCCAGCCAGAAAAGGCCGCCCCAGAATTCGGCGCGACGCAGCATGCTCAGCTCTTCTTGGCGAGCCCGAGCTGGTCCACGACCTCGCGCTGCTCGTCATATTGCTGCTTGGCGAACTTGGCATAATCCGCCGTGTTCATGTAGCGCTTGGGATAGTCGTACTTGGCCATCAGTTCGACCACCTTGGGATCGTCGAGCGCAGCCTTGAAGGCGTCGTGCAGCTTCTTCACCACGGCCGGATCCATACCCTTCGGACCGGCGAGCCCGAACGGCGAGTCGAGAGTGAGGTTGTAGCCCAGCTCCTTCAACGTCGGCGCATCGGGCCAGCGCGGGCTGCGCTCCTGCGTCCAGATGCAGAGCAGCCGGAACTTGCCGGCATCGACCAGCGGCGCCCAGCCGGTTGCGTCGGCATCGGCCATGACGTGGCCGCCCTCGAGCGCCGCCCAGCCTTCGGGTCCGCCCTTGAAGGGCACATGGGTGAACTTCACACCGGCCTTGAGGGCGATCTGCTCCATGCCGACATGCAGCGAGCTGCCGGCGCCCGGTGTCGCGTAAGTGAACTTGCCCGGGTTGGCCTTGGCGAAGGCGATGACGTCCTGAAAGGTTTTCAGCGGCGAATCGGCCCGCACCACCACACCGAAAGTGTAGGCAGAGGTGTGGAGGATCCAGGTGAAGTCTTTCATCGGATCGTAGGGCGTCTTCTGCATGTGCGGCAGACGGAAGATCGTCACCGGCATCTGCGCGATCGTGTAGCCGTCGGGCTTGGCGGTCGCCGCCATGCTGGCCGGGCCGCTGGTTCCAGAACCGCCGGTGCGGTTGTCGATCACCACCGGCTGGCCGAGGGTCTTGGCAGCGGCATCGGCCAGAGCGCGGTGCCACACATCGACACCGCTGCCGGCCGGCCACGGCATGATCAAGGTGATCGGCTTGCTGGGAAAATCCTTGGCCCCCTGGGCATGCACGAACGTGGGTGCGAGGGCTGCGGACGCGACCGCACCCGACGCCGCAATGAACGAACGACGACGCATGAACTCCTCCCTTATTCTTTTCTTCCCCGCGCTTCGGGCGGACTAGCTCTTTGCGGCCAGTCCGAGCTTCTCCAGCGCCGCCTTCTCTTCGGCATAGAGCTGGCGGGCGAACTTGTCGTAGGCCGCGGCCGGCATGTAGCGCGGCGACATGTCGTACTTTTCCAAGGTCGCGATGACGTCCTTGTCCTCGAGTGCGACCTTGAAGGCCTCGTCGAGCTTCTTGACCACGGCCGGGTCCATGCCCTTCGGGCCGCCCATGCCGAACGGCGAGTCGAACACCATGTCGAAGCCGAGATCCTTCAGGGTCGGCACGTCGGGCCAGTTCTTGGTGCGCTTCTCGGTCCACACGCAGAGCAGACGGAGCTGGCCGGCGTCGACCAGCGGCTTCCAGCCCGTCGAATCGGCCTGCAGGGTCGTATGCTTGCCGAGTACGGCGGCGTTGGTTTCCGCGCCGCCCTTGAATGGCACCATCGTCCACTTGATGCCGGCCTGGGCTGCGATGCGCTCCATACCGATGTGCAGCGACGTGCCGGCGCCCGGCGTGCCGTAGGTCACCTTGCCGGGATTGGCCTTGGCGTATTCGATCACGTCCTTGAAGGTCTTGTAGGGCTGGTCCGCCGCCGTCGTGACGCCGAACGTGTAGCCGCTGAGATGCGCGACGTAGGTGAAGTCTTTCAACGGATCGAATGCAGTCTTTTGCATGACCGGCAGACGGAACACCGAGATCGGAAGCTGAGAGAGCGTGTAGCCATCGGGCCGCGCCGTGGCGGCCATCGTGGCCGGCCCCAGCGTGCCGGAGGCGCCGCCCTTGTTGTCGATCTGGAAGGGCTGGCCCAGCACCTTGCCGGCACGCTCGCACATGGCGCGGAGCGTGATGTCGCTCGATCCGCCGGCGGGCCACGGGACAATGAAGATGATCGGCTTGCTGGGATAGGCCTGGGCGCGGGCGGCCGGCAGATACAGCGGCATGCCGACGCCGGCGGCGATCACGGTTCCCAGACCGCCTTTCACGAGACCACGACGACGGATCGTCATTTTATTTCCTCCCTTTTATTGGTCAGGAAGGTGGCCGATGGTCCCGTCGATGTAAAGAGATTGCAACCCTGTGTTACGGCAGGACGCGCTTCATCCAACCGGCCGTTGCCTGCGCATCCTGGTTGTCGCTGTCCGCCAGCTTGTCGATCACGCGCTGCCGGTCCTCGAGGTCGCGATTCTGGCTGAGCTTGATCTTGGTCTGCAGCCGCGCGAGCGGCATGCGGAAGGCGACGATGCCTCTGGTCTGCGCCTCGGCATTGCCCGGCGGCAGGCGGTCGAGGTTCCACGATGACGGGTCCGCGCCCTCGTAAGCCGTCGACAGTTTCGTCAGCACGTCGAGCGCGCCCTGCGTGTCCTCGACGACCTGCGGCCGGCCATAGGCATGGACGGTGACATAGTTCCAGGTCGGCACCTTGGGGCCCGGCGTGTACCAGGTCGGCGAGACATAAGCGTGCGGCCCCCAGAACAGGGCGAGCGATTCCGCCGGCCGCTCGAACAGCTTCCAGTGCGGATTGGCGCGCGCCAGATGGCCGATCAGCGAACCATGCTCGCTGCCGTCGTCCTGCCAGAGCAGCGACAGGTGGGTGGCGAACGGCGCGCCGGTTTCGTCGGTTGTCATCAGGAGAGCCCAGCTATGGGCTTTCATGACCTCTCGGCCGACCGATTCATCGCCTGCGAAATGCTTGGGAAGATACATGGTGCGGATTCCTTGAACGGCGCGGGCTTACCATGGTCCAATACCGACCACACAAGGAGGAATATTCATGGGCGAAGATATCCGTCTTAAGTCAGCCGCCGGCGAGATCGGCGCCTACCTGGCCACCCCGTCGGGCACGCCGAAGGGCGGCATCGTGGTCATCCAGGAGATTTTCGGCGTCAACCACCACATCCGGGCCGTGACCGACAAGTTTGCCGCCGAAGGCTACCTGGCCCTCGCGCCGTGCTTCTTCGACCATATCAAGCCCGGCATCGAGCTCGGCTATACTCCGGACACCATCGCCGAGGGCCGCGGCTACGTCATGACGCCGGGCTTCACCGACAAGGCCGTGCAGGACGTTCAGGCGGCGATGGACGAGCTGAAGAAGCGCGGCGTGATGAAGGTCGGCGTGACCGGCTACTGCTGGGGCGGGACGATCAGCTGGCTGGCCGCGACGCGTCTCAAGCCCGACGCGGTATCCGCCTACTATGGCGGCGGCATCCATGGCGCCAAGGACGAGAAGCCCACCGTGCCGACGCAGCTGCATTTCGGCGACAAGGACATGCACATCCCGATGGCGCACGTGAACGAGCTGCGCCAGCTCCATCCCACCGTCGAGATCTTCGACTATCCTGCCGATCACGGCTTCCATTGCGACGAGCGCGGCAGCTATGACGCGGCGGCCTCCAAGAAAGCGATGGAGCGCACGCTCGCATTCATGGCCAAGCACGTCGGCTGACGCACGACTCCTCCCACCACCATTGTCACCCCGAGCGTAAGCGAGGGACCTTTCCAGGCATCGCCAAAGGTCCCTCGCTGCGCTCGGGATGACAGGATTGTCGTTGAACATGGCTGAGAAACGTCCCGCCAAGAAATCCTTCACGCCCGGCGCGCGCGGCCCTCTGAACGGGGTCCGCGTCGTCGACCTGTCGCGACTCGTCGCCGGCAACGTGCTGACCCTGCAGCTCGCCGACTTCGGCGCCGAGGTCATCAAGATCGAACCGCCGGAAGGCGACACGCTGCGCTCGTGGCGGGTCAAGGGCGTCGAGACGGCGTGGAAGGTCTACAGCCGCAACAAGAAGAGCGTCGCCCTCGACCTGCACTCAGACGCCGGCCGCACCATCGTGCGCGAACTGACGAAGACCGCCGCCATCCTGGTCGAGAGCTTTCGGCCGGGCGTCATGGAAGACATGGGCCTGTCACCGGCCGAGCTGCATGCGATCAACCCGAAGCTGGTGATCCTTCGCATCTCCGGCTGGGGCCAGGACGGACGCTACCGCCACAAGCCGGGCTTCGGCACGCTGATCGAGGGCTATAGCGGCTTCGCCTCGATGAACGGCTTCGCCGATCGCGAGCCGGTCCTGCCGCCGATGTATCTCGCCGACTGCATGGCCGCCCTGAACGGCTACGGCGCCGTGATGGTGGCGCTACGCGAGGTCGAGATCAACGGCGGTAAAGGCCAGGTGCTCGACCTGCCGCTGTTCGATCCGCTCTTCTCCATGCTGGGACCGCAGGCCGCCAACCACAGGCTGACCGGCGAGGTGAAAGTGCGCACCGGCAGCCGCTCGACCAATGCAGCGCCCCGCAACGTCTACCAGACGAAGGACGGTAGCTGGGTGTGCCTGTCGGCCTCGACGCAGGGCATGGCGATGCGCGTGCTCGCCAAGATCGGCCGGCCGGAGCTGGCGGACGATCCGCGCTTCTCGACCAACATCGAGCGCGTGCGCAATGGGGTCGAGCTCGACCGGATCATCGGCGAATTCATCGCCGCCCGCGATCTCGACGAGAACCTGCGCTATTTCGACGAGGCCGGCGTCACCATCGGCCCGGTCTACGACATCTCCCAGATCGTGCAGGACGACTATGTGCTGGAGCGCGAATCGCTGATCGAGATCGAGGATACGGACATGGGCGAACTGCCGACCCATCCGGTCGTGCCGCGCATGTCCGGCACGCCGGGCGCCTTGAAGAGCGCCGCACCCAGGGTCGGCGAGCACAACGAGGCCCTGCTGAAGCCGATGCTGGGCGCAGAGGAGTACGACAAGCTCTGCGCGTCTGGCGCGATCTCTACGGGAAAGAAGAAGTGAACCGGCCCCTTCCGCCCGTTTGGCGCTCGATCCTCTACGTGCCGGGCAACGTCCCCAAGTTCATCGACAAGGCCCACGAGCGCGGCGCCGATTGCGTGCTGGTCGATCTCGAGGACAGCGTGCCGCCGGCGCAGAAGCCGGAAGCCCGCGCGATGCTGCCGGAGACCATGAAGAAGGTGGCGCGCGGGGGCGCCGACGTGGCGGTGCGCATCAACCGGCCGCTGCGGCTGGCGATCCCCGACATCGAGGCGGCGGTACGGCCCGGCCTCTCGGCCCTGTTCGTCACCAAGACCGAGGGCGTGCAGCATCTGCGCCTGCTCGACGAGGTGGTGAGCGAACTGGAGCACGAGCGCGGCATGCCGGTGGGCAGCGTCGGCGTCGCCGCCATGATCGAGCATCCGCGCGCGCTCACGGAGTTGAACGACATCGCCGAGCGCGGCCCTCGCGTCATCGCCATGATGCTGGGCGGCGAGGATTTCGCACTGGAAACCGGCTCGGTGCCGGGCGACGAGACGCTCGAACTGCCCAAGCGCATGGTCGCTTTCGCGGCGCAAGCGCATGGCGTGCCGGTGCTCGGCATTCTGGGAACGGTCGCGGACTATTCCGACCCTGCCGCCTACAGGAAGAGCGCCGAACGGGCGCGCCGCTTCGGCTTCTCCGGCGGGACCTGCATCCATCCCGGGCTGGTTGCCAGCCTGAACGAAGCCTTCATGCCGACGGCCGAGGAAGTCGCCTACGCGCGGAAACTGATCGCGGCCGACGAAAAAGCCGCGGCTGAGGGCCGCGGCTCGTTCTCGGTGGATGGCAAGATGATCGACATCCCGGTGATCGTTCGCGCCCGCCGGCTCATCCAGCGGCATGAAGCGATCGAGCGCCGCCTCAAGAGATAAACTTGCTGGGGGCGCGCCCCCAGCACTCAGTGCTTGTCGGCCCACACCATGCGCTTCACGGCGTACATCAGGCCCGCGAGAGCGATCAGGAACAGGATGACGCGAACGCCGGTGCGCTTGCGGTCTTCCATGTGCGGCTCGGAAGCCCAGGCCAGGAACTCGGTGACATCGGAGGCTTCCTGGTCGAGCGTGGCCTTGGTGCCGTCGGCATAGGTCACCTTGTCGTCGCTGAGCGGCGGCGCCATGGCGATCTTGTGGCCCGGGAAGTACTTGTTGAAGTTGTCGTCCTTCTTGACGTCGAACTCCTTGATCTGCTCGGGCGTCAGCTTGTCGTACGGCACGTAACCCGTGAGGATTCCGTAGATGTAGTCAGGACCGAACTCGCGCGCCTTGACGATGACGCTGAGGTCGGGCGGGGCCTTGCCGTTGTTGGCGGCGGCCGCGGCGGCCTCGTTGGGGAACGGCTTGCGGAAGCGATCGGACGGGCGGGCCGGCCGGTCGACCACCGCACCCTCGTCGTTGAGATCGGAGACGGAGATGTCCTTGATCAGGCCCTTCACCTGGTTCTCGGTCAGGCCGAGGTCGGTCAGGTTGCGATAGGACATCAGCGACAGCGAATGGCAGGCCGCGCAGACTTCCTGGTAAACCTGGAAGCCCCGCTGGGCCGCAGCGCGATCGTAAGTGCCGAACGGGCCCTGGAAGTGCCAGTGCTTGTGCGGCGGATGCTCGGTCCCGCCGGCCGCGATGGCGACGGTGCCGGTGGCGAAGGCCGCCAGCGCGATGGCGCCGGAGACCAGGAGATTGCGGGCGAAAGGCTTGCGCATGGCTCTTAGACCGCCTTCTTCTTGAGCACCGAGTCGGCGATGCTGGGAGGCAATGGCAACGGCCGTTCGATCTTGCCCAGGATCGGCAGCAGGACGAGGAAGTGCGCGAAGTAGTAGAGGGTCGCGAGCTGCGACAGCGGCACCCAGAAGCCTTCCGGCGGCTTGGAACCGCAGATGCCCAGGACGATCACGTCGACCACCAGGAACATCATGAACCACTTGTAGATCGGCCGGAACGTGCACGACCGGACGCGCGAGGTGTCGAGCCACGGCAGGATGAACAGCACCGCGATGGCGCCGAACATCGCCAGCACGCCGCCCAGCTTGTCGGGAATGGCGCGCAGGATCGCGTAGAACGGCAGGAAGTACCATTCCGGCACGATGTGCGCCGGCGTGACCAGCGGGTTGGCCGGAATGTAGTTGTCCGGGTGGCCCATGTAGTCCGGCGCGAAGAAGACGAACACGGAGAAGACGATCAGGAAGCACACGACGCCGAAGCCGTCCTTCATCGTGTAGTACGGATGGAACGGGACGGTGTCCTGCGGGCCCTTCGGGTCGATGCCGGTCGGGTTGTTCGAGCCATGGATGTGCAGCGCCACGACGTGCAGCGCGACGACCGCCACGATGATGAAGGGCAGCAGGTAGTGCAGCGCGAAGAAGCGGTTGAGCGTCGGATTGTCGACGGCGAAGCCGCCCCACAGCCAGGTGACGATCGATTCGCCGACGATCGGAATGGCCGAGAACAGGTTGGTGATGACGGTGGCACCCCAGAAGCTCATCTGGCCCCACGGCAGCACGTAGCCCATGAAGGCCGTCGCCATCATCAGCAGGAAAATGACCACGCCCAGGATCCACAGCAGCTCACGCGGCGCCTTGTAGGAGCCGTAGTACATGCCGCGGAAGATATGGACGTAGACGGCGATGAAGAAGAACGACGCGCCGTTCATGTGCAGGTCGCGGATCAGCCAGCCCTGCGGCACGTCACGGTCGATACGCTCGACGGCGTCGAAGGCCATCAGCACGTGCGGCGTGTAGTTGGTCGCGAGCACGATGCCAGTGGCGATCATGAGGACCAGCATCACCGTGGCGATCGCGCCGAAGTTCCAGAAATAGTTGAAATTCCGTGGCGTCGGGAACGTATGATATTCCTTCTCGATATACGAGAAGATCGGCAGGCGGTGATCGACCCAGGCGATCACCTTGTTATTGAAGACCGGCGGCGTGCCGTGTGACGAGGCCATTCTGGAACTCCAGCGAGATCTGAGGCGGACGACCTGGGTCGATCAGCCGATGCGAACGAGCGAGTCGGAAGTGAACAGGTAGTCCGGAATCACGAGATTCTTCGGCGCCGGTCCTTTGCGGATGCGGCCTGCCGTGTCGTAGCTCGAGCCGTGGCAGGGGCAGAACCAGCCGCCGAACTCGCCCTTGGGGTCGCCCGGCTTGTTGCCGAGCGGCACGCAGCCCAGATGGGTGCAGACGCCGATCATGATCAGCCACTCGGGGCGGACCTTCTTGGCGGTGTCGGTGACACGCGCATTGTCGGTCTGCGGATCGGGCAGCTGCGACATCGGCACCGCCTCGGCTTCCTTGATCTCGGCCTCGGTGCGGTGCCGGATGAATACCGGCTTGCCGCGCCACTTCACGGTCACCGCCTGGCCGACCGCGATCGGCGTGACGTTCACCTCGATGGTCGACAAAGCCAGCGTGTCCGCGGCGGGGTTGAGGTTATTGATGAAGGGCCACGCGACGGCCGCGGCGCCGACGGCGCCAAGAGCGCCCGTCGCAACCATCAGGAAGTCGCGCCGAGTCGGGTCGCCGTGTCCGTGTGCCGATGTGCTTGAAGCAGCCATGATTACTCTCTTCCGTCCCCCCGAGGAGATTGGCGGGTATATAGCCGGGAAAGCCCCTTTTGTTTCAAGGCTCTGTTGGTCGCAGGCGCGATGCGCGGCATTCTGTGACAGCGTGCCGCATAAAGAGCCTTCCGCGACGCGGACCGGAGTAGAAAGTTCATGCGCCTGGCACTGTTTCAGCCCGATATCCCTCAAAATCTTGGGGCTTTCATCCGCCTGTCGGCCGGGCTCGGCGTGCCGCTCGACGTCATCGAGCCCTGCGGTTTTCCGGTGGACGACAAGCGGATTCGCCGGGCGGCCATGGACTACTACGACCTGGCGGCCCTCGTCCGGCACGCTTCCTGGGCCGCTTTCTGCCGTGACCGGCCGCCCGGACGGCTGGTTCTGCTGACCACGGCGGGGGCGGAGCGTCTGCCGGAGGCCCGTTTCCAAGCCGACGATATCCTGCTCATGGGCCGGGAAAGCGCCGGCGTGCCCGCAGAGGTGCATGCGGCGGCCGATATGCGCGTCCGGATCCCGCTCCAGCCTGGGGCAAGGTCCCTCAATGTCGCCCTGGCGGCGGCGATGGTATTGAGCGAGGCCCTCCGCCAGACCTCGGGATTCGAAAAGCTCGCATGACCGCCAAGCCCGCCCGCACCGCCACCGGCCCCAACGGCCCCTCGCCCCTGCCCGACGAGGCGACCATCGCCCGCCGCAAGGAAGAGGCCGCCACCTGGTTCGCGGGTCTCCGCGACCGCATCTGCGCCGCCTTCGAAAGCCTCGAGGACGATCTGCAGGGCACCCACCGCGACCGCGCGCCCGGCCGCTTCGAGCGCAAGGATTGGGAACGCGACAGGGGAGAGAATGGCGAGGACCGCGGCGGCGGCACCATGTCGTTGATGCGCGGCCGCGTGTTCGAGAAGGTCGGGGTCAACATCTCGACCGTGTTCGGCGAGTTCAGCCCCGAGTTCCGCAGCCAGATCCCCGGCGCCCAGCAGGACCCGCGCTTCTTCGCGGCCGGCATCTCGCTGGTCGCGCACATGCAGTCGCCCAAGGTGCCGGCGGTGCACATGAACACGCGCTACATCGTCACGACGCGCAGCTGGTTCGGCGGCGGCGCCGACCTGACGCCGATGGTGCCGCACGAACCCGACACGCGCGACTTCCACGCCGCGTTCCGCGCGACCTGCGACGCGCACGATCCCGCCTACCATCCGAACTTCAAGGCCTGGTGCGACGAGTATTTCTTCCTGCCCCATCGGGGCGAGCCGCGCGGCATCGGCGGCATCTTCTACGACTATCTCGACAGCGGCGATCATGCGCGCGACTTCGCCTTCACGCGCGCCGTCGGCGAGACCTTCCTCGACGTCTACCCGAAACTGGTGCGGCGTCACATGGACGAGCCGTGGACCGAGGCTGAGCGCGCACACCAGCTCGCGCGCCGCGGCCGCTACGTCGAGTTCAACCTGCTGCACGATCGCGGCACCCGCTTCGGCCTGATGACCGGCGGCAATGTCGAGGCGATCCTGATGTCCCTGCCGCCCGAGGTGCGCTGGCCCTGACGGGCCGTCGAATTGAGGAGTCCCGGCGAGTAAACGAAATATTCGAAATAAACGAAACAATCGAAGCGAGAGTCGCACCCCCTGAATCTGGCCGCGGTAACCCTTGACGGACCAGGGTTGCTCGCCAGTTCTTTTGAAAAACCTGCTCCGACAGCCTGCCGGAACAACACCGTCGTCTCGCCCGGATTACCGGCTCGGCCAGGTCCACATCGGCCGGTCCTCGTCCAGGGCAACGGTTTCGCCCAGCTCCTTCGCCAGGGTGATCCGTCGCCCGCCGGCCTTGGTGAGCGCGGAGACAAGGCGTTCGGCATGGGAGACGACGATGATCTGCGATCGCTTGGCCGCATCGGCGATGAGCCGGGCGAGCGGCGCCAGCAGGTCGGGATGGAGACTGGTTTCGGGCTCGTTCAGGATCATGAGCGAGGGCGGCCGCGGCGACAGCAGGGCGGCGACCAGCAGCAGATAGCGCAACGTTCCATCCGACAGTTCGGTGGCCTTCAGCGGCCGCAGCAGCCCCTGCTGGACCATCTCCACTTCGAAGTAGCCGTCACTCACCGCGACGTCGACCGAACCGCCGGGAAAGGCGTCGGCAACGGCCGCCTCGAGTTGCCCCTCGATGCCGATCTCCTGGATGGTGGCGATCGCCGCCGCCAGATCCGATCCGTCGCCCGCCAGCACGGGGGTGCGCGTGCCGACCTGGCGGCGGCGGGCCGGCGCGTCGCTGTCGGTGCGGAAGTGGTCGTAGAAGCGCCAGTCGCGCAATTGCTCGCGCATCGACAGCAGCTCGGCGCCATCCTCGGGATTGGCGCAATGGGTCAGCATGCTGTCGAACGGCTGCAGGCGCGTATAGGCCTGCCGGCGCTCGCCGTTGAGATCGCGCAGCGTGACCGACGGGCCATGGCGCTCGGCGAAGGCGTTGGCGCGCTGCAGGACCAGGCCGGTCCAGAGCGTCTCGGTCTTGATCACCGGATCGCGGCCGAATAGGCCGCCCGGGACCGGCAGGCCGAGGTCGATCGCATAGCCGTAGGAGTCGGAGGCAAAACCCAGCTTCAGGCTGATCGTCGATTTACGCACCGTGCCCTGAACCGGCTGGTCGCCGCGCTTCATGCCGCGCGAGAACTGCTCGGGCCCCGCCCACAGCACGGAGGAGATACCGCCTTCGAGCGCCAGCGACTGGATGATCCGTCCCTGCGCGACATCGGCCAGCAGCCGCAGGGCGCGATAGAGGCTCGACTTGCCGCTGCCGTTGGCGCCCGTGACGACCGTGAGCGGCTCGATCTCCAGCCGGACGTCGCGCAGCGAGCGGTAACCGGAGATGCACAGCCGCGCGACGATACTCATCCTGGGCTCATCCCGGGCTCATCGATGCCGGGCCAGCGCCCAGCCGACCAGCAGCGGCGACGCGAACAACACGAGCAGCAGAAGCGGATAAGGGGCACCCCACCAGATGCCGAACCGGTCGAGGAAGGCTTCGGCACCCTCCTCATAGGCCAGACGGGCATAGAGGAAGTCGACCAGCGCCGTGGAGGTCGGCCACAGCAGCGCCGCCAGCAGGGCCGCTTCGGACCACTGGCTGCCCATGGTGCGCCGCGCATGGAAGATCGCCATCATCACGACGTAGGGCATCGGTACCAGCGCCTTGTACCATTCGACCGCGCGCACCGAGAGCGTGGCCGCGATCCAGGTGTCGCCCACGAAATCGTTCAGCACGACGAGGATCGCGATCGCCATCCAAAGTGAGAAGGTGACGCCGGGACGGATCATTGAGCCGTCCTCGCCAGCCGCTCGAGTTCGGCCAGGCAGGCGGTGCGATCGGCCGCGAAGTCGCCGTCGATCCACCAGCGTTCGACCGTCTCGATCAACGCACCGACCTTCGGCCCCGGCTTGAGGCCGAGCTTCAGCGCATCGCCGCCGCTCACCGGCAGCTCGGGCGGCGTCCAGGAGCGCGCCATGGCGAGCGCCGCGCGCCAGTCGCCCGGCGCATCGACCGCGAGCAGGAGACGGTCGGCGTAGAGATTGCCGCCCAGCGCATAGATCTGCGCGCGCCACGCCTTCGCGCCGCCGGCCACCTCGATGACGGGATCGGCCGCCAGCATGACCTCGAGCCGCAACGATTCCTGCGTCGAAAGTCTCAGGCGCTTGCCGATCACCATGGCATCGGCGCCCGCGGCGAGGATCGATGCCAGGCGACGTAGCGGGTCAGGCCGGTCTTCGCGTGCGATCAATGCCCGCAGCCGCGCCGTGCCGTCGCATTCGGGCAGCCAGTGATCGAGGATGGCGGCCTCGCGCATGGCGGCCACCGTATCGGCCGGCGCCGGCGCTTGGAGCAGGCGCAGCAGTTCCTTGCGCACCCTCTCGCCCGACAGGCCGCGCAGGCTGCCGGCATTGCGACGGCAGGCCTCGAAGCCGGCCGCATCGAACGGCGCTTTTCCAAACCACGTATGGAAGCGGAAGAAGCGCAGGATGCGCAGCCGATCCTCGGCGATGCGCAGGTCCGGGTCGCCGATGAAGCGCACGCGCGCTTCGGCAAGGTCGGTCCGGCCGTCGAATGGATCGTAGAGCGTGCCGTCGAGATCGGCGTAGAGCGCGTTGAAGGTGAAGTCGCGCCGGCTGGCATCCTCCAGCCAGTCGTCGGTGAAGGCCACGACCGCATGCCGGCCATCGGTCTCGACGTCGCGGCGCAGCGTGGTGAGTTCGTACGGCGCGCCGGCGATCACCGCCGTCACGGTGCCGTGCTTCAATCCGGTCGGCACGACCTTGATCCGGGCCGCCTTGAGGGCGAGCATCACGGTCTCCGGTGGCTTGTCGACCGCGAGATCGGGTTCGTTGGTGAGCGGTTCGCCGCGCACGGCATCGCGCACCCACCCGCCGACGAAGCGCGCGGCGATGCCCGAACCGGCCAGCGCGTCGAACAGCGTGCGGACCGCCGTGTCGTCCGACCACGGCACCACGTCGAGACGACCAACGGGCTTCATGATGCGAAGAGGCCGCCGTATCCCTGATCCTGGGTGAAGAACATGACCAGGAAGCCCATGATCGCGCAGGCGAAACCGGCGATGCCGAGCCACGTCATCGGCATGTCCTGCCAGGACGGAAGCGTGCCGGCGATCTTGCGCTCCTCCTTGATCTTGACCGCCCACGCCCAGAGGAAGAACGCGCAGAAGGGCACGAGCACGAGGACGAGGATCAGGAGAACGACACGCATGAAAACTCCCGGTCTGCGTCAAGGGTTGGTGGTCAGGGTGAAGTAGAGGTTCTTCAGCATACCCGCCGTGGCGCCCCAGATGTAACGCTCGCCGTAAGGCATTGCATAGTAACGCCGCTCGCGGCCTTGCCAGACCCTGCTGTCGATACGGTGATTGCGCTCGTCGAGGAAGTGATCGAGCGGCACCTCGAAGACATCGGCGACCTCGCGCGGATCCGCACGCATCGTGAATCCGGGTGTGACGATGCCCACGATCGGCGTGATCTGATAGCCCGTGCCCGTCCTGTAGAGATCGAGCGGTCCCACGACGTCGATGAAGTCGCGGGTCAGGCCGACCTCCTCCTCCGTTTCGCGCAGCGCCGTCGCCGTGGCATCGATGTCCTCGGCCTGACGGCGACCGCCGGGAAAGGCGATCTGGCCCGCATGGCTCGGCATGTCCTCGGTCCGCTGGGTCAGCAGAACCGTGATTCCCGTCTCGCGCCGGATCAGCGGCATGAGCACGGAGGCAGGGCGCCACACTTCGGGCATCGCCCCGACACCGTTCAGTGAGAAGTCGCTGCCGATCGGCGGCGACGCCACGGGCAATCCGGATGCCAAACGCCTGCTGCGCTCCGCCACCCGCCGCACAATTTCGTCAACCCTCATGCCCTTGTTCCGGCCTCAATTCTGGGCTTCCCTCAATCATATTCCCTCGACGACAGGAGCGCCCTGGTGGCCCCCGATACATCGACTGCTACCGACGCCGACGCGCAGGCCGCCCTTGCCGACATCGAAAGGCTGGGCGGGCAACTTCGCGCCGCCCGCACCTCCATCGGCAAGGTCATATATGGCCAGCAGGACGTGATCGATCAAACGCTGGTTGCGCTTCTCTCGGGCGGCCATCTTCTGCTGATCGGCGTTCCGGGTCTCGCCAAGACCAAGCTGGTGGATACGCTGGGTGTCGTGCTTGGCATGGAAGCCAAGCGCATCCAGTTCACGCCCGACCTGATGCCGGCCGACATCCTGGGCTCGGAGATCCTCGAGGAAGGCGAAGGCGGCCGCCGCTCCTTCCGCTTCCTGCAGGGTCCGGTCTTCGCCCAGCTGCTGATGGCCGACGAAATCAACCGCGCCAGCCCGCGCACCCAGTCGGCGCTGCTGCAGTCGATGCAGGAGCGGCACGTGACGGTGGCCGGCAAGCGCTACGACCTGCCGACGCCCTTCCATGTGCTGGCGACCCAGAACCCGCTGGAGCAGGAAGGCACCTATCCGCTTCCGGAAGCCCAGCTCGACCGCTTCCTGCTGCAGGTCGATGTCGGTTACCCCGATGAAGAGGCCGAGCGCCAGATCATGATCGGCACCACCGGCGCCGAGCAGGCTGTCGCCACGCAGGCCCTTTCGCCGGGCGACCTGATGGCCGCCCAGGCCCTGGTGCGTCGCCTGCCGATCGGCGAAAGCGTCGTCGATGCCATCCTGAAGCTGGTCCGTGCCGGCCGTCCCGAGCACACCGACCTCGATGTCGTTCGCCAGCGCGTTGCCTGGGGCCCCGGCCCGCGTGCCAGCCAGGCCTTCATGCTGGCCTGCCGTGCCCGCGCGATCATCCAGGGCCGGCTCGCGCCGTCGGTCGACGATGTCGTGGCGCTGGCCGGTCCGATCCTGCGTCACCGCATGGCCGTCAATTTCTCTGCCCGCGCCGAAGGCGTAACCGTCGAGTCCGTCATCGCCCAGATGTGCGCCCGCCTTGGGTAACCGTCTGGCCTAGGCATTGCACTGCGGGTGTTCATGGCTGCGCCTTCAACCCTTCATCGATCGCTCGAACTCGCCGGCACGCTGCCCGCCCTGATGGTGGCCGCCGATCGCGTGGCCGCGACCGTCATCCAGGGCGTGCACGGCCGTCGCCGCGTCGGCCAGGGCGATGCCTTCTGGCAGTACCGGCCCTATCGCGACGGCGACAGCGCGAGCCAGATCGACTGGCGCCAGAGCGCACGCAGCCGCAACCTCTTCGTCCGTGAGACCGAGTGGGAGGCCGCTGCCAGCATTTGGCTGTGGCGCGATGCCTCGCCCTCGATGCAATACGCCTCGCTCAAGAACGCCGACACCAAGGCGCTGCGCGCCGAGCTGATCACGCTCGCGGTGGCCAGCCTGCTGGCCGACGCCGGCGAGCGCGTGGCCATCCTGGGCGGCGGCATGCGTCCCGCCTCCGGCCGCGTCGCCGTGCGCCGTGTCGCCGAGACCCTGCTGGACGAGAGCCGCGACAGCAGCCGCACGCCCGCCAGCCTGCCGCCGATGGTGCCGCTCCCGGCCCATGGCACGGTCGTTCTGGTGTCCGACTGGCTCGATCCGCTGGAGAAGATCGAGGAGATCATCCGCTACTATGCCAGCGTCGGCGTGCGCGGCCATCTCGTGCAGATCCTAGATCCCGCCGAGGAAGAGCTGCCGTTCGACGGCCATGTGAAGTTCGAGGGTCTCGAATCCGAGGGCCAGCACACGGTCCGTCGCGTCGAAGCGGTGCGCGCCGCCTATGGCGCCCGGCTCGCCGCCCAGAAGGAAGGCCTGCAGCGCCTGACGCGACCGGCCAACTGGACGGTGCATCTGCATCGCACCGATCGCTCGCCCCAGACCGTCCTCCTTTCGCTCTATCTCGCCATGGCCAATCTCGGCCGGCTGAACGCGGCCTGATGACATGCTGAGTCTCGGCGCGTTCGCCTTCGCTGCCCCCGGCATGCTGGCCCTGCTGGTGGCCCTGCCGGCGATCTATTTTCTGCTGCGGCTGATCCCGCCGCTGCCCAAGCTCGTGCGTTTCCCGGCGATCCGGCTGCTGGTCGGGCTGGAGCCGCCCGAGCAGACGCCGATGAAAATGCCGTGGTGGCTGCTGCTGCTGCGGCTCCTGCTGGCGACGGCGCTGATCCTGGCGGTCGCCCGGCCGCTGCTGAACCCGCAGGCCGATCTGCCGGGTCGCGGGCCGCTTCTGCTGGTGATCGACGATGGCTGGTCGAGCGCCCCGGGCTGGGCGACGCGGACCGCCCACGCCGAGCGCCTGATTCAGCGCGCCGAACGCGCCAATCGCCCGGTCGTGCTGGTCGGCACCGCGCCGGCGCCGCTCGATGCGCCCGCCGTGCGCCGCGGCGCCATGCGTCCCGACGAGGCGCGCACCCTGCTGCGCGCCTTCCGCCCCAAGCCCTGGCCGACCGACCGCGCCGCGGCCGCGACCGCCATCGACCAGATGCAGGTCGACGCCGGCGCCTACGCGGTCTGGCTGAGCGACGGACTCGAGGACGAGGGCGCGACGCGCCTCGCGGAGCGCCTGCGCCGCTTCGACGGGCTGCAGGTCCTGCTGCCCGATCAGGCGACGACGCCGCTGCTCCTCCTGCCCCCGGCCGCCGAGGGTCGCGACCTCAAGGTGCGGGCGCTGCGCGCCGAGGCCGACGGGCCGCGCAAGGCCGCGGTCCAGGCCTCCGACGAACAGGGCCGGGTCGTGGCCCGCATCGATCTCGACTTCGCCGCGACCGCCACCCAGGGCGAAGGCATGCTCTCGATCCCGGCCGAGCTGCGCAACCGCATGGCCCGCCTCGACATCGAGGCCCAGGGCGGCGCCGGCAGCACGATCCTGCTCGACGAGCGCCATCGCCGCCGTCCGGTGGCGATCCTCGGCGAGCGCGCCACGGCGGGCAATCAGCCGCTGCTGCAGGAAATCTACTTCCTCGAACGCGCGCTCGATCCTTATGTGAGCCTGAGCATCGGCGATCGCGAATCGGTGCTGACGCGCAACACGGCGGTGCTGTTGATCCCCGATGGTTCCGCGCCGTCGGCCAACGACCGCGAGGAAATCGCCAAGTGGATCGAGCGCGGCGGCATTGCCGTGCGCTTTGCCGGCCCCAATCTCGCCGCCGGCGCCGACAATCTGGTGCCGACGAAGCTGCGCCTGGGCGATCGCGCCCTGGGCGGCATCATGAGCTGGGGCCAGCCCAGCGCACTCGCGGAGTTCCCGCCCAACAGCCCCTTCCTCGGCATCCCGGTTCCGAAGGACGTGCGCATCTCGCAGCAGGTGCTGGCGGAGCCCACGCCCGACCTCGCCGACAAGACCTGGGCGCGCCTGGCCGACGGCACGCCGCTGGTCACCGCCGAGAAGCGCGGCCAGGGCTATCTCGTGCTGATCCACACCACCGCCAACACCGGTTGGAGCAACCTGTCCCTGTCGGGCCTGTTCGTGAACATGCTGCAACGCCTGGTCACGCTCTCGCGCGGCGTCGCGGGCGACGGCGTCAACAAGGCTCTGAAGCCGTGGCGCACGCTCGACGGCTTCGGCCGGCTGGGCGCGCCGCCCGCTGGCATCCAGATTCTGCCGGCCGATGCCGCCGAGACGTTCCAGCCCAAACCCTCTTCCCCGCCGGGCCTCTATGGCGACGAGAACGCCCAGGTGGCCTTCAACATCGGCGGCCGCATCGCCGCGCCCAAGCCACTCGTCCTGCCGAGCGGCGTGGCGACCGACCGGCTGTCCGAGGCCGGCGAGACCGACCTGTCCAAATGGTTCCTGCTGGCCGCGCTCGTGCTGCTGCTGGCCGATCTGCTGATCTCGCTGTGGCTGCGCGGCCTGCTGCCGAAGGCGATCCGGTTCGGACGCGCGGCACCTGCGGCGCTGTTCCTCGCCGCTCTCGTCTTCACGGGTTCGCCCGACGCTCAGGCGCAGCAGCCCCCGGCAGCGCCCCAGCGTCCCGGCGCGGTGGCAACGCCGCCGGCCAAGCCCGGCCCGCCGCCGCTCACCGACGAGCAGGCGCTGAAAGGCTCGCTCGACATCCGCCTCGCCTACATCATCACCGGCGACAAGGAAGTCGACGACATCAGCAAGGCCGGCCTGGAGGGTCTGAGCGAGATCCTGCGCAGCCGCACCTCTGTCGAGCCTGCCGATCCGGTCGGCCTCGACCTCGAACGCGACGAGCCGCGCCTCTATCCGCTGATCTACTGGCCCGTGACCTCGACGCAGCCCGCACTATCGCCGCGCGCCCAGGCGGCGCTCGACCGCTACCTGCGCACCGGCGGCATCATCTTCATCGACACGCGCGACCAGCAGATGAGCTTCGATCGTCCGGCCGGCGGCAACCCCGACCTCAAGCGCCTTCTCGCTGGCGTCGAGACGCCGCCGCTGGTCGCCATGCCGCCGAACCACGTGCTCAGCAAGGCGTTCTATCTGCTGTCGGACATGCCGGGCCGCTGGCAGGGCGGAAAGCTCTGGATCGAGTCGGGAAGCGGTCGCGTGAATGACGGCGTGACGACCATACTGATCGGCTCCAATGACTATGCCGGCGCCTGGGCCGCCGACCAGCGCGGTCGCGGCCTGCTGCCGGTGACGCCCGGCGGCGAGACGCAGCGCGAGATGTCCTATCGCTTCGGCGTCAACCTCGTGATGCATGCGCTGACCGGCAACTACAAGGACGACCAGGTTCACCTGCAGGACATCATGCAGAGGTTGAGGCGATGAACATGACATCGGCCGTCTCGGTCGCCTTCGATCCGCTGCTGCCCTGGACGGTGCTGGCCGTGCTGGGCGCAATCGGCCTCGTGCTGGTGCTGCTCGGCCTGCGCGCCGGCGCGCGCGGCACGATCTGGCGGCTGGGTTCGCTCGTCGTCGTGCTGGCGGCGCTGGCCAATCCCTCGCTGATCGAGGAGCAGCGCAAGCCCATCGCCGACGTGGCGCTGGTCGTCGTCGACGACAGCGATTCCATGGCGATCGGCGAACGGCGCCAGCAGGTGCAGACGGCGCGCGAGTCGCTGAAGCGCAAGCTCGGCCAGCAGGACGGGCTGGAAGTGCGCGAGGTGGTACTGCCGCCGTCGCACATCCAGCTCGGCAGCGAACGGCCCGGCGGCACGCGCCTGATCGACGCGATGCGCTCGGCGCTGATCGAGATTCCCCAGGAACGGCTGGCGGGCGTGGTGCTGCTGAGCGACGGCCAGGTCCATGACGTGCCGGCCGGCGTGCCGCCGGAGCTCGGCGGCGCCCCGGTTCATGCGCTGATCGCCGGCAAGAAGAACGAGCGCGACAGGCTGATCGTCCTCGAACAGTCACCGCGCTTCGGCGTGGTCGGCCGCGAGGTGACGACCAAGTTCCGGATCGAGGACCCCGCGGGCGGCACCGCGCCGGTCACGCTGTCGGTCGGCGGCGAGGTCGTGAAGCGTATCGATGTCCCGGTCGGCCGCTCGGTCGAACTTCCGATCACCGTCGGCAATCCCGGCGCCAACGTCGTCGAGCTGGAAGTCGGCCCGGGCCAGAGCGAACTCACCCTCGACAACAACCGCGCGCTCTTCACCATCAACGGCGTGCGCGACCGGCTGCGCGTGCTGCTGGTTTCGGGCGAGCCCTACCAGGGCGAGCGGGCCTGGCGAAACCTGCTGAAGAGCGACCCCGCGGTCGATCTCGTGCACTTCACCATCCTGCGAACGCCGCAGAAGGACGATTTCACGCCGGTGCGCGAACTCTCGCTGATCGTCTTCCCGATGCGCGAGCTGTTCGAACAGAAGCTGAAGGAATTCGACCTGATCATTTTCGACCGCTACGAGTCGGGGAACCTGATCACGCGCGACTATTTCCGCAACATCACCGAATACGTGAAGGGCGGCGGCGCGCTGCTCGTCTCGGTCGGCCCGGTGTTCGCGACCCAGCGCTCGCTCTATCGCACACCGCTCGGCGCCATCCTGCCCGGCGCGCCGACGGGCGACGTGGTCGAGACCGGCTTCAAGCCCAAGGTCACCGAGATCGGCCAGCGTCATCCCGTGACGGCGAACCTGCCGCAGGCCGGCGATCCCAACAAGGAACCGGAATGGGGCCGCTGGTTCCGCCTGGTCACCTCGCGCACCGAGCGCGGCAATGCCGTGCTGGCCGGCGCCGAGGAGAAGCCGCTGGTGATCCTCGACCGGGTCGGCGAGGGTCGCGTCGCACAGCTTCTGTCCGATCACCTGTGGCTGTGGAACCGCGGCATCGACGGTGGCGGTCCGCAGCCCGAGCTGGTCCGCCGGGTCGCGCACTGGCTGATGAAGGAGCCCGATCTCGAGGAAGAGGCGCTGCGCGCCACCGCCGTCGGCGGCCGCATCGAGATCTCGCGCCGCACGCTCGCTACCACGTTCCCGCAGGTCACGATGACCTCTCCGGGCGGCGCCACCCGCACGCTCGACCTGCGCCAGACGGCGCCGGGCCTCGGCGTCGCCGTGGTCGATGTCGACAAGCCCGGACTCTACCGCTTCGACGACGGCACGCTTCGCGCTGTCGCCGCCGTCGGCAGCCCCGATCCGCTGGAATTCTCCGATGTGCGCGCGACCGACGCGAAGCTGAAGCCGCTGGTCGAGGGTACCGGCGGCGGCCTGATGTGGCTCGCCGACCAGTCCGATCCCGACATCCGCACCGTCCGCCCTGGCCGCGCCGCCGGCGGTTCGGACTGGATCGGACTGCGCCGCAACGAAGGCTACACCGTCGCCGGCATCAACCAGCTGCCGCTGCTACCCGGCATCCTGGTGGCACTGGCCTTCCTGATGGCCATCGCCAGCGCCTGGTGGCGCGAGGGTCGCTGATCAATAAGTCGCCCGGCCGCCCGAAATATCGAACACCGCGCCGGTCGAGAAGGAGCAGGCCGGGGAGGCCAGCCAGAAGGCCAGTTCGGCAACTTCTTCCGGTCGCACCATGCGCGCCATGGGCACGCTGGCCAGCAGCTTGGCGCGCCGCTCGTCGGTCAGTTCGCCGAAGATCGCCGTCTCGGAGGCCGAGGGCGTGATTGCGTTGACCAGCACGCCCGAGGTGGCGAGTTCCTTGCCCATCGACTTGGTGAGGGCGATGACGGCGGCCTTGGAGGCGACATAGGCTGCGACGTTGGGATTGCCGTCCTTGCCCGCGATCGAGGCGATGTTGATGATGCGGCCGCAGCCGCTCGCCACCATATCGGGCACCGCGGCTTGACAGCAGCGGAACGTGCCGTTGAGGTTGATGTCGAGCACCCGATGCCATTGCTCTTCGGGATACGAGGCGATGCCGGCCGAGGGGCCAAGGATGCCGGCGCTGTTGACCAGGATCGACGGCGCGCCGAGCGCTGCCTTCGTGGCCGACCAGGCCGCCCTCACCGCCGCCGTATCGGTGATGTCGACGGCAAAGGGCGTGGCGAGGGCGCCGATCTCACCGGCGACGCGTTGCGCGCCGGCTAGATCGACGTCCCACAGCGCGACCCGGATGCCATCGCGCGCGAAGCGATGCGCGATGGCACGGCCGAGGCCGCTGGCCGCGCCGGTGACGACGGCGGCCTGCGTGACCGGGCTCATGGCTTGACGTTGGCCTGCTGCGCGATCTTGCGCAGCGTCGCGATGTCCTTGGCCGTCTGCGCCTTGAGATCGTCGGGGCTGATGGTCGAGGCGGTCATGCCGAATTCGGCCCAGCGCGCCTTGATGTCGGGCATCGCCAGGATCTTCAGCAGCTCGGCATGCAGGCGCTGCACGATCGGCTTGGGCGTGTTGATCGGCGCCATCAGGTCGTAGCGCCAGACGAAGTCGAAATCGACGCCCTGCTCGACGAAGCCCGGCACGTCGGGGAAGTTGATCGAGCGTCGCGTGCACGACACGACGACCTTGACCTTCCCTGACTTGACCATCGGCACCGCCGACTGAACGTCGGAGAAGCCGAGCTTGATGTGGCCCGCCGCCACGTCGTTGAGCACGGGCGCCGCGCCCTTGTAGGGCACGTGGGTCATGTTGATGCCAGTGCCGGCCCGGATGATCTCGGCGCAGAGATGCCCCGTGGAGCCGTTGCCCCAGGTCCCGTAGTTCACTTCGCCGGGCTTGGCCTTGGCCAGCGCGATCACGTCACGCAGGTCCTTCACCGGATAGTCAGGAGTGGCGATCATCACGACCGTGGCCGAGCCGATGTCGGCCAGATGCTCGAAATCCTTTACCGGATCGTACGGGAGGTCGGGCATCACCGCGGGATTGACGACGACCGTGCTGGCCGAGCCGAGGACCAGCGTATAGCCATCCGGCGGCGCCTTCTGGGCGGCTTCCATGGCGATGACGCCCGAAGCCCCCGGCTTGTTGTCGACGATCACGGTCTGCCCAAGCGCCGTGCCGAGTTTTTCTGCGAGGGCCCGCGCCACCAGATCGGTACCGCCGCCCGCGGCGAACGGCACGATCAGGCGGATCGGCTTGCTCGGCCACTTGGCGTCGCTGGTCTGCGCAACTGCGGGCGCCGTCGCGCCCAGCGCCAAAGCCAGGGCGAACGCCCTCCGGAACATTCTCATTCTTTCCTCCACACAGGTTCTTGATTACGTCGACGTCGGCGGCCCACACGATTCACGCAGCACGAGATCGACCGGCAGCAGCGCGCGCGACTGGCCCTCCCCCGTGCCCCGCAAGCGTTGCAGCAACAGTTCGGCCGCCGCCCGGCCGACATCTTCCAGGCTCCAGCGCAACGCCGTGATCGCCGGCGTATGCACGGCGGCGAGATCGGTGTCGCCGACGGCAATCACCGAGAGGTCGCGGGGCACCGAGAGTCCGAGATCGCGCGCGGCGCGCAGCGCGCCGGCCAGGATGCGGGTGCCGAGCGCGATGATCGCGGTGGGACGCCGGTCGCGGCGCAGCAGCTCGAGCGCGTCGCCCTGCGCGAAGTCCATCGACGATTCCTGCAGGCAGACCAGCGCTCCCGCGGGATCGATATCGGCCTCGGCAAACGCCGCCTTGAAGCCCGCGATGCGCTCGCGGCCCGGCCGCATGCGCGCGCCCGGCGTCAGCAGCGCGATGCGGCGATGGCCCAGCCCGATCAGGTAGCGCGTCGCGGTTCGCGCGCCTTCGCGATGGTCGACCAGCACCGCGGGCCAGGGCGCGTCGTCTTCCCCAGGCACGTCGCGGTCGAGGATGACGACTGGCGCGCCGCCGGTGGCGAGGTCGCGCCAGGCGCGGTCGTTCTCGTCGCTACCGGGCGCGACCAGCATGCCGTCGAGACGCCGGCTGCGGAAGGCCGCGACCATGGCCCGTTCGCGCGCCGGATCGTTGGCCGTGTTTCCCACGATCATCAGCAGGCCGGCCTCGCGCAGCCGGGCCTCGGCCGCCTGCACGATGCTGGCATAAAGCGGATTGGCGAGGTCGGAGACCAGGCAGCCGACCATCCCTGTCGTGCGCGTCCGCAGGCTGCGCGCCTGGAAATCCGGCTGGTAGCCGAGCTTCTCCGCCGCGGCGGCGACGTCGCGCGCCACCCTGGCGCTGACGTTCTTGCCGCCGTTCAGCGCCCGCGACACCGACCCGACCGACACGCCGGCCGCCCGGGCCACGTCTCGAATGGTCGTTCTGGAAACGATTTCTGCCATACGAGCTCATATAATTGACATCGATGTCGCTGCTTGCAAGGTTAAATTGGAAACGTTTCCATTGCGTGGAGTTTGCCGATCATGAGTGCGTCCGTCGTGGAGCGCGTGAATACGAACGAGACCGACGTCGAGTGCGATGTCGTCGTGGTGGGCGCCGGCTTCGGCGGCCTCTACGCGCTGCACAAGATGCGCGAGATCGGACTTTCGGTGCGCGGCCTCGAGGCAGCGCCGGATGTCGGCGGCACCTGGTACTGGAACCGCTACCCCGGCGCGCGCTGCGACGTGCCCAGCCTGTTCTATTCCTACAGCTGGTCGTCGGAGCTGCGCCGCGAATGGCGCTGGACCAATCGCTATGCCGGCCAGGAGGAGATCCTGAGCTACGCCCGGTTCGCCGCCGACCGGCTCGACCTGCGCAAGCTGATCCAGTTCGACACGAGGGTCGCCGGAGCGACCTTCGACGAGAAGACCGGGCACTGGATCGTCGAAACCGATCGCGGCGACCGGCTGCGCGCCCGCTTCGTCATCATGGCGACCGGCGGCCTGTCGGTGCCCAACACACCGGACATTCCCGGCGTCGCCGACTTCCAAGGCGCCATCTATCACACCGCGCGCTGGCCGCAGGAGCCGGTCGACTTCGCGGGCAAGAAGGTCGGCATCATCGGCACCGGGTCGTCCGGCGTCCAGGCGATCCCGATGATCGCCCGGGAAGCGAAGCAGCTCGTCGTGTTCCAGCGCACGCCCAACTTCTCGGTGCCGGCGCGCAACCGCCCGCTGACCGACGAGGACCATGGCAGCTTCGACGACGGCCTGGAGACTTACCTCGCCAGTCTCGAACAATCCGATTTCGGGCGCGTGCCGCCGACGGCCTTCACCGCCGAGGTGCCGCCGCGCGACGTGCAGTGGGCGCGTTACGAACAGCTCTGGCAGGAGGGCGGCAGCGGCGGCTTCCTGAAGGCCTTCCCCAACATCCTGGTCCATCCCGACGTCAATGACGTGTGTGCCGATTTCGTGCGCCAGAAGATCCGCGAGACGGTGAAGGATCCCAAGACCGCCGCAGCCCTGTCACCCTCGGGCTATCCGTTCGGCGTGAAGCGCCTGTGCGTCGATACCGACTATTTCGACACCTACAATCGTCCGAACGTCGAGCTGGTGAACCTGCGCGACGAACCGATCGAGAAGATCACCGCCCATACCGTCGACACGGCGTCGCGACGCTTCGAGCTCGACGCGCTGGTCTTCGCGACCGGCTTCGATGCGGTGACCGGGGCCCTGCTCGCCGTCGACATCCACGGCCGCGACGGCGCCACCCTCAAGAACGCCTGGTCGGAAGGGCCGCAGACCTATCTCGGCCTGACCGTGAAGGGCTTCCCCAACCTG
>Ga0182745_1001080_pt1 | contig 26919 bp, 17 predicted proteins | sample eDN3rd30CKraftBY_FD_128523 | JGI IMG/M metagenome (GOLD analysis project Ga0182745, IMG submission 128523) | Enriched backyard soil microbial communities from Emeryville, California, USA - eDNA 3rd pass 30_C Kraft BY (version 2) (version 2) | ecosystem: Environmental > Terrestrial > Soil >... | reverse complement strand
GAGACCGCCGCCACCCCACCCGAGAAACTGACGAGCCCCAGGGCCGCATCCCGCGCACGCCAGGGACGGAGGAGCCGGGGGCCCGTCTTCCTCGCGCCTCTGAGCTGGACGAGCCCCGGACGCGGTTCCCAAGGACCCCGGACCTGGATGAGCCGAGGTCCAGGTCGAGCCGAGCCGTGGAGCCTGATGAACCGCGCTCGCGCTTGCCTCGAGCTTCGGAGCCCCAGGAGCCGCCTCGCGCACGAGCAGGCCGGACCCCCGAGCCGATGGAGTCCGATCTCCCGCCGAGTCGGACTCAGCGTAATCGAGGAGGCGGAAGTTCCTCCACCCCTTCTCCTTTCACGCCCGCACGTCCTTCGATCGAATCCGAACCGATCGAGGAAGCTCCGCGCGAGCGCGTTATCCCTGAGCCCGAATCGCCTCAGACTCGCGAGCCGAGGCGTTCCCGAGGCCGGTCTCGCTCCGATCGTGAGCGCATTGCCCCCGAGCCGGAGGCCGACCTGGGCTTCGCCGCCGAGCTCGATGTGCCTGCCGCCGAGCCGGTTGAGGATCGTGAAGAAGAAACGCCGAGACGTCGAGGCGGCCGTGCCGCCATCCGCTCGCGAGGGGGCGACCGCGAGCCGTTGCCCGAACGGCCAAGGCCCGCGCCTGCCGACCGGCCGGTTGAAGAAAATCTGGACCGACCACGAGATCGGGATCGTGATCGGGCTCGTGAGCCCGAACGAACACGTGACCCGGAACGAGCTCGGCCGTCGGAACGACCTCGGAGCGTGGAAGCGGAAGCCCCGCGGGAGCGCCGACCGCACGGTAGAGCGGGTGAGCCCGGATACGTGCCCCGTCGCGAACGCTCGCGTGATCAGGACTCTCCGTTCGATTCCGAGCTCTCGCATGCGGCGCTGGAATGGGCCGACTCGCTCCTCGAGCCTGAAACCCTGGACAACGCCAGCGAAACCGGCCACGACGAGCTAGGGACCGATACGTCCAAGCCCGAGGGGACACGCCGCCGCCGGCGCCGGAGAGGTCGACGCCGCGACCGTGAGCATGTCGAGGAGACGCCTACCGCGGCAGGTCGATCAGAGCTCGACCCTGATCACGATCTCGATCTCGACAGTGATGAGGACGATGACTCGGACTTCGTCGAGCCGACGCCACGCACTCGATCGACACTTCGCCAGCCCGTGGCGCGGGGGAAGGTTGAAGACCCGATCGACGAGTTTGATTTTGACGAGGAACTCGGGTCGGATGAGCACGACTCGGCGGACGACTACCTCGAAGAACCAGTCGCCGTCGCGGTCGACGAAGAGATTGATCCCGAGCTTGAGGAGGAAATTCGCCGAGAAATCGCCGAGATCGCCGAGCTCGAACGCGAGATGGGTCTGCGCGGCCCTATCGAAGCACGCCCCCGTCGAGGCGATCAGCCAACGGACGCGGAGGGGGGCCGGACCGGCCGATTCACTCGCGGTCGAGGGGTGGTCAAGCCACCGATCCAGGACGTCTTCCGCCGCGGAGACGAGGTCCTGGTTCAGGTCATCAAGGAGAGCATCGGCACCAAAGGGCCAACCCTCTCCACTTATATCAGCATCCCCGGCCGTTACCTCGTGCTGATGCCCGGGCTCAACCGGGTTGGGGTCTCCCGTAAGATCGCCGACGAATCGCAGAGACGCAAACTTCGGGAAATCATGAACGAACTGAATCCCCCCAAGGGACTCGGGTTCATCGTTCGGACCGCCGGGCTGGAACGCTCCAAGCGCGAGCTCGCTCGCGACCTGGCCTACTTGCTCCGCCTTTGGAAGGTCATCCTGCGCAGGATCAAGAAGGCGCGGACCCCCGCCCCGATCTACCAGGAATCGGACATGATCACGCGGACCATCCGCGATATCTTCACGTCCGAGATCGATACGATCTGGATCGACGAACCCGCGGCCTTCGAGCGGGCCCAAGAGTTCCTCAAGGTCGTCATGCCCCGGTTCGTCAACCGGCTCAAGTTCTATGACGAAAAGGTCCCCTTGTTCCACAAGTACGGCATCGAGGACGAGATCGCCAAGATTCAGAGGCGAACCGTCCCGTTGCCGGAAGGGGGCTCGATCGTCATCGACCAGACCGAGGCGCTCGTCGCCATCGACGTGAACTCGGGCAACTTCCGGGTGGAGAACGACGCCGAGCGAACCGCTTACGAGATGAACCTGCGGGCCGCCAAGGAGATTGCTCGCCAGCTCCGGCTTCGCGACCTCGGTGGAGTCATCGTCAACGACTTCATCGATATGCGTGACGAACGTCATCGACGCGGGGTTGAAAAGGCCCTTCGCGACGCGATCAAGCGAGACCGTGCCCGCACCAAGGTCCTGCGGATGAGCGCCTTTGGCCTCATCGAAATGACCCGACAGCGGATTCGGCCGAGCTTGAAACGCTCGGTCTACGAAGACTGCTCAAACTGCACCGGTGCCGGAGTGATTAAGACCGTCGAGAGCATGTCGATCGACGTGATGCGTCTGCTCGCCCTGGCGTCGAATCGCGAGGACGTCCGACGTGTCAGCCTGGCCGTTAGCCCCCCCGTCGCGGCCTACCTGAATAACCGGAAACGGCGCGAAATCTCCCGGATCGAGAACGAGGCGAACCTGACGATCCAGATTCGGTCAGAACCGGATGGACCCGCCGAGCACCTCCAGTTCGAGTGTTTTGACGGCAACAGTAACGAGGTCCGCCTGATTTCCTCGCCAACGCCTCCGAACCATCGTCGCGGTCACTAAGAGACCTCGACACCGTTTTCAATGGTTCAAAATGCACTCCGGACCGCCTCGACGCTTTCAAGGCAACGAGGCGGTTCGGGTCGTTTCCCCCCAGACGTTTGATCAACTTGTCTCGATTCGCCGGGTTGGTCTGAAGTACCCAGGCGGAAAAATCGTTCCGGCGAACGTGTGTCTCGTGAACCGTCCTCTTCCCATTCGAGCGAAGACTCGTTAGAATCTGACCTTTTCCGCGTTCTCCTCACGAAACCGGCCCCGGGTCGCTGTTTCTAGCGCGGAACCCAAGATAGGTTCATACGAGCGAACCCGACCCCCTTTCAACCAGGTGCCGGTCGCAGGAGTTTGATGGATGTACGCGATTTTTGAAGACGGCAGCCACCAGTTTCGTGTCAGCGAGGGGGATCGTATCGTCGTCGATCGACGCCAGGGCGAGCCCGGAACCGAAGTGATTTTCTCGAAGGTTCTTCTCGTCGCCGGCTCCGATGGAGCCAAGATCGGCGTTCCCTTGCTTGAAGGCGCTCAGGTCCGCGCCAAGATCGTTCAGCAGTTCCGCGATAAGAAGATCATCGTTCAGAAGTTCCGCCGACGTAAGAACGTCCGCCGCCGCAAGGGACATCGCCAGTACCACACGACGGTTCAGATCACCAACCTGGTCGTCTGACACCGCGGGAGAGCACTCCCCCTGCTCTCCTTGCATTAAGAACGCTTTGCGAAAATCAAAAGACAAGCCGTTCCTTCGCGATCCCTTTTGATCGCGGGAACGGTTTTGTTGTTGATTGAACGGGCTGTTGGCCTTGGTGGCCCTTCGGAGAATCTTAAGGTCGCCCGGGCACTTGCCTTACCTGCCTTGAGAGGGTCAGGATCAAGCCAATTCCCACCCATGTCCATGCGGCGAGAGCCAGGTAAACCCCGATGCGCGGGATGGGCATGAGGAACGGCAATTTGAGCGTGGTGGCAAGGCGGTAGGTGCAGACGGTGTACATCCCGAGGGGAAAGACCGCCCCCCAGTACGCTGGGTCGTAGGTCAGGGGGAACCGCTTGTAGATGTGCCGCCAGGCCCCCAGGATCAGCAGCATGGGGATCCACATCGTTGCCGTGGCCCAGAACAGGAGAGTGAACCCTTTGAGGAAGGGCTTGAGGTCCAGGAGCAAGCTCGAGTTCAAGGCGTTGTCGACCAGGCCCACTCCCGCCAGCGTGGAAATCGCCATCGCCCCCATGTTGATCCAGTAAGGGGGGGTTAGGTCCGCGGGCTCCAGCGTGAAGAAGGTGTAGCGATAAAAGATGAGCGAGATGATCCAGATATAGAGCATCCCGCCTCCCAACCATGTTGTAAGGCTAACGAACAGGAGCTCTTCGCGGTGGGCAGGGAAATGAGAGGCCAGCAGGCTGCCGAGAACCGAGACCGATTGGGTGGCCACGACGGCGAGTAGCCAGCCGCCGTTGAGACCCTCGGCAAGCGTTGGCTTGGTGGGCTTCACGGTCAAGATGGTGAGAATGGCGTAGGTCAGTACGACCCAGAGCGTGGTTCCCCACGTCCAAAGCGCAACGGCCACCGCGGGGTTGGCGGCGATGAGGATGAACTGGTTACCGAGAACGCACGTCCCCGCCACCATCGTGAAATAGCCGACGCATCGGTTGTGGTCCTTAAGGTCGTCGAGGAAACGCTCCGTGCAGGTGATGAGCCGGGCGAGGTAGAGAGTCCAGAGCGCGAGATAGAGACCGACGTTCAGCCAGAGCATTCCGACCGCCACGCGCTTCATTCCGATCAATGAGGCGCCGACGGAGACGATTCCCGTCGCCATGACCATCGCGAAGTAAGCGGGGTGAAGGTTGGCCAGTTCCCGCCGGCTTAACGTCCCCATCGATCGACTCCGTACAGATAGCGCAGGAGGCCGATATTCAAGGCCAGGCAAACGAGGCTCGCCAGGGCCGCCGGCCAGACGATCGTGCTGTCTCCGCCGAGATAGGCGTCCATGGTCGCCATGAGTAGCCAGAGTTGAAGGATGACGAGGATCAGGACCAGGCAGAGGATGCCGTGGATGATCGTCATCCGTTGCTCGCGTGGGAACGGTGGCTTTTTCAAGTGGTTCGCTCCTCGACGCCGGTCGCGTAGATCACGTTGCCGCGGATCTCGAGGACGACCCGGGGGAGAGGCCTGCGCGGAGGTCCGGCCAAGGGCCGTCCATTGGCCAGGTCGAACGATCCGACATGGCAGGGGCAATGAAGCTCCCCCTGCTCCATCCGGGGGACTACCGCGCACGAGAGGTGGGTGCATTTCTGGCTATAGGCCACGAGGGGGCCCTCGGCGGGCCGGAGCAGCAAGCATGGGTCGTGCCGACCCGGATAATTAAACGGGAAAACGCCTCCGACCGGTATCTGTGCGAATTGGGCCACCTTCTGAATCGGTGGCTTGCCCCGGCTCCGACGCCAGAGGCTCTGAAGGCCGATGGAAAGTTGGCCGACAAAGAACGCCAGGCTTGTCAGCACCAGGAACTTGGCGTAATCGCGCCGGGCGACGTAGCTGTCTTCGGGCCAATCAATGGGGAAGTCGTGCCGCCAGGGGGGCTGTTCGTTCTCGGGCCGACCGTTTGGGAAGCGGGTGCTGGTCTCAACGCCGGGTGCGTTATTTTTCATGATTCGTCCTCGTCACGGTAGAGCGTCGCGACCAGGGCATCCGTCGGAATGCAGTGGCTGGGCGTGGAGTCGTCCATCAGCGAGGTTACGTCAAGGTGCTCGACCTGTCCCCCCCGCGGGACCATCATGCGCACCCTGGTCGTGACCTCCTGCTGGCCGAAGCGAAAGCGATTCAGCGGCTCGGAGCGTGGTCGTTCGTGCTCGAACTGCTCGACCGTTCCAAAGGCGAGCGCTCCGCTCGGGCAGACCGTCGCGCACATCGGCTTGAGGCCGCTCGAGGTGCGGTCGTAGCACATGTCGCACTTCATCATCAACTCGAAGCCGACGTTCATCTTCGGGACGCCGAACGGGCAAGCGAGCACGCAGTTATTGCAGGCGATGCACCTGGGCTTACGCGCCGACTGCACCACCCCATCGCCCGTCCGTTTGATCGCGTCGGCCGGGCAAACCTCGGCGCAGGTCGGCGAGTTGCAATGCATGCAAACGACGGGAATCGTTTGGACCGAATGGGGCCGATCGACATACTCGAGGTGGATCATCGAGTGCCCCTTGTGCGTGTCGCACTCGGAGCAGGCGTGGACGCACGCCTGACAGCCGATGCAGCGGTTGGGATCGATGAAGAAGAGGTGATTGTCCGGGACCATGGTCGCTCCTTCAAAGAGGCTTTACCTACTGCTGCGATTCGAGTCGATCGGCGTATTCCGGCGGGGCGTCGGCCTTTCGAATCCGCACCGCGCAAACCTTGTACTCCGGAATCTTCGACATGGGGTCCTGGGCGGAGATGGTCGCCAGGTTCACGCTCTTCCCTCCGGCCCAGTGATAGGGGACGAACACGACATCCGGGCGGATCGTCGTGACCACCTGGCACCGGACCGTTAGCCTTCCCCGCCGACTTTCAACCGTCACCCAGTCTCGGTCCGCGATCCCGTGCGCACGAGCCAAGGTCGGGTGAAGCTCCAGCAGCGGCTCCGGATACTGGTCCACCAGTGGGCCGATCCGGCGCGTTTGGTTCCCCGACAGGAACATGCTCACCACCCGGCCGGTGGTCAAGATCACGGGATAATCCGCGTCCACGTCTTCGGTCGGAGGTGCATAGCGGATCGGATGGAACCGCGCCTTGCCGTCGGGGAAGAAGAACGGACCGGCCCCCTTGGCGATCGAGTTCCAGGAACCGGGCTCGAACAGACGAGGAGTCCCCGGGTGATTGATCGGTTGGCTGTCGGCATCCGTGTCTGGGCAGGGCCAGAAGACTCCCATCTGCCGTTCGATCTTTTCATAAGTAATGCCCGAGTAGTCAACGACGCCCCCCCGGCTCGCGTTCCTTAGCTCCTCGAAGATCTCGGCCGGTTTGGTGAAGGTGAACCCGCGCTCTCTGCCAAGCCCCCGCGCGATATCCTGAAGGATCCTCCAGTCTTGCCGAGCTTCTCCAGGGCTAGGGATTGCCTGGTTGATCTTGATCACCCGGCCCTCGGTCGAGCAGACGGTTCCTTCATCCTCCTCATGTAACGAGCCGGGCAAGACCACGTCGGCGAATCGGGCCGTCTCGCTCAGGAAGAAGTCGGTGCAGGCGAAAAACTCCAACTTCTCGAGCATGCGCTTGACGAACGTGCTATCGGGGAGTGAGACCACCGGATTGATCGACCAGGACAGCAGCCCTCGGATCTCGCCGGAGTCGATCTTGCGGAAGAGCTCGTAGCAGTCGACCCCGGCGTGGGGGAGCTCCGCTTCGGGCATACCCCAGAAGTCCGCGATGAATTGGCGATGCTCGGGGTTCTCGATGTCTCGACCGCCCGGGAGCTGGTCGGTCTTTTGACCATGCTCCCTCCCCCCTTGCCCGTTCCCCTGCCCCGTGATGGTGGCGTAGCCACAGCCAGGGCGTCCAATTCGCCCGCTTGCGAGCACGATGTTGATCGAGGCCAGGCAGTTGTTCACGCCGTGCGAGTGCTGTTCGAGCCCTCGGGCATGCATGAGGAAACTTGTCTTGGCCGTTCCCCACCACTCGGCCGCCTGGCGGATCGCCTTCTCGGCGACTCCGGTGATCTCGGCCGTCCGTCGAGGCGTGTAGTCCCGAACCGCCTCGGCCGCGGCCTCGAAGCCAAGGGTATGTTCTTTAATAAATTCATGATCAAGCCAGTCATTCTCGATCATCAGGTGGAGAATGCCGTTGAACAGGGCGGCGTCTCGTCCCGGCTTGACCGGAAGCGCGAGGTCCGCCGTCCGGGCGAGCGGAGTGATGCGCGGGTCAACGTTGATAATACGGGCGCCGTTTTCTCTCGCCTGCCAGACATAGCTCGTGGTGATGGGGGCGCATTCCGCGACGTTCGCCCCGCTGATCCAGACCACTTCCGCGAGTGGGACGTCCGACATGGCATTGCCGGCGCGATCGACTCCGAACGCCTTCTTGTTGGCGACCCCCGCCGACACCATGCAGAGTCGGCCGTTATAGTCGACATGGCGGGTTTTCAGGCAGGCCCGGGCGAACTTGCCGAGCAGGTAGCATTTCTCGGTCGTCATGCTCGCCCCGCCCAGCACGGCGAAGGCGTTGTTGCCATATTCAGACTGGATGCGGCGGATTTCGGCGGCGACTCGACCGATCGCCTCGTCGTATGGGATCTCTCGGAACCCTTCGGGAAGCGACTGGTCTCTGGCGAGCGCCGAGGTCAGGCGGTCGTGATGGGACCCTTGCAGGTAGCGTCGGATTCCCTTTGGGCAGAGCATCCCCTTGTTGAAGGGGAATTCGGCCCAGGGCTCGAACCCGACCACCTCGTCACTCTTGACCTTGAGCTGGATTCCGCACTGTTGACCGCAGAAACAGCAGTGTGTTTTAACCAACCGCTCGGGAATGGTCGCGGTATCGAGGCGAGGGCCCGTGGGATAGGCCCGAAGGGGACCGAACCGACCGAGCAGCTCGGGAGTGTCGGGGGCTTCAGCGGCCATGCGAGTTGATCTCCGAGGGTTCGGGGTGCCAGGCCGCTCGTTGCGTCAGGGCCATGAGCTTTCGACGACACGCTGGGCAGATCCACTGATAGTGCTCGGTTGCGGACTCCGGGATCTCGTAGCGATAGCCAAGGGCTTGCTCCACCGCGATCAGGTCCCGCACATGCAAACGTGAGGCGAAAGGCTGGTCACAACGCCGGCAGTGCGCTTGTTCTCCGCTCGAGCCCGCCTCCTTGTAGAAACTGACGCCGAGTTGGGCCGGCCGCTGAAAGATGTGGAACAGCTTGCCGAACGGGAGCCAAAGGAGTGTGAAGATCACGGTGACCGCATGCAAGATCGCCAGGAAGTCATAAGCATAGCCTTTCATCCACGTATAGCTGGCCGTTAGCATCAGGCCCGTGATACTGATCGCGAAGAGGAGAATCAAGGGAAGGAGATCCTCGCCAAACTGCTGCAGGGCCGCGGCACCATGCTCGCGCATGCGCCGTCGCATCGCGAGCATCACGCCCCCGATGACCAGGAAGGAAGACCAGACCAAGGCGTGGAAGGCGAGAAAGCCGGGAATCGACTCGATCGGAAACGTACCGGTTGGAAAGCCGAACAGATAAGCGCGGTACATCCCCAGGTCATCGGGCAGAGTCTCAAAATGAATCCAGCCGAAGACCAAAGGGAAGGTCACCGCGGCGGCGAAGATGCAGCCCCACATGATCAGCCAGTGGGCCGCTCCGCGCAGGCGAGAGCGACGCCAAATGAAACGGTTGAGCGCGAACGAGGCAACCAACCGCTGGACCAGTTCGCCGGCATTCCGGCCCAGCGAGCGGGGCTGGAGAAAGAACTGCCAACCGCGCCGCCAGTAAAGTGCAGTGGGCGGTCGCTGGAGCCACATCGCGTATCGGTACACGATTCCAAACGCGGCGAAGAGCGTCGCGAAGGTATAACCAACCAGCGCCGCGTCGAAGTGGGCCAGGTTCCGCGAACCGATGACAATAAGAGCGCCAAGGACCGACGTGGCCAGAGCGCCCCAGGCGGTCGCTTTGATCTTCTCGCGTTCTATCATGGTGGAACCAGCCTTCTCCCGCACCTGGAGTTGGAGGTTGGACCTGATCGGGTGGTTGGGCCCAAGCCCCTTCTGTCACTTGAGACGTTTCAGGCCCGGTTTCGATCAGCAAGTCATTCCCTCATCTGAACGCGCGGGGGCATCGGGTACGAGCACCAATTCAAGAAATTTGCCCCACTTTGATTCAAATCGCGGTATACGAGGCTGATTGGGCTTCTCGCAAACCGTTTGATTGACGTTTCTTAAGTAAATTCAGATAATTGAATGATCTTGACGCCTTTGCGATGATATCACTCCTATTTTGGATGTCAAGGACCAATTTAGCTCTCCCTCTGGAGGAGGCCGCGTGTTTTCGCTGACGGCCGAGTACGCATTAAGGGCGGTGGCTCATCTCGCCCGGGAAACTCCTGGTTCCTGCACGACAGTCCAGGTGTCCGAGGCGACTCGGGTTCCTAAAGCCTATCTTTCAAAAGTCTTACAGGCATTGAATCGCGCGGGGATTGTGCGTTCCCAGCGAGGGGTCGGCGGTGGTATCACCCTGGTTAAGCCGGTGGAAGACCTGACCCTGCTGGAGGTGATCAATGCCGTCGAGCCGATCAACCGCATCCGGGCGTGTCCGTTGGGGTTGGAAACTCACGGGCTTCGACTTTGTTCGTTACATCATCGGCTGGACGCCGCTCTCGCGCTGGTTGAGCAGGTGCTTCGGCAAACCACCATGGCCGACCTTCTCACCGAGTCGGGCCGGGAAGACGTGTTGTGCGCCGATCCGGACCAACCTACCTGAAATTTGATCGACTCCTCTCCTCCCGTGGGCCTGAGTGCCAATCTCGTTTATTGGGCCATCAGGTTTCTTTGAGTTCTCTCAACATGGCTGGCTCCGACCACCTTGGTGGATCGAGTTGGCTCGGTCTTTATTGTCGTTCGGTTCTAGTTGCTTTTGATCGGCTCGGATCGCTTTGGAACAAATTTGTGAGCTAAAAGAGATAGGGTTTGGTAGAATGGGTTAACCTTGTTTTCATTGGGAACGATGGTCTTCGCGTGAATTCAAGCTCTATAACGCGATGAGAAGGAATGGTTGTCGATTCGAGGGCAATCGCTAAGGGAGCAGCAGTCCGCAAAGTTGGTAAGTCCGCCAGAAAATGGGGAGGTAAGGGGCGTGAATCGTCCTTGCCGAGAAAAATCGCGTTGTAGACTTCATCTTTGCTTGCTCTGCGAGTTGGAATGAGGTATGTCTGTCCAGATATTCGGAATGACACTTCCCTAATTCTGTACAGTAGATGGCGAGGCCAGGCCGAATCGGCATCGAGAGCTTGTCAGTTCAGTTCAGCATGTCATCCGCTCTCTCGTAGTTCACGGGTGTGTTCACACGAGGATGAAATAGCCAGCGGGTGGCCAGGGTACGGAAGATAATCGGGAGAGCGTCCATGGCAACGGTTGGCGCGCAGGCAAAGGGCAACGCTTCGGAGGTACACGGTGCGCAAGGGCGTGCCGGGATGGCGGTTCCTCGCGTTTTTAGCACGGAGGGGGTCGATCCGTTCGACCAGGTCGAGTGGGATTCGCGAACGGCTGAGATCAAGGATGAACGGGGCCGGGTGATCTTCCAGCAGACCAACTGCGAGATTCCCAAGGCGTGGAGCCAACTTGCCACCAACGTTGTGGCCAGCAAGTATTTCTACGGTGAGAACAACACGGCGGAGCGTGAGTCAAGCGTTCGTCAGCTCATCAACCGGGTGACCAAGACCATCTCCGACTGGGGTCGCGAGGACGGGTATTTCGCCTCGGACGAGGACGCCCGCCGATTTCAGGACGAGTTGAACGCCCTGTGCGTGAACCAGTACGGTTCGTTCAACTCGCCGGTTTGGTTCAACGTCGGCCTGTTCCACCAGTATGGCGTGGCCGGTCCCGCCAACAACTGGCGCTGGGATGAAGAGACCCGAACCGTCATCAAGGCGGAGAGCGCGTACCAGTATCCGCAAGCCTCGGCTTGCTTCATCCAGAGCGTGGCCGACGACATGCAGGATATCATGCGCGTGGCCACCTCGGAGGCCATGCTGTTCAAGTATGGTTCGGGGACCGGTACCGACCTTTCCACGCTTCGCTCGAGCCGAGAAAAGTTGACCGGCGGCGGCCGCCCCTCGGGACCGGTCAGCTTCATGCGGGTCTACGATTCAATTGCCAGCGTGGTCAAGTCGGGGGGCAAGACCCGCCGGGCCGCCAAGATGCAGACCTTGAAGATCTGGCACCCCGACGTCCTCGACTTCATCGAGTGCAAGACCAGGGAAGAGAAGAAGGCGCTCACCCTGATTCAGATGGGGTATGAGTCCAACTTCAATGGTGAAGCTTACAGCTCGGTGATGTTCCAGAACGCCAACCTCTCCGTCCGGGTGACCGACGGGTTTCTCCGCGCGGCCGAGACCGAAGGTGAGTGGACGACCCGCTCCGTCACCACCGGCAAGCCCATGGAGACCTACCCCGCTCGGTTGTTGATGGACAAGATCGCGGAAGGAACGTGGTTCTGCGGCGATCCCGGCGTTCAGTACGAAGACACGATCCAACGGTGGCACACCTGCCCCAACACCGCGCCGATCAATTCGTCGAATCCGTGCAGCGAATATATGTTCGTGGATGACTCGGCGTGCAACCTCGCGTCGATCAACCTCATGAAGTTCCGCCGCGAAGACGGTACGTTCGACGCCAAGCGGTTCCGTGAAGCCTGCCGGATCTTCATCACCGCTCAAGACATCCTGGTCGATCACGCGAGCTATCCGACCGATCGCATCGCGTTGAACAGCCACAAGTTCCGCCCGCTCGGGCTCGGATATGCCAACCTCGGCAGCCTGATCATGGCGGCGGGTCTCCCTTACGATTCCGACGAAGGGCGAGGACTTGCCGGCTCCATCACCGCGATCATGCACGGGCAGGCCTACCTGACCAGCGCCGAGCACGCCGGGCACCTCGGGCCGTTCGAGGGCTTCCCCTTGAATCGAGAGCCGATGCTCAAGGTCATGGAGATGCACCGCGACGCCATCGGCTCGATTGACCGGTCCGGCCCCGCCGAACTCGTCGAGGAAGCCCACGCCGTCTGGGACGAGTGCCTGGAGACGGGCCGCCGCCACGGCTTCCGCAACAGCCAGGTGACCGTGCTCGCCCCCACCGGAACCATCGCGTTCATGATGGACTGCGACACGACCGGTATCGAGCCCGACATCGCCCTGGTGAAGTACAAGCAACTCGCTGGTGGCGGCATGCTTAAGATCGTGAACCGAATGGTCCCGATGGCCATGCGGACGCTCGGCTACGACGATCCGGTCATCCGAGGCGTGGTGGATTACATTGACCACAACGACACGATCGAAGGGGCCCCCGGCCTCGACGACGCCCATCTCAGCGTGTTCGACTGTGCGTTCGCTCCGCCGCAAGGGGGACGTAGCATCCACTTCCGTGGACACCTGCGGATGATGGCCGCCGTCCAACCGTTCCTCTCGGGGGCCATCTCCAAGACCTGCAACGTGCCGAACGAGGCCACGGTTGAAGATATCCGTGATGCCTATCTCGAAGGGTGGAAGCTCGGCCTCAAGGCCCTGGCCATCTATCGAGACGGTTCCAAGGGGAGCCAGCCGGTGAGCACGAAGTCGGAGACCGACACCGCCGCCGATAAGGCCAGCGCGGCCGCCGCGGCCGCGACTCCCGAACCGGTACCAGCACCTGAACCCGCCCCCGCGCCGGTGGTCGAGCCGGTGAAGCCAGTTCCGGTGGCCCCGACCCTGACAGTCCTGAAACCGCAACGTGAGCGTTTGCCGCACACCCGGCGAAGCATGACGCACAAGTTCACGATCCAGGGGCACGAAGGTTACGTGACGGTCGGCTTCTACCTCGATGGCCGGCCGGGCGAAGTCTTCATTACCATGGCGAAGGAAGGCTCGACGATCGGCGGACTGATGGATGTGCTCGGCACGTCCATCTCGATCGGGCTCCAGTACGGCGTTCCGCTCGAGGTCTTCGTCAATAAGTTCGCCCATAGCCGATTCGAGCCGGCCGGGTTCACCCAGAACCCCGACATCCCGATCGCCAAGAGCGTGGCCGACTACATCTTCCGTTGGCTGGGCATGGAGTTCATCCCCGGCTACCGCGAGGCCAACGCCCCTCAGCGCCCCGCCGAGGAGCCCCCGGCCAAGGTCGAGGCGGCCAAGCCCGCCGTCGTGAAGGTCAACGGTCATCGCACCGCGACGATGGACGACCTAGAGGATGCCGAAGCGGAGCTCGAAGTGAGTCAGGCCCCGGTAGTGGTCAAGAAAGAGGCCCCCGCTCTGGATGACAGCCCCGGTGGTCGCGAAAAGCAGTTCGCCCATTTCCAGAGCGATGCCCCCGCTTGCGATAACTGCGGCGCTCTAACCGTTCGCTGCGGTACCTGCTATCGCTGCTTCAACTGCGGCAACAGTATGGGCTGCTCCTGAGTCTCGGAGCAATCTGCCTCCTTTGAAATGCAACGAAATCCCCCAGGCACCCGCTTTGAGCCGGGTGCCTGGGGGATTCTTGTTTTTCTCGAGATTGATTCGCAACCCGTTCTCACCCATGGATGCGGAGCGGGTTGCGGACGTGCGGTCCCGGCTTAAGCGGATTGAGAGGCCGTGGGACCAGTGTCGGCGCTTTGAGAGTGCTCCATTTTGCGATAGCCGAGGTCACGGACGACCTCCAGGACTTCGCTCCAGGTGGGATAAATTCGCCCGCTCTTCACTTTGTAGGCCTGCATGGCCTGCATGAATTCCACCTCCGCCTGCGAATAGTCGCGTTCACAGGTGGCCGGATCAATCATCCGCCGGCGCTTGCTCTGGTTGCGGGCTGTCGCCGCGCGCCGGGCGAGGCTCGATGCCTTCCGCTCGACCAGTCCCAACTCGTCGGTCAGTGAGTCAAGAACGTGATGACTCGGTTCCGGATTTGACGTGTGCGGCACGAATGATCATCCTTAATGAAGTGAGGTCGGCTTTCACAAGCTCAACGCGGGAGTGTCGCTCGCGAACCTCTCTCCCACCTTGGTCGGCCCAGCCCACCAGCCGATCGTCTCGGCGTCCGGCCCTTCCTCGGTAGGAAACTTGAGCTACTTGAGATAATCTCCTCGAACTTAGGTAGTTTAGAACAATTGCGAGCCTTGGGCAACTGTGAAATTTGAATGCTTGCGAGGCTTGCGGTGATTGTGTTGATTTTGGGGATTTAGGTCGTAAGGGCGCATGCGGAACTTTCTCGTTCGGCATGGTGATGGAGTGGTGAATAGGTCTCTGAGTCGAACGAGGAAGAGAAAGCTCGGGAGGGTCGGCTGACCCCACCGAGCTTTCAAGTGCGCGGATGTGGGTGGAGCTGGCAAGCTGAAGGAAAGGGATTGAAAGTGGAGATTAAGGAAGGGATTTTTAGTTCAGGACAGCCGGGGGGTCGGGGAATTTCTGGAACTGGTTTTTGGGATCGTGACGGGGTGGATCGCCAGCACGGCGTCTGCCTGGGCCAGGATGGGAAGTTGCTCGATGGGGAGAAAGCCCTGGATGGTCCGGGTGGCGGGATCGGTGATCGCGTTACGCAGGCCGAGCCGTTCCGCGAGCGCTGATAAGGAAGAGAGGTCGGTCCCCTGGGCCATGATGAAAACCTGGGTGCCGTCGAGGCGCAGGTCGGGACTACGTTGGGACGTGAAGGTTCCGCTTGCCCCCGCCTGAATGTAGTCTTGGTAGTCGAGATAGAGGCCGATTAACGCCTGACCTGCTCGGGCGAGCGGGCCGTTCTTGATATCTGCAATGTTGGAAGACAACGGTGGGTCAGGAACTTGCGACATACCGGTGAGTCCTTTTATTTCTGTATCGGAGTTGCATTCGTCGCGAATCGTCTCTTGGGAGTGTAGGGAGGAGGATTGCACCAGGGAAGGCCCCTGGCGATCAATCTAAGTAGGGACGCGGACCTTTGAGGGAGGACAAAGTGAACCGGAAGCGCCAGGGACACTCCCTTTGGCGGCTGGACTCGACCCTGGGGTGTCAGTATGCTGGCGCGCGGCGGCCCCTTCTGGTTTGGATCGATTCGTTTCGTCGAGCTCGAGAACTCCGAGGATCGCATGCAAAGCTTTGTGTTGACTGATGTGAAGCGTGACCAGTGGGTTGAGACGTTCGAGAAGCGCTCTGAGATGGATCAATCGGTCGCGTGGTCGGTCAGCAAACAGCGTCTGAAAGGAGGCCGGCGCGATGGGGTGGACCTGATCAAGGTGGATAACGGCAAATTCCGCTTCTCGGTTGTGCCCACGCGAGGGATGGGACTCTGGAGTGGGCAACTTGGCGACGAGAGGCTCGGCTGGAACTCGCCGGTGAAGGATGGACCGGTCAATCCCGCATTCGTGAATTTGATGAATTGGGGAGGGCTCGGCTGGCTCGAGGGATTCGACGAGTTGATGGTTCGGTGCGGGCTCGAGAACAACGGTGCTCCCTATGAGGAAAAGGTGACCAACCCCGACGGGTCGGAGCGGCATACTACTTATGGGCTTCATGGGAAGATCGCCAACATCCCCGCCTCCTACGTGGCGGTCACCCTGGGGGAAAAGTCACCCGGTGAGATCGCGGTCGAAGGGCATGTGGAGGAGTCGAAGCTGTTCGCGCCTCAGATTCAGATGAAGGCTCGATACAGTACCGAGGTTGGGTCGAACCGGCTGACGGTGCGCGACGAGTTCATCAACCTGAAGGACGCACCAGGAGAGATGCAGATCCTGTATCACTGGAATTTTGGGGCTCCTTACCTCGAGGCGGGGTCGAGGCTGGTTGCTCCCGTGAAGGTGATGGCCCCTCGTGATGCACGCGCGGGCGAGGGACTCGATCATTACGAGACATACGGCGGTCCCGAACCGGGCTTCGCCGAACAATGTTACTTCTTCGACCTCCTGGGCGTGGGAGATGAAGGCAAGACGCTGACTCTGCTGCGGAACAAGGAAGGGGATAAGGGGGTCGCTCTGCGGTTCTCCACGGCTCAGCTTCCTTGCTTCACCCTCTGGAAATCCACGGGTGGAAAGGACGAGGGATATGTGACCGGGTTGGAACCTGCCTCGAACTTCCCCAACCCCAAGCCATTCGAGAAGTCGCAAGGGCGAGTGATCTCACTGCCGCCGAACGGGCGATATCTCGCGGAGACGACCTTGGAGATCCTCGAAGGACGCGCGGCGGTCTCCAGCGTCGAAGCGGAGATTCAGAAGATCCAGGGGCAAGGTCAGCCCACTATCCACCGAACCGCCACCCTGCCCTATGCACCTGGCTCCTGATTGTCATGATAAGTATTTGCGTGAATGCATGTAGTGATTTGATGGTGTTTTGGCCGTTGGTAAGAGGAGCCTCTGGAGCTGCCACTTCGGCAAGCTCCGGAGGGTTCGCCGCCGAGCGAGCGAGTCGGTTAGGTCAGTCGACTGGACTCAGGGGGGAGGCCGCGGGGCCGTTCACGACGCGCCCGGTCGGGTTGAACCGAGAACCGTGGCAAGGGCAGTCCCAGCTCGACTCCACGGCATTCCAATGAACGATACAGCCGAGGTGGGGGCAGGTTGCGCCTAGCTTGTGGATTTCGCCTGAATGGTCGCGGTAGATAGCCACCTTCTTGAGTCCCTGCCTCATGATGGCGCCGCTTCCCGAGGGGATCTCTTCAGGGCTAGAGACCTCCCCCTTCGTGGCCCAGTCGGCGTACTGTTTCATCACGTTCAGCGCCTGGTGAGCTGTCTCTGTCAGGGCTCCCACGGTTTGGCGGGTGGGAGCATAGAGCGAAGCCCAGGGGTTGGCCCGACCAAGGATCTGGTCGGTAATGAGACTCCCCGCGATGGTGCCGTAGGTCATCCCATTGCCCGAGGTTCCCGTCGCGATGAAGATGTTGTTTTGGTCGTGCGGGTTATGCCCGATGAAGGCGAGGCCGCCCATCGGCTCGACCACCTGTCCAGACCATTGGAAGCTTAGGGCTTGGATCATGGGGAACCGTTCCCGAGCCCAGCTTTCCAGCCGTCGGAACCGGTTGGCCATGTCGTCGGCCTGACCGGTCTTGTGGTCTTCTCCCCCAACGATGAGCAAGTCATACGCTTTCGATCCGTCCGCCGCCTGAATTTTCTGGGTCCTCACGTAATGGTAGGGGTCGGCGGTATCCCAGTAGAGGGCAGGCGCGACCGAATTGCTCTCGACCAGTGCGCCGATGACGTAGGTGCGATAGGCGGCCTGCTTGGTATGGATCGTGATCCGGTCATTGAATGGGACATTCGTGGCCACCACGATCGCGGGGGCCGTGACGACCGACCCGTTGGCAAGGGTCACCTTGTCCCCTTCGACCTTGACCACTCGCGACCCCGTATGGATTCTTCCCTTGTGGTCCTGGACCCGGCAGGCGAGCCCGGCCAGGTATTTGAGTGGGTGAAACTGGCCCTGCCTGGGGAAGCGAATCGCCGGACCCGTGTTGAACGAGTCGATGGGTGCTCTCGGGAGGAGCTCGGTATCGAGCCCGAACCGAAACGTGGTTTCCAGTTCGCGGTCCAGTTCCTGGGTTGACTGATCGGGCGGTGCGAACAGGTAACCGTCGAGTCGCTGGAAATCGCAGTCAATCGACTCGCGATGCACGATGGCCTCGATCAGGTCGATCGCCTGGGCGTGGCTGCTCGCGGCGAGTTGAGCGGCCTCCGCCCCATGGAGTCGCTCGAGCTCGTAATATCGGTGGTCGAGCACGCTGCTCAGGTGAGCGGTGGTCCGACCGGTCTCTCCGCTCCCAATCGGACCATCATCGAGTACGATGACCTCTTTCCCCTGGGCCGCCAGCAGGTGAGCCGTGGTCAGCCCCGCGATCCCCGCTCCGATGATGCAGACGCTTGCGTGGGTATTCTCAGCCAAAGGAGTGAATCGCGGAAGCGAAGTGGTCATCCAGTTCGACGTGGTCTGTCCGGAATCGCTTGGCATGAGACACTCCTTGCAGTTGAGTTGAGATTGGCGCATGGCACAGCCCCACCGGAGCGTGCGATCACCCGATCTTCACTCCCTGCAATGTCCGTGCCCTGAAGCCGTGAATCCTTGGGAATGCTCGTGGTGTGCTTTGGATCAAAATGTTTCGATTTGTAGGGTGGGCACTGCCCACCATGGGGGATGCTCGGCTGTCGTCACCACGCACTTGGATAGGAATTTGACAGCGAACGCCACGCCGTCAATGGCCTCCTCGGAACGTTGGGCGAAAGCTGATGATTAATATTTATTAACTTCCCTCGCTTTATAAAAGCGAATGTTAAAAAAATATGAAATTGGTTTGACGTGATAATTGGTGCTTATGCGGATTGCGAGGGCCGAAGCAAGCGAAGGGCGTTCGCGGTGACGAGAAGGCTCGTTCCGACGTCGGCGGCGATGGCCATGCCGAGCGTGGCGTGCCCCAGCGCGGCCAGGATCAAGACGATTCCCTTGGTGCCGAGGGCCAGGGCGATGTTCTGGCGGATTCGGGAAAGCGTTTTGCGGCTGTGCCGAACGAGCCAGGGCAAGGCGTTCAGATCGTCGGCCATGAGGACGATGTCGGCTGTTTCCAGGGCCGCGCCGCTCGAAACACCTCCGAGCGCCACACTGACGCGGGCCGAAGCCAGGGCGGGGGCATCGTTGACACCGTCTCCGACCATGCCCGTGGAACCGAGTCGCGTGGCCACTTCGTGGAGGGCGGCCACCTTCTCTTCGGGCAGAAGCCCCGCGCGGTATTCGGTCATTCCCAGTTGGCGGGCCATCGCGGCGGCGGTCGGGGCGTTATCGCCCGTGAGCATCACCGTTTGAAGACCCAACTCCTGGAGTTCGTCGAGAACCCGCGCGGCCTCGGGCCGGGCCTGGTCGGCCAGCCGAATCCAGCCCAAGGGGTGGGAGCGAGTACTCAGCGTGACGGCGGTACCCACTTCTTTCTCAACCGAGCCGAGCCGCGCATGGAAGTCGGGAGGGCAGAGTCCCGCCTCATCAATGAATCGATGACTGCCGATATGGTACTCCACCTCGTCGACGAGGCCCGAGGCTCCCAGGCCCGGCCGGGCCATGTAGGCCTCGGCCCGAGGTACGGGTAGCCTCCGTTCGCGAGCGTGACGCGCGATGGCTCGGCCCAAGACGTGTCCCCCTCGGTCACCGAGGGCCGCGGCAATGCTCAAGATCTGGTCGCCGTCGCTCGAGTCGGTCGGCACCACCTCCACCACGTCGGGCTCGCCTCGAGTTAACGTCCCGGTCTTATCGAAGGCCAACGCTCGAAGCTGGCCGAACTCCTCCAGGAACTCACCCCCCTTGATCAGAACCCCGCGCCTGGCGGACGAGGCCAGACCGCTCACGATCGCCACCGGGGTCGAGATCACCAGGGCACAGGGGCAGGCGATCACCAGCGCGACCAGGCCACGGGCAAACCAGGTCGCCCAGGCCGGTGGAGTTCCCATCGCCAGGTGAACCAGAGGCGGGATCAGCATGATGGCCAGGGCGATCCCAATGACCGCGGGGGTATACACGGCGGCGAACCGGCTGATCCGGCGTTCCACCGGAGCCCGCGCGGACTGGGCGTCGCGCACCTGCTGGATGATTCGGCTCACCAGCGCATCGCCGAGCGGACCCGCGGCCTCGATCTCCAGGGTTCCTTCAGCATTGATCGTGCCAGCGAAGACGGGGTCGCCTGGCCCGCGCGGAATTGGGACAGACTCTCCGGTGATCGCCTTCTGATCCACGCTGGACCGGCCACTGAGGATCGCTCCATCGATCGGGATGCGCTCCCCTGCCCTGACGTGGACCCGGTCCCCCGCGCGGAGGGTGCTCGCGGGGACGACCTGCATCGAGCCGTCCGATTGAATTCGCTCGGCGGTCTCGGGCGTGATCTCGAGGAGCCTGCGGACGGCGCGTTTGGCCCGGTCGAGGCTGTACCGTTCGAGCGATTCCGAGAGTCCAAACAGGAATGCGACGGTCGCGGCCTCGTCCCACTGAGCCAGGACGAGCGCTCCCGCGATCGCCGCGCTCATGAGCACGTGGATGTCGAGCTTCCCCGACTTGAGGCTTCGCCACGCCTTGGGGAACAGCTCGATGCCGCCAAAGAGCGTCGCGACCAGGTAAGCAGGCCACTCCCAACGCATCCCCGCGTGGAAAGTGCCGAGCACCATGCCGAGCAGCAAGGCCAGGCCCGAGGCGATGGTGGTGGTCCATCGCCCGTTTCGGGCCCACCACCCCTGCTCGTCCTTGCCCTCCGCCTCTTGGACCAAGGAGGCACTCATCTTCGCCAGGCCCACCAGGGCGAGAAGCTCGGATGGGTTGGTCCGTTCGTCCTCATAATCCACGGTCATCAGGCCGTGGATCAGGTCGAAGCCCAGCGCGAGCACGCCTGGAGCGTCACCGAAGGCCGTTTGGAGCTGGTCCATCTCGACCGGACAATCGAGACCGACGACCTTGAGGGTACAGCGAGCTCGGCTCATCAGGTGCATTCCTCGGCGGGTGGTTCGAACGCACGGACAATGGTCAAGCGACCTTTTCAGGCCCTGGGTCGGGTCGGTAGGTTGCTTTGGCGAAGGAGGAAACCTTGGGATCCCTGTGTGCCTCAACGGTTGTGGATAGGCAAAGGGGCCGGCTAAGGATTATACGATGCCGACCCGGCAATCTGAACGGTGGAATCCTTCTTCACCGCTCCTGGCTTGTGAAGTGGTCTCGTTTGGGTTGCCTTTACCTCTGAGCGGCTTGAATACGCGACGAAGAACGGGGATACTAATGGAGAAGTGGACGCCTGTTAGTCAAGTTGCGAGACGTGCATGCCACATCAGATCCTGATTCGTTACGGCCTGATGAACCAGGTTGGGCAATTCAGCTCGGACACCGATCAGTACGTCCGTGGGCAGACCGTGGTGATTCGCTCACATCGAGGGACGGAACTGGGCGAGGTCTTGCTGGCGCTTCCCCCCGGCTCAGCGTCGAATGTCGCTGAGGCCGAGAGTCCGACGCGTGTGCTTCGAGTCGCCGAGCCGTCCGACCTGGCACTGGCCCTCCAGGCGGACCAGAGCCGGCCAAGTCGATTCGAGCTCTGCGCCCAGGTCGTTCAGGAACGCGACTGGCCACTCGAACTGATCGACGTCGAGCCGCTGCTCGATGACCGTCGCACCGTCCTCCACTATCTTGGGCCTCATCGGCTCGATCTCGCCGAGATCCTCTCCACCTTCCGCGACCGCTGCAACATGGAAGTCATGCTCGAGGCCGTGGGACGCGACCTGGCCGAGGAAGAAGACGAGGCTGCCGCGAATGAGGAGGCCGATTCCGGAGGTTGCGGAAGCTGCGGCTCAGGCGGGAGCGGGGGCTGTGGTTCCGGGGGGGGATGTGGCTCGGGAGACGGTGGCGGATGTTCGACCTGTGGCGTGAAATCACTTCTGGCGGCTCGTCGACGCAAATCGTCTTAGAGAGTGAAGGGATGCGTCGCTCACGCTTCCGCCTCTGACGGATCGGGCATTTGTCTTACAGAGCCGGAAGCGTCAGCGACGGATGAATCGCGGGAACTGGCAAGAAGAGCGTCGCTCACGCTTCCGCCTCTGACAGCACCGGAAGCGTCAGCGACGGAAGATCGCCGGAGCAAGGCAAGAAGAGCGTCGCTCACGCTTCCGCCTCTGACAAACAGGCATTTGTTTTACAGAGCGACGGAAGATCGCCGGAATCAGCCGAGACCCATAGCCTTAACCGCTCGTCTGGTCAGGGGGCAAGTCGAGATCAGGGCGACGCGAATTTTAGGGGCGATCTAGCGACGTATAACCAGCCCAGGGCGTACCTGTTCGCGAACGGAGTCGAAACACCGATCCTGTTCAAACCTCGTTTTAAGGAAGCCAGGCTCGTTGGCCGCGAGCCAATTCAGCTCGGCCACGACTTTCGGCAGGAGAGTGGGGTCAGTCCTCGCGGCCATCGCATAGGAGCGGGTGAGCGCATAGTGAGATTCGCCTAACATCCGGCCCGAACGGCGGAGTGATTGGTCAAGCCCGATCCTGGCAACTCGAATCGCATCCTTCGCCCGACCTCGTCGCAGGAGGTCGCTGACGCGCTGGTGGTAGATACTGATCGCGTCGGGATAGTGAGCGATAAGCTCTTCAATCCGGCTGTGGTTGACAAGATAGGCGAAATCTCTCTCCGCCCCGGATTTAGGTGATTTGCGAAGCAGCATGCCCCGGTAATAGCGAGCTTCGAGGTGGTCGGGATCCTGGTTGAGGATCAGATTCAATTCGGTCAGGGCATCTTCCGGCCGGTTCTGCTTTCGATAAGCGGTGGCGCGGAGGATTCGGCTCGCGTCATCTTCGCCCTGCGAGATTGGCGTGGCCGCTTGAGTGGGGTTGGAACTCGCCGGTCCGTCCCGATGAGCCATGAGCGATTCGAGACGCAGCTTCAAGGTCTCGACTTCGACTTCGTTCCGCGTGAGGAGCAGGTAGCGGTAGAGTCGCGACTGAACGCTGTCGGACTGACCAAGCTCTTGCTGCACGTACGCCAGGTTACGCGTGGAGACCTCGTGGTCGGGGTCGAGTTCCAGGGCCTTATGCCCGGCCTCAAAGGCGTCGTCGTAACGTTGGAGGAGGAAAAGGCATCCGGAGAGCTGGCCTTTCAGGGCCACGTTTCCAGGGCGTTGGGTGATGCACTGCCGTAGGTGCTCCGCGGCGTTGGCGTGCTCGCCGAGTCGGAACGCGACGGTGGCCGCGCGGTAGTGGGGCCAGAACGCATTGGGACGGACCTTGAGCGCTGCTTCGTAAGCGGTCAGGGCTTCTCGGGCATGATCCCCTTCCAACTCGACCCCCTTCAGATACAGCTCCATCCACCCTTGGGGATCGGATCGAGCAACCGTCGGCTGACGCGGGTCAATCGCGAGTTTAACGCGAAGGCTTCGACGCTGGCTTTCCAGGGGGAGCAGAGGGTAGCGCTCGACGGTCTGATCCAGCAGCGCGAGGGCTCGCCGCCAGTCGTCAGTGGCGTTAGGCCGATTGGCCAGTCCTCGCGTATATCGAAGGATTTGTTCGAGGAGCCAGACGGTTAGGTCGGATCGGGCGGGTTCGGGTAGGTAATGGATGTCATTCCGGAGCGACCAGTTCGGGTCATTCAGCACGTCGTAGTGATCAAGAAATTCGCGAGCACGAGTGACAGGGTTGGATTGATCGTCAGGCACCCAGTGGCCGAACCGGAGAAAGCCGAAGACACCGAAGGTCTCGCGGTCCCAGACCAACTCGAGCTTCTCAAGCGCTTCTTGCTGCAACGTCGTTCGAAACGAGTATGAAAGCCCGACCATCGTCCCGCAGCAAAGCGCGACGCCCAGCACGACGTTCATCAGCAGCAGCCGATGTCTGCGTGCCCAACCTGCAAGTTGAAATGGCCAGGGCGGCTTGGTGGCATAGGCCAGCGGTCTGCCCGTTCTCCAGCGGTCTAGATCCTCGGCCAACTCCGAGGCACGCCCGTAGCGATCGGCGGGGTCGGGGGCGAGGCAGCGTTCCAGGATGGAGCGCAGTCCTCGAGAGACCGACGAGCGGGCCAGCCATTTGAGGGCTTCGTCTCGTCCCCAGGAGGAGGTCACCAGGTTTTCGGCCAGTTCTTGCTGGTTCTTCGCCTGGTCCTGGGGAACCCCCGGCTTTTGCCCGGTAAGGCACTCCAGGAGCACGATTCCAAGCGCGAAGATATCCGCTCGATGCCGTTCCCGTGCGCTGGGAGCGATCGCCCGCTCGGTTGACGCGATGGCCCGTAGCCGCTCGGGGGCCATGTAACCGAGGGTCCCCCCTTGTTCAACCGGCAAGTTCGAGGCGTCTGGGACGCCCCAACCCACTGCCAGGTTGAAGTCCAGGAGCATGGGAATGCCATCGGCGGTCAGGAGAATATTAGAAGGCTTGATATCTCCATGCGCAACCCCTCGGTCGTAGGCATGATCGAGTGCCTCGGCGAGCCGAGCCATGAGCCAGGCCACGGCCCCTTGGTACGAGAGCAGCCCCATGATTTCTCGGGCTGGGCGAGAAAAGAGCGGCTTGGGATATTCAGGCGCCGAGACGTGATCGAGGTTCGCGAGAAGGTCGCCCCCCGACCGAGGTAGATGGCCGACGACTTGGCTCCGCGCCAGGAGATTGGCCAGGGTCGCTCCTCCGAGGAATGGCAAGGTGATCAGGTGAAGTGTGCCATCCTCGCCCGAGCCATGCCAGAGCACCTCGACGATGTGCGGATGCCGGGCGCGGGCGAGCAACCGGGGCTCGGATGTGAGCCGGGTTGAAATCTTGACCACCACGAGCCGATTGTCGAGATCCCTTTGTTCCGCCAGATAAACGCGTGCGAAAGTCCCTCGACCTAGCTCGCGTACGAGCACAAACGGGCCGATCTCGTCTCCGACGTCCGGGAGGAGATCACCGTCGATCCATTTCCGAAGCTGAGTGGGGTTGAGGGCGCCATGGAGCTCGAACATGCGCCCGAGCGATTCTTCGCGGTCGGGGAACCGTCGAAAGAAATCGTTGGGATCGGGTTTCAGCCCATTCGTTTCGGCCAGACAAAACTCATGGTAGATCAGCTCGATGACATCCGCGGGATGCTCCGACTTCATGCGCTCGAGGAACGGCTCGACATGGGGAGCTTCCCCACGCTCCCAGCACGCCGTGAACTCCTCCACGATCGACTCGAAAGTATTCGAAACGAACTGGCTGGAACGGGACGGGGAGACGAGCCAATCCCGATTAATCAGCGGGAAGCGCCTGGAGTGTTGTTCCTTGGCGTTCTCATCCAGTGAGTCAAGGTCGAGCGGGTGATCTCCACCCTGGGCTCGACCTGAAGCTATCGCCATGATCGCTTCTCCCGCGACTCCTTTAATCGCTCGTGCTTCCTAACTTGCGATCGCGTTCCGTCTTTGGCTTGACTCACTGGCGCTTGGCTTGCAGTTCGGGAAGCTCAAGCCGAAATCCCGGGGACCAGTGGATGAAAGCCGTAACCTGATCCTTCAACCGCTCGAATGGGGTTGAGGTACGAACTTTCCCCTTCTTTGACTCTATCGGTCGGTGCAAGCGGTAACCAGAGGAACATCAAGATTTGAGTCCGTTCGCCAAGTGTCGAAGTCGACGAATTGGGTTAGGAGTCGGAAAGGTTCCTCGGTTGCATCGTTGTGCTCCAACTCGAAGGGGCGTGAGCCCAATTTTAGACGCGCCTCTTGATTTGCAAAGGGAAAGGTGAATCGGCCCGGTCATCCGCCCAGTCTTCCTCTGTTACCCGACCTTCCACCAAGGTGTCGCGGCCCCGCTTGGACTTAGCGTGCGTCGATAAATCGAATGAGTCCGAAGTCCTCGTAACGATGGAAGTTAGGGGCGGTCAGTGGTGCCGAGCTCACAAGAACCGGCTGGGTTCCGTCTTTCCCATAGTCGTATCGACAGAGGGCGAACCGCCATTGACTCCCCGGCTGGGGTCGACCACCCGTTTTCGCGAAAATTGCCCAGGGGATGCGGCCTTCCGCCGTCCAACCCTGGTCCTTGTCGCCAGGAGCATTCACGGTCCCTCGGGCCACGGCCATGGCCGACATGCCGAGGGACGGAAGCGCTGCCAGGGCATTGAAGTCGGCCCCTCGTTTTGGAAAGGCGAGTTCCAGCACGAGTGACTTGAGGTTAACGTGAAACTCAAAGTACTCCGGGCGTTTTTCGTCGGGCTTGAGGAAGACCTCGAAAACATCTCCCTCCCAAAGTCGATCGTTGTTTTTCACGCCTGCGGTCCGAAGTTCCTGGTCCTCCATCTCCGCGGCGAAATAAAGCGCCTCGTCGTCCCAGGCCAGCCGGGCTTTTGTGGTCCCAGGCCCCGGCTTCCCCGCCCAGAAGATCGGGAATTGATCGATGAGGACCGCTTTTTCCCAGGCCGGATCGTCGAGCTTGCCGTCGATCTTTGGCGCGGCACTGATCTTGGGACAATCCACCTCGGTCGTCGCCTCGACCTTGGCGGGTTCGGCGGCCGTCGCAAGCTCTCCCAACGCCAGGATGGCGCCTAGTAATGCGAGATTGGGAATCCCACGCATGATGGATCGGCCTTTCCAAGAATGGAGGGGCGAGTTAAAAGCTGGCATGATGACGCGGACTGACTTGCGGCGGACTTCGCGCCGTGCTTCCACCTGAGAGCCGGCGCTCGACTCAACGCCGCTCATTGTCCTTGCGGAACCGAGATGAAACAAGCTTGTGGTACGGATGGCCTCGCCTCAACCGCACTCGAGCCGATTTAGTTTTATCATTCTAATTAATATGAAGTAAGCGATTTTGCATAAATTTATACTGTGGTTGGATTGGTGTTATGATGGCATTTTCGATAGCCGGATAAGCGGTGGTTGTTCGCCGTGATAAGGCACAGTTTCCCAGTGGGTGTAAGTCCCACCCGGCCAAGGGTGATCGCTCCAGCCGGTATCGGAGCGGCGGTGGAGGTAACGAAGTCGCCGAAGCCTCTGATACAGACGTGCCGTTTTAGCGGTGCGGCGAGTCGTCAGGCCGTAACGTGCAGTGAACACCGAGCAGGCCTCGAAAGATTTAACGTGGGAGCCGACCCGCCAATCATACGGGGAAGGCCGTTGTCGTTGGTGAAAAGT
>Ga0182745_1001078_pt1 | contig 26945 bp, 23 predicted proteins | sample eDN3rd30CKraftBY_FD_128523 | JGI IMG/M metagenome (GOLD analysis project Ga0182745, IMG submission 128523) | Enriched backyard soil microbial communities from Emeryville, California, USA - eDNA 3rd pass 30_C Kraft BY (version 2) (version 2) | ecosystem: Environmental > Terrestrial > Soil >... | reverse complement strand
TCACCAGAAACAGCACAAAAATGTCCTTCATCAACAGTTTCTATCTGTAAAAGGCTTAGGACCTATACGATAGCGTTTTGTTCTTATTAAAAATAATTATGACCCCGCTTCTCTAAAATTGTTAGACAAAGGAAGGCATATGGCATAAAATATTCGTATATGCATATATATTCATATACGAAATTATATTAAGAGGAGGTACTAGATTGGAAGAACAATTGAACGAGCATCCTCATGACTTAGATGAAGAGACGTTGTTTCTCGTCTCCCAAACATTTAAAGCATTAAGTGACCCAACTCGAATTCGAATTTTAAATTTACTATTTCAAAAAGAATTTTCGGTTAACGAAATAGCGGAAGCGCTTGAGTTAAGACAATCAACCGTTTCACATCAGCTTCGCTTTTTAAAAAATTTACGATTGGTCAAATACAGAAGAGAAGGCACCAGCCTATTTTATTCGTATGATGATGAGCATGTGATGAACATGCTAAAACAAACAATTGAGCATTCAACGCATAGCTAAAGAAGTAATAACAGGATAACAGATATTAATATATGCACATATACTAATATATAAAAGGAAAGGGCGATAAAATGGGACACGGACATGATCACGCACACCATAACCATACACATGGGGCGAATAAAAAAACATTAACCATTGCCTTTTTTATAATAGCTTCCTTTATGCTCGTAGAAGTTGTAGGCGGGTTCTTAACAAACAGTCTCGCTTTATTATCAGATGCAGGACATATGTTAAGTGATGCAATTTCTTTAGGAGTTGGAGTTCTTGCCTTTAAGTTTGGGGAAAAGACGGCAAGCTATAGTAAAACCTTTGGCTATAAGCGATTTGAAATTTTAGCTGCAGTGTTTAATGGAGCAACACTCATCTTGGTGGCGTTGTTTATCTTCTATGAAGCAATTGAACGATTTACAAATCCGCCAGAGATTACATCTTCTGGAATGCTAGCAATCGCCATTTTAGGCTTACTTGTGAATATTCTGGTGGCATGGATTTTACTGCGAGGCGGAGACACGAAAGAAAATCTAAATCTTCGTGCTGCTTTCATGCATGTTATTGGCGATATGCTTGGCTCTGTCGGGGCAATTGTTGCAGCTCTCCTGATAATGTTATTAGGCTGGGGCTGGGCAGATCCACTGGCAAGTGTCATCGTAGCACTGATTGTATTGGTTAGCGGGATTCGCGTGACGAAGGATTCAATCCACGTATTAATGGAAGGTGCACCAAGCAATATTGAAATCGATGAAATTATTAATGTGTTTAAAAATAAACCAGGGATAATGGACATTCACGATTTGCATGTCTGGAGCATTACAAGTGGTCAAAATGCCCTTTCCTGTCATGCAGTTGTGGCTGAAGATATGACAATTCAAGAGAGTCAAAAATTATTAACAACAATCGAGCATGATCTACTCCATCTTGGAATCGGCCATATCACAGTTCAAATGGAAGATTCAGCCCATGCCCATGAAAATTCGATTTTATGTAAAAATGATCATGAGGCAGAACATCATCACCACCATCATTAAGCATAAAGCAAGAAGATACCAAAAGTTGCGGTATCTTCTTTTATTTTGCGCGGCTTTAGGTTTTACCATTGCCAGAGATGGATAAAATGAGAAGAGTAGCAAGTATTAAACTTGAGGGTGAACGCATGGAAAAAAGAAAAAGTAGTCATGATGCGCCATTTAACTTTTGGTCAGGCGTATTATTTGGATTAGGGTTAGTTGCTTTTATAGATGAAGCCGTGTTCCATCAGCTGTTGCATTGGCATCATTTCTATGATAAATCTACAACCAATATTGGGCTTATTTCAGATGGGCTATTCCATGCTTTTAGCTGGTTTGCCACAGTCGTTTCGCTTTTTATGCTGGCGGATCTTTGGAGGAGAAAGGTTTGGAACGGCAAACGTTGGATTGGAGCTGCTTTTTTAGGTGCGGGTGTATTCCAGCTATATGATGGCCTTATTCAGCATAAGCTGATGCGCCTTCATCAAATTCGATATGTTGAAGATGTATTTTACTATGATGTCGTGTGGAATGTGCTTGCGGGCTGCATGATTATCATCGGCTTAGTCCTTGTTTTATTGAAAAAAGCACCGAAAAAGGGTAAAGAAGGTGAAGCCTAGTGCATATTCATGATATGGGGACAGGGTTAGAAAGCTTTCTCGCTTTGCTTTGTTATGCTTTTCCACTAGGTTTAATCGGCAGTTATCTGATAGCGGTATATTGGTCAAATCAAAAATATAAAAAATGGCCAGTGACCCGAATCGCTTTTTGGATTATAGGTGTTTTTTCTGTATTTCTTGGAGTCATGGGGCCGATTGCTGAGAAAGCACATGCTAGCTTTCAGGCACATATGTTGACGCACTTGCTATTAGGCATGCTAGGACCGTTGCTGTTAGTGCTGGCTGCCCCGGTGACACTTCTTTTAAGAAATGTTTCAGTAGAAAATGGCCGATTGATTAGCAAGCTGTTGCGAAGTTTTTATGTTCAGTGGATTACCCATCCATTGATGACTATCTTCTTAAATGCTGGAGGGTTATGGCTTCTTTATACGACGAATTTATATAGTGCGATGCATTCCTTTATATGGCTATTTGTGGTTGTTCATATCCATGTGTTTTTGGCTGGATACGTTTTTACCCTTTCGATGATTTACATAGAACCGACACCACATCGAACGAGCTTTCGTTTGCGAGCGATCGCTTTAATAGCGGCAATGGCAGCTCATGGTATTTTATCGAAATGGATTTATGCCAATCCCCCTGCTGGTGTAGATGCAATGGATGCGCAGCAGGGTGGCATGCTGATGTATTACGGAGGGGACATGATTGATTTAATCATTGTTATTTTATTGTGTTATCAACAATTTAGAAGCAATCGGCAAGCAGTTGGTAATAGTGTATATTCTCCAGCATTAGGGAATGAAGTGCGTGAATAAGTGAATCTATTGGAAAAAGAGCGAGTTGCTAGTGATTTGAAAGAAAGCGTCAGAAAAGAAGCGATTCGCCAGAGAGCGGGCCAAACTCGCCAAAACCGCCAGTAATCAAACTGGCTTCAACCGTTCGCTCTACTTCTTTTTCGTTAACTCCTTTAAAGTCGTCAACACAGTTTCAAACGGTTGTGTCTCTCCAATTTTATAAAAGTCTTCGAATAGATCCCCCTTACTTTTCAAGCGTTCCAATATAGCGGGGATGGGGAATAGCTTTGGGCTCAAATTACTATTTACCTCCCACCATTCTAACGGTGTTGCAACTAGGCCATGTTCATTTCCTCTTGGTGAATAGGGGCTAATAATTGTTTTTCCTTCTGCATGCTGCACATAGTCTAAATAGAGTCGATTTCCACGATTTTTCTTCATCCGCTCGATGGTAAACCATTTAGGATTTTGTTCTACTAAAAAGCGGCAAACAAACTCTGTGAAAATTCTTGTTTCATCAAAGGTAAAAGTATCCCGCGGAAGTGGAATGTAAATCTGCAGCCCTTTGCCCCCGGATGTTTTGATAAAGGCATGCAAATTAAAATTATCGAAGATTGCTTTCATGCTTAGCGCTGCCTCAATGGCTAATGGAAAATCATCGACAGAAGGTGGGTCTAGGTCAAAGACAATCTCCGTAGGATAAGCCGTATCAATGGTTTTAAAAGGAATATGGTATTCGATGGCAAGTTGATTCCCCAGCCATAATAGTGTCTTCATATCATTGCATACGATATATTCAATGTCTTCATCCATACTTGTTTTGATAAAGCTTGGTGCATAATCAGGTGCATTTTTTTGATAGAAGCTTTCACCCGGAACGCCGTGAGGAAATCTGATGGATGTCAGTAGTCGATTCTTCAAAAACGGTAAAAGAAATGGTGCTACAGCTTGCAGATAGTAGATATAGTCGTCCTTTACCATTTGAACGGCTGGCCAAATCGGTTTGTCTGGATGCGTGATTGCTACCTTTTCCGGGATTGGATTTAGCCTTCTCAACATACTTTTCCAAGTCACTTCCATAGGCACAATATCGAATCGAAAAGCCTCAAAGCGCGGCTCTCTCAGCTTTTTCTCATCAAAATCGATACATGCCACATCCACGCATATAGAGGGTGGAAGTGTCCATGTAGTCGCGGAGGTTTTTATGCCTTTTGTTTGAAAAAAATTAGCGAGTGTCTGGAATTCTTCATCAGAAAGACCATGACGGAAAGTAGTAATTTCAACTAATCGGTCTTTAGAATAAACGGCGCCATTAAAATAGCCATTCATTTGATCGAAAATCGTAAGAATAACTGTTACGATGCGCCAGTTTTTCACTTTTAACCAAAGATTCGTCCTTTTTCCGCTCTCCCAAAGACTGCTTTTTTTCTTTGCAATAATGCCTTCGCTATTCCATTCCTTCGCCTTCTCCCAGATGGTCTCGCTATCAGAAAACACCGCCACGAGTTGCAGATTTCCTTTATCCTGATAGGAAGGTGACAAAGGAAGGTTCAAGTTTTTAAACAACGTCTGGAGTTGCTTTTTGCGTAATATAAGCGATTCTTGTGTAATCTCCGCTCCTTCTATCTGTAGTAAATCAAAAGCCATAAAATTGCAGGGGAAGTCTATACTGGATTCTGTAATGGTTTTCTTAGTACGCATTCTCCCACGGGTCTGAACGGTTGAAAAATCACTTTTATAATCATTTTCTAAATAGACAATTTCACCATCTAAGACTAGTGGCAGATAGGGCGAAATTTGATTTTGAATGGCCTTGCAAAACTGAATTATTTCAGGGAAGTACTCAGTAAGTTCTTTATCGTTTCGGCTAACAAGACTGATGCCGTCTGTGTGCCATTTTAAAATGCAGCGAAAGCCGTCGTATTTTATTTCATAAATCCAGTCATTCCCCATAGGAACGGTATCGGTAGAAGAGAGTAGCATCGGTTTCATGTTGAAAACCTCTTTTTTCTTTTTAGTTTTTAACTATTTTTTTTCGTTATACATAGTTATGAGCGCAAACCACATAATAAAGAAAAAGTAGGTGAAAAAATTTGCATACAGTTTGGAAAGGCAGTATTAGCTTTGGTCTTGTAAATATACCGGTAAAGCTACATGCAGCAACGGAAAATAAAGACATCAAACTTCGGCAGCTTCATAAAGAATGCCATAGTCCGATTAACTATCAGAAAGTTTGTCCGATTTGCGAGAAGGAAGTAAACAACGAGGATATTGTAAAAGCCTATGAATACTCAAAAAATAAATTTGTTGTTTTAGATGATGAAGAGCTTGAAAATCTGCGTAAAGAAAATGAAGATAAAGCAGTAGAAATTATGGAGTTTGTAAAGCTAGAAGAGATCGACCCGATTTACTTTGAACGAAGCTATTTTTTGTCTCCAGATAGTGGCGGGGGAAAGGCTTATGCGTTATTGCGAGAGGCGTTGACGAGTTCGGAGAAAATAGGCGTTGCGAAAATTACCATCCGATCGAAGGAGCAGCTAGCAATCGTTCGTGTATATGGAGAGACGTTAATAATGGAGACGATTCATTTTCCAGATGAGGTGCGAAGCGCGGGCGAGGTACCGAACATTCCAAGCGAAGATAAAATCGTACAAAAGGAACTCGATACTGCTTTAATGCTAATCGAACAGCTTACAGCAACATTCGAACCAGATAAATATCAGGATGATTATCGAACGGCGTTATTAGAGCTAATTGAGCAGAAGAAAAATGGCGAGTTGACCGTTTCAGCTACGGAAAAAGAAGCCGTTGTTCCTTCGGATATGACTGATCTAATGGCAGCACTCCAAGCCTCTCTTGATAAAACATCTACAACAACGAAAAAGAAAACTGCGACAAGAAAAAGAAAGACACAAGAGAAGAAAGAAGCTTAGAGCAAGGGCACGTATGCAGAAAGTTGTTCAAATAAAGAAGACGCAGCTTACAATGTAAGCTGCGTCTTCTTTACGGAAACTTTATAAGTAATAGCCTCGTGTGTGCATAGACCGTTCACCAAAGAAATACTTAATAAGAATCATCATTCAAAATCTAATTTATAATCTTCGTCCTTCACAAGCTTTAGTTTCTTTTTAAATACATAGATAAAGATTAAATTCAGGATAAGCGGCAGTATCAGGAACATGGTTAACATAATGGCGATGTTGGAAGCGTTCCAGCCACCTTCAGCTAAGTTGATATAGTTTAACGGACCAACTAAGCCGGATAATCCAAATCCAGCACTATAAGGTGTTCCTTGAATATTCAACACACCAGCAAGTCCACCGAGGATTGCTGCAGTGATTAACATCGGAACGGCAATCGTCGGTTTCATGAAGAAGTTGCGCATTTGAATTTTTGGTGACCCTAAGACGTGCGCTAAGGCAGTTCCCAAGGAGTTTGCTTTAAGGCTTGCTAAGAATAACCCCATACCTACTGCCACAATCCCCAGATTTGCAGCTCCAGAACCAATGCCAGAAAGCATAATAACGGTCGCGATACCAACAGTCGAAATAGGAGAAATGATTACAATACCGAAAATTACTGCAAGTAACGCGCCCATTAAGACGGGTTGTAAGCCTGTTAAGTACGCAACGCCATCTCCAATTAGGCCGGCACTAGTTCTTACGAAAGGTAAAATCATGTACCCAATCATCCCTGGGATCATAACTGATAACACTGGGATTAATAGAATAGAGTATTCTTTCAATCTTTCGCCAACAAGTTTAACAAATAGAACGGCAAGCGCAGCTGTTAAGCCTGAGTTCAGTGTGACGCCAATGCCGTTTAAAGTAAATAAGCCATCAGCAGTTTTTAGAATAGCACCACTTCCGATTACAGTAGCAATCCCTACACTAGCAGTTTGAATTTGAGTTAGCTTGAATTGCATTCCGACTAAAATACCGGTTAACAGTGGCAGCATGCTCATAATAACAACGGTCGCGTCGAAAAGATGCTGTAGTGCCGGTACAGAAGGGATGATTAATTTTAAAATCTCGCCAAGCAAAGCATTTGGGATAAGAGCAACAACAATCGCGATACTCATCCCCGTTAAGAGCTTGCTGAAGAAGTCCTTCATATGTATTAACCTCTTTTCTGAATATAGTTTTCTATTATGTAGTTAGTAATTATATATGTATAACAATTCAGAATCAACAAAAAATTTAACACTTCAACGCGTTGAATCGGTGAATTGCGACTATTTTATCGTAGAACTAAAAGCTTGTAAATATCTACACAACAATAGGATGATATTACCAAATTCATTTTATATAAGAAAAAAAGGTTAATTTTTGTATATTAGAGGGAATTCTGAAATAGAAATTAAAAAGTTAAAGGAGCCAATTACATGAAATTAAAAGTATTTTTAACTATTCCATTGCTAGCAGGAATTCTAGTGGGGTGTGGAGATGACGAAGCGGTTCATGAAGAAGTCGTAACAAATCCTGCACCAGCCGATGAAACAAACACAACAGCAAACGAGACTCCAGCGGATGAATCGAGTGCTACAGGTACTCAAACTGTAGGTGAACAGCAAACAGCTGAAGCTCTTAACTTCACAAACTTCGATTTAGATGTAGAGTACGCAAACGATGTTTCTTATAACGCTGAATACGAAAATGATAATAGTGGAATCTCTGCTGATTTAGAAGACGAAATTAATAAAGTGAATCTATCTGGTGATGAGGCTTATACTCAGCTTTTGCCAATTTTAGAATCGTTAACATTTGATGAGACTTTTGAAGACCAAGATGTTATAGATCAAGTGCTTAAAGCCTTCGAACTAGAAGACAACTATAATGAATTTGAACTCGAAGTGAAGTTTTTAAATGGAGAAGCAAAAAATTACAAAGTTCAAAAATAGCATAATACTGTATATGTTTTAAGGAGACTTAGAGCATATGCAGTTTTTTTATTGTCATAAGAGAAGAGAAACAGATATAGTAAAGTTGGTAAATACATATATGAAGGAGCGTTTAGCTATGAACGTTTTGTTAGTAATTGGTGCAATTTTAGCCTTTTTAGGTGTGGTACTGGGTGCCTTTGGAGCCCATGCATTAAAGGACAAGTTTCCTGAGCCACGTTATGAACAAATTTGGAATACTGCTGTTCAATATCAAATGTATCATGCGCTAGGGTTAATTCTTCTAGGCATTTTATCTTTGGATGTTCTATTCGGCAGCTCTAGTCTGTTATCTTGGTCAGGTTATTTAATGTTGGCAGGTGTAGTATTCTTCTCAGGAAGTCTCTATGTCTTGTCTGTAACAGGCGTCAAGAAGCTAGGAGCGATTACACCAATTGGCGGGTTATTATTTTTAGTAGCTTGGATTCTACTATTTGTAGAAGTAATTTAAACGAAAAATAGGAGAGCCTCATAAATCGAGAGCTCTCCATTTTTTATGCTCTTTTGTGCACTTGTTCTCCTTGAACCCAAACTTCTTGAATGTTTTCAGGTCGAGCAAGGTAAAGAATCTTTTGGAAGATATCTTCAAGGGGATCATTGAAAATGGGAAGTTTTGCTGTAGGTAGTGTTGTATTGATGATTTGCACATCCCATGCGTAATTTTCTTCAATTTTCCCAATTGGCAAGCTTAAGGATTCCCCGCCACCAGCAGTCGCCATGTAAAATGCTTCATTAGTCGTTAAGCGAGAAGAGGCCACTCCTCTTTGTTCGGCGGCAACGGTTGTATCCACACCTTCTTCCAACATTCTTGAAGCGATTACGGCCTGTCTGATGTTATCGAAAAGGCTAGGAGAGAAGCCGCCAGAGACATCCGTTCCTAAACCAATGTCTACACCCAGCTCATGAATGTGCACAGAAGGCAACACGCCGTTTGAGAAGAACACATTGGAAATTGGGCAATGGGCAATCGCTGTTCCGGTTTTTGAAAAAAGCGAAGCATCCTCATCGGCTATAAAGTTGCAATGGGCCATCACGGATTTTTCTTGCAGTAACCCAAAATCATTTAAAGCAAAGGCATCGTTCTTGCCAAAGCGTTCAGCTACATAGTGATGCTGCCAATCGCTTTCACTGCAATGAGATTGAATATGTGTATTATATTTTGCTGCTAATTCGCCTAAGCCTTGCAAAGCCTCATCTGTGCAGCTTGGGATAAAGCGCGGTGTGACAACTGGGTAAATCCCTTGCTTTGTTTGTTCGTTTAACTGCTGCACTTCGATGATGAATTCCTCTGTTTCTTTTAGTGCCGTTTGTGTGTCGGCATCACGGTAATAGTCTGGACATTGTTCAACATTGTCCATGACGACTTTTCCTACTAAACCGCGTTGTCCAAATTGAGCACAAATTTTAGCTAGTAAGAGACTTGCTTCTTTATGTATAGAGGCAAAATAAAGTACTGTCGTCGTCCCATTAGCAAGAAGCGTTTTAACTAGATCTTCATAAACAATTTGCGCAAAGTAGATATCTGAAAACTTGGATTCAATAGGGAAGGTATACTGTTCTAACCAAACTTCTAGAGGAAGGTCGAGAGCTGTGCCAGATTGAGCCCATTGAGGAGCGTGGACGTGCAAATCGATAAAGCCAGGCAGTATATACTCACCCTTGGGTAAGCGGTGAAAGTTTTCTTTACCTTCATATTCGCCAAGAACAGCTGAATATTGGTAGTCACTCGGAGCGATCAGCTTTTCAATGATTCCTTCTTCATTAATGCAATATAAATAATCTTTTAAAATGTCCACTTCTGAAAAACTCGAGCTGGAAAAAGCGGTTCCTTGAAAAACGTGTGCGAATTGAACCATATAGCCACTCCTTTAATTTAAAAATTTAGAAAATTTTATATATTGATATTATAGTAGAAAACGATATATGCGTCTAATAAATCTTAAAAGAATAAATAGAAAAACACCATTATATCAGCGTTTTAGCTAACATAATGGTGTCAGATATTATAGTTTAAATTGATGAACTAAATTCTTTAATTCATCTGCAAGTTGAGTAAGCTGGACTGTATTATTAGAGATTTCTTCAATCGAACTATTGAACTCCTGTGTCGTTGCAGCCGTTTGTTCTACTGCAGCAGCCGTCTCTTCAGAAACAGAGGCAATTTGTTCGATGGAATCGTGCATTTGTTGAGTCCGATTTACATTGTCCTCTAAATAATTTGTGATGTTAGCAACATTCTGTACCATGTCATTAATAGATATATGAATTTGGTTAAATGTCTCACCTGTTGATTGTATTAACGAAGATCCCTGCTGAACCTCTTGATATCCATTTACTAGTGAAGTTTCAACAAGGTTTGCTTCTTCTTGTATGTTAGTAACAATTTTCGTAATGTCTGTTACGGAATGTGAAACTTGTTCCGCTAGTTTTCTTACTTCCTCTGCTACAACTGCAAACCCTTTACCATGTTCACCAGCTCGTGCAGCTTCAATTGCAGCATTTAATGCTAAAAGATTGGTTTGATTAGCAATTTGCTCAATCATTAATATTAATTTTGAAATCTCTTTTGTTTGTGTTTCAAGACTACTCATTTTAAGAACGGCTTCTTTCATGACTTGATTGATTTTCATCATTTGCTCATCGGAAACCTGCATCTTGTTTTTTCCTTCAGTGGTTAATTGAAGAACAACCTGAGTTGACTCATTTACTTCATAGCCTTTTTGACGAGTCTCTTGGATGTTAATAGCAAAATCATTTGTATTTGAAGCTAAATCTGTGATATTGCTTGCCTGACTTTCAGAACCCATCGCGATTTCCCCCATTGTAGAGGAGATTTGTAGCGAACCCGCTTGAATCTCATCAGTGAAGTCTTTCAAATCGGTACTTTGTTTTGCAACATAAGCAGAAGACTCAAATACCTTGTAAATCGTGTCGTGAAGTGTGTTTTTCATAATATGCATGGAATTTAATAATTGGCCAAGCTCGTCCTTGCGCGGGCTTTTTTCTGTCTCGATTTTTAAATTTCCATGAGCAAGTTCATCCAATGTGCTTGCAAGGCGAATAATTGGTTTCGAAATCGAACGGCTAAATGAGATGGCAATGATTAAAACTACAATGATTGTCCCAATTAAAACAAGACTAGCAATAAGCAAAAGCTTATTTTGTACCTGCTGGATGATTGAAATATCCTGTTTTATACCAATACCACCGATGATTTCACTGCCAGTTGGATCGGTCATTGGAAGAATAGTTTCTATTGTATTATTCAATTCTAATGAAGGACTCTCACCTTTTAAGATTTGGCTCAGTGTGTCCTTTGAAAGTGTAGAATTTAAGTTTGATTGACTGGATGAGTAAATTATAGCTCCTTCCATGTTGTATAAATTTATAGTTACCCCGTCGAGCTGTTCACTTAATTGCTCTAGGAAGGTACTTTCCACACTTGTTTGTAATGTGCCAACTACTGAATTGCCAACTTTTAGTGGCGCAAATGCTCTAACGGAAAGGCCGCTTTGCCCAACTTCAAAACCAGAAATCGTTTCTCCATTTAAAGCGGCTTGTATGGCTTGTAAGTCGCTTTTGTCATCACCGAATTTTTCGGGATTATGTCCTCGCAAAAATACAATCCCATTTTTATCTCCAAATTCGAAAACTGATAACTGATGTTCTTCTTGTAGACGTGGAAAAACTTCATTCACAGTAGTTTGTAATTGTTCTCGATTGCCTGACTGAAAACTGCTGATGAGCTGTTTGTTTAGTGAATAGGAATCTGTAATTTTAAGTAAATCTGCAGCAACCTGGTCTAGTTCCCCTTGGACATTATGCACGATTTTATCTTGCTGACTTTTGGTTAAATCAGAATAACCCTGTCCATTTACAAAGAAAATTATCAAAGTTATTAAAAGTAAAGGAATGATAGATAATGATAGTAAGATTATTATTAATTTCGCTTTAATCGTTTTCACTAAGGTGCCTCCATGGATGTAAAATCTCTATGCATTCTATAATGTATATGCAAAGTTTGAATTTGCACACAGAAATTAAAATAACACATTGGCTTATTTAAATGTGGGGTCGGATTTAAAATTTACAAAACTGAAACAAACAATTAATGCCATGTTCTGTAATCTGCCCCATGGGTAAATGAAAGTGCTTCATTTAGGGTATAGTTTTTATATAGAAATTGTAAGGAAGTGTTCACGATGCTAAAAGAAATTTACGCGGATTTACATATACATATTGGCCGTACAAAAAAGGGAAGAGCGGTTAAGATTACGGGAAGCAAAAACTTGACCTTGGAAAACATTTTGGAAACGGCTACTTCAAGGAAAGGCCTAGATTTAATCGGCATTATTGATTGTCATTCACCAGAGGTAATTGAAGAGATGGAGCAGCTAATCCGTGAAGGAAAAGCAAGAGAGCTTACTGAAGGTGGGGTACGCTATGAGCAAACAACACTTATTCCAGGTTCGGAAATTGAAATTTATGATGAAAATTGCCATGGCCCCATCCATGTACTTGCTTACTTTCCGACATTTGAAAAGATGAAGGAATTTTCCATGTGGATGAGCACCAAGCAAAAAAATATACACCTAAGCTCACAGAGAATGTACTGTGATGGGCAAAGTTTGCAGCGAAAGGTGGTTGAATTGGGTGGATTATTCATTCCTGCGCATGTCTTTACGCCCTTTAAAAGCCTTTATGGGAAAGGGGTAAAGAAAAGCTTGAGTGAAGTATTCGATCCGAACTTGATTGATGGGATTGAGTTAGGGTTAAGTTCAGATACGTATATGGTAAAGGGGATGAGTGAGTTAGCTCCATATACTTTTGTGACAAATTCAGATGCCCATTCACTCGGGAAGCTTGCACGTGAATACCAAAAAATCAGGGTAGCAGATGCCAACTTTGAAGAATTGAAAAAAGCGCTCCATCAACAAGAGGGAAGAGGAATCGTCACGAACTATGGACTAAATCCACTGCTTGGTAAATACCACGAAACTGTATGTGCGGATTGCGGCGAGCAAATAGCGGAAGAAGGACACACGCGCTGTCCGTACTGTGGAAAAGAACATTTGATAAAAGGTGTTGCAAAAAGAATAGCAGAATTGTCAGACGCACCGTTTCAGAATATCGAAAGACCTCCTTATATTCATCAAGTGCCGCTGGATTTCATACCTGGAATCGGACCGAAAACCATTACGAAATTGCTAGACGCTTTTGGTACGGAAATGAATATCTTGCATCAAGCTTCACTTGAAGAGCTTATAGAGGTGATTCCAGAGAAATTGGCTTATACCATTCATTTAGCGAGAACGGGGAAACTAGGAATTACAGTAGGCGGGGGCGGCATATACGGGAAAATTGATCAGCATTAAGAGTATAAAAAAACAAGCTACATTGTTTAAGACGGGGAATCTTAAACGTAGCTTGTTTTAAAGGGATGTATGTCACTTGGACATATATTTTATTAGCAAATTGGGGAATTTGCGGTTTTGGGTTACCACAAAAAATTTGCTAGGGGATACGTTATTAATATAACCAGGTTTCTCAAATTTTATATCAAGATATTTGAGAAATTTTCATGTTATTCTCTTCATTCCATTTAAGTCCTTCAAAGAAACGGTAAATTTCTTCAAAAACAAGCTCTTTTTCTTGGTCTAGTGTTAAAATATGACCAGAATTGATAAAGCTTTTAACAGACTTAATGCGAGATTTTACGGAATTATATATTAAATCTGCACTTTCGCAGTAATAATCATCATCACGTAATCCACGTAAAATGTGAACTGGTGTTTGAATTGTTTTTAGTTTTTCGCTTGTTTCGTTAATCATGCCTTGTAAATACTCTAATGCAGGCATATGATATTTTTCAGCAATTTCGTGAGGCTTATCTGACTGTTCGTCAAATGTGCCAGATAATTTTTTATATTTAATCGTATAGTCGATAATACGTTCTTGTAAGCTGTCGATACTTTTTGCTAATGCAGGAGCGGACATTGCAACAATTGCTTTTGTCGGGCGTTCTTCACCAAGTTTTAAAGAGAAGATTCCACCGAGTGAAACACCTGCAACTGCGATTTCGTCATAGCCTTTATTTTTAAGTTCGTCATAACCTTCTAGTACACTGTTCCACCATTCAACTGGGTTCGTTTGAATAAGTGTCACTGGGTCACCACCATGACCTTTGTATAATGGTGCGTGGACAGTGTAGTTGCGATCTGCCAAATATCTACCTAAACGTTTAACGTCGTTCGTGTTTCCAGTAAAACCATGAAGTAATAGAACGGCACGATTACCTTTTTCAATCATAAATGGTTTTGGAGGAATGATTTTCATTTTTAATTGACTCCTTTAATTGATTAGTTGTGACAAACATTCGAACTTTCTATATGAACTATTGTTTTTTAAGTTAAAATTTGATATGCAATCTTTATGTCTAAGCTTATTATAGTGTTAACAATACATAAGTACAATTTATTGTTTTTATCATTATCATTCCAAATAGTTATCAATTGAAAAGGGGTTCAAAATGGAAATTCAGCAGCTTGAGTATTTTAAAACCGTTGCAGAAATGCAGCATATGACCCATGCAGCAGAGCAGTTAAATATTTCGCAGCCTGCGCTTAGTAAGTCGATTTCAAATATTGAACAAGAAATTGGCGTCCCGCTCTTTGATCGACAAGGACGATCCATCAGTTTAAATCGCTATGGGAAGCTATTTTTAATAAGTGTAGATGCGATATTACGCGAATTCGAAAAGGCGAAAGTTGAAATTGGCAGCCTTGTTATGCCTGGCTATGGAGATGTAGCCTTTGGTTTTATCCATACCCTTGGGATGGAGGTAGTACCAGAATTAATGGCGCATGTTCCAGAAAAATATCCAAATATGAAATTTACCTTAACTCAAGCTGCTTCTTATAATCTCTTAAAGTGGCTTGAAGAAGGTCAGGTTGATCTATGCTTGTCTCAACGCATCGAGTCAAAAACAATTGATATTGAATGGATTGAATTATGGAGCGAAGAACTATTTGTCATCGTTCCAAAGAATCATCGTTTTGCTAATCGTGAAAGTATTCGATTAGAGGAGATAAAGGATGAACCGTTTATTTCTATTAAAAGAGGAAATGCACTGCGTCAAATTGTAGATAAATTATTTAAGCAAGCTGGAATTACGACGAATATTACATTTTCAGGAGAAGAAATGCATACAGTTGCTGGGTTCGTTGGCGCTGGTTTAGGTGTTTCGCTCATCCCGGATATTAAGGGACTAAATGAATATAACGTCTGTAAGATTCGTGTTAGTGAGCCCATTTGTGAAAGGAAGATTGGCGTTTCCTGGGCGGGGGGCCGCTATTTAGCACCGGCAGCCGTACAGTTTAAAGAATATTTGGTAGAGTATTTTAAAGAAAAGTAATAATTAATCTAAAAAACTTCGTAAAAGGTGAAGAGGCCAATGCTTTATGACCGTAAAATATTTGAAAAAATATTACATGACCATATAGAAATGTTCAATCCAGAAGATATTGAAGAAGCACTAGAACGATATAACCAAGCTTTAGATGGAGATGTTCGGGCAATGCTTGAGGTTGCGCGAATTTATCGGATGATGGATAAATACAGTGATTCGGTTCATTGGTTTAAGGAGGCCGCATTTTTAGAGGATGCAGAAGCTATGTACGAATTAGGCAATTGCTATTTTGAAGGGCTAGGCCTAGAAGAGAACTATCCAAAAGCCTTTCACTATTATCAAAAGGCAGCTGAAAAAGGCCATGCAGATGGAGCCAACAACCTAGCAGATATGTATTTAAATGGTGAAGGCGTAGTGGCTGATGAAAAAGAGGCTTTCTATTGGTTTGAAATCGCAGCTTCACAAAATGTAGTGGAGGCAATGTTTACCCTTGGGATTATGTGCGAACAAGGGCTTGGCATCGATGCAGATGAAGAAAAAGCCTTTCAATATTATTTGCAATCGGCAAAAGGCGGCTATGAGGATGCGCAATATCGAGTAGGAACGGTCTATTTAGAAGGACTGCTTGGACAAGAAAAGGACATAGAGGAAGGGTTAAAGTGGTTTGGAATCGCATCCGAATCTCATCATATCGACTCAATTTATAATTTAGGTTTTTTATATGAGAATGGCTTAGGGGTCCCGCGAAATGGAAAAAAGGCGCTTCATTATTATAAGAGAGCCGCGTTACTCGGTGATTATCAAGCAAAGCTCAATATAGCCAGCATCTATGAGTTAGGCATAGACGTCCCCAAAAATCGAAAAGAAGCAGCAAAATGGCGTAACGCAGCCATGCATCAAATGCATTATTTGGAGGACTAGATTTAGATGTTAGTAGGTGAAGGCTGCGTCACATTTGATATGTGATGCAGCCTTTTTACTCTTGTACTAATTTTGTAATAGAACGCACAGGTACTTTTAAAGAAAAACGTTTATACTAAAGAAGCAGATAGTATGAACGGTTAGGAGTGTCTTTAAATGAAAACAGTAGTAGTTGTCGGAGGCGGAATAACAGGGTTATGCACATTGCACTATTTAAAACGCCAAGCGCAAACTAACGAACCCATTCGCTATATACTCGCAGAAAAAAATGAGTATCTCGGTGGAAAAATGCATACGGAACAAGAAGCAGGTTTCATTATGGAAACAGGGGCGGATTCCATTGTTGCACGTCACCCAGGTGTACTTGACCTCGTGAAGGAACTGGGGTTTGAATCAGAACTCGTATACAACGAAACGGGAATTTCTTATATTCACACAAATAATGAGCTGCACGCAATTCCAGCGGGCTCTACATTCGGTATTCCGATGAGTATGGAAAGTCTGCAAGCAAGTACATTAATCTCGGAAGAAGGAAAACAGAGAGTATTAATGGATGCTGAAATTCCAAACGATCAGTTTACAAAGGAAAGCTCGATTGGGAGCTTTTTAGAATACTTTTTAGGAAAAGAGATTGTTGAAAAGCAAATTGCCCCAGTATTAGCGGGTGTTTACTCTGGTGATTTATATCAGCTGTCGCTAGCATCTACACTCCCTTATTTAGTGGACTACAAAAATAAGTACGGCAGCATCATGAAAGGCTTTGAAGCAAACCGGGAGCAATTTGAAAAAGCTGCCAACAAAAAATTTATTTCATTTAGAAATGGACTTTCGGCTCTGATCGACCGCCTGGAAGAGCTTCTGCCTGAAGTAGAGTTTTATAAAAATACCGCAACAACAAGTGTGCAGAAAAATGGTTCTTTATATGAAGTAAGTTTTTCAAATGGGGAAACAGTGCAAGCGGATGTGGTCGTACTGGCTGTTCCGAATAATGTTGTTCGCGCTATTTTAAAGGATGAAGAAATGGATCCGAACTTAAGTAAATTTACGAATGCCTCGGCGCTAACGATGTATTTGGGATTCGATATTCCAGATTCTACTTTGCCAGCTGATGGAACGGGATTTATCGTATCGCATAATAGTGATTTAGTTTGTAATGCATCCACATGGACAAGCCGGAAATGGAAGCATACTTCTGCAAACGGGAATTTACTAGTACGATTATTCTATAAAAATAATAACCCTCGATATGAAGAGCTAGCGGCTATGTCTGATGAAGAACTGACGAGGGTTGCTTTAGAAGATGTGAAGCTGAGTCTTAATATTGAAGAAGAACCGATTGTAGTAAATGTATCGAAATGGATTGATATGATGCCTAGATATGATATGGCTCATAAGGCAGCGTTAGATGCACTATTAGTAGATTTGGATTCGAAATATCCAAATCTTTATATTGCTGGATGCTCTTATTTTGGAGTAGGTATTGGCGCTTGTATTGCAAATGGGAAAACTACAGCAGAAAAAGTGCTGAAAAGTCTAGCGTAACGCTAGTTCGTTATCTTAGTAAAACTTTGTAAAAATCAGAAAATATATTGACGAACGAGTTAATACAAGATATGATACAACTTAATAAATTAAAAATTCATAAAACTCTTATCAAGAGAAGTAGAGGGACTGGCCCGATGAAGCTTCAGCAACCAACTTAAATGTAAGGTGCTAAATCCAGCTGGCGTATGCCGAAAGATGAGAAGGATTTCAACATGTTGACACAAGCCTTCTTTTCATAAGAGGGCTTTTTCTATTTGTGAAAATATAGTTGCTTGAATGGGACATCGAGCGAGAAAAAGAGACTGAAATTTTAGAATTCATAAGGGGATGTGCGGTATGGGATTACTAGAAGCGTTAAAAACAAAAGTTTTAACTGCGGATGGAGCAATGGGGACATTATTGTATGCATATGGGCTCGATAATTGCCACGAAGAAATGAACCTTATAAGACCGGATTTAGTCGAAAAAATCCATGCTGAATATATTGCTGCGGGGGCAGACGTTATTCAAACAAATACATATGGTGCAAATTCTATTAAACTGGCGCGCTATGGTTTGGAATCTAGAGTAGCAGAAATTAATGAAGCAGCCGTTTCGATTGCCCAAAAAGCGGTAGGCAATGGAAAGCAGTTTATTCTTGGGTCAATTGGAGCAATCCGTGGGGTACGTAAAACTGATGTGACACTTGAGGAGATTTTAGCTGCTATTAAAGTGCAAGCAAAGGTTTTAATCGATGGTCAGGTAGATGGACTTCTGCTTGAAACCTATTATGACTTTGAGGAGTTAGCAGAAACGATTAAACTGCTTCGTTCTGAAACAACTTTACCGATAATTGCACAGGTTTCAATGCCGGAACCTGGAATCCTGATCAATGGGATGAATTTAAACGAAGCTTTGAAACAGCTCGAAGCTCTTGGAGCAGATATCGTCGGTGTTAACTGTCGTTTAGGTCCACACCATACGATTCAAGCGTTTGAAGGGGTTGAACTGCCTGGCAAAGCATTTTTGTCTGCTTATCCGAATGCCTCCTTACTAGATATTGAAGAAGGCCGTGTAATTTATGAATCGGAAGTAGATTACTTTGCGAGAGCAGCTGTACAGCTTCGAAACCAAGGTGTTCGGCTAATTGGCGGCTGCTGCGGTACTACACCAAAGCATATTGAGGCAGCGAAGAAACTATTGAAGCATTTACAGCCAATCGAAACGAAACAAGCGAAAGCGCAAAAGGAAATTTTTATTCAAGAGGCAGAGCCTACTTCAGAAGAGCCATTACATGAAAAAGCAAAACGCGAACGTTCAGTCATTGTCGAGCTGGACACACCGAGACATTTAGAAATAGATGCTTTTGTGGAGGGAGCAAAAACCCTTTATAACGAAGGTGCGGACATTATCATGATGGCAGATAATTCACTCGCTTCTCCACGTATTAGTAATATTGCAATGGGATCAATTCTAAAGCTTGCGCATGGTATTCGCACGATGCCGCATATCACATGCCGGGATCGAAATTTAATCGGTTTGCAGTCTCACTTAATGGGCTTAAATGCACTGGGTTTACATGATATTTTAACGGTGACTGGCGACCCGACAAAGGTAGGGGATTTTCCTGGTGCAACAAGTGTGTATGACGTGTCATCAATGGAGCTGATTTCCCTTATTAAACAGTTAAATGAAGGGATTTCCTTCTCTGGTAAACCATTGCGTAAAAAGGCAAACTTTTCTGTAGCAGCGGCCTTTAATCCAAATGTCCGGGTACTGGACCGGGCAGTGGCACGATTAGAAAAGAAAATCGAGCACGGTGCCGATTATTTTATCTCCCAGCCGGTTTATACAAAAGAGAAAATTAAAGAAATTTACGAAGCAACGAAACACCTTTCCACACCGATTTATATAGGGATTATGCCTTTGACAAGCTTCCGCAGCGCAGAATTCTTACATCATGAGGTTCCTGGCATTAAGCTTTCTGACAAAGTGTTGGAGAGAATGAAGGCCTGTGAAGGGGACAAAGAAAGAGAAGCGGCTGAAGGAGTAGCGATTGCCAAAGAATTACTGGATACAGCGGCACAATACTTTAACGGAATTTACTTAATCACACCGTTTATACGATACGATATGACAATCCAATTAATGCAATATATCAAGCAACTTGATGAGCAAAACAAAGGGGTAAAGGCGAATGTATAACCATCTGATAGAAGAACAACTGCAAAAGAGAATATTAATTATCGATGGTGCAATGGGGACAATGCTGCAGCAGGAAAATCTGACTGCAGCTGATTTTGGTGGAGAAGAGCTGGATGGATGTAATGAAAACTTGGTGTTAACACGTCCCGATGTCTTGTCTAAGGTTCATCGTGCCTATTTAGAAGCTGGAGCAGATATTATTTGTACAAATACATTCGGGGCAACGCCGTTAGTATTAAATGAGTACGATTTAGGTTCAAAAGCGGAGGAAATTAATAAGCGTGCGGTGGAATTAGCGTTAGTGGCAGTTGAAGAATATTCAACGGAGGAGTGGCCGCGCTTTGTGGCCGGTGCCATTGGACCAACGACAAAGACTTTATCTGTTACAGGTGGAATTACGTTCGATGAGCTTTCGGAGAATTTTTATGTACAGGCAAAAGCGTTAATCGAGGGAGGTGCTCATTTACTTCTACTTGAAACGAGTCAGGATATGTTAAATGTGAAGGCGGCTTCTCTTGGAGTAAACCGTGCCTTCCGAGAAACGGGAAAAGAGCTGCCGATTATGCTGTCAGCTACAATAGAGCCGATGGGAACTACTTTAGCAGGTCAAACAATTGAAGCATTCTATATTTCGATTGAACATATTAAGCCGTTATCCATCGGTTTAAACTGTGCAACAGGTCCTGAATTTATGACGGACCATATTCGTTCGTTATCTGAACTATCAACAAGTTACATAAGCTGTTATCCGAATGCAGGCTTACCTGATGAGGAAGGGCATTATCACGAGTCACCGGATTCCTTATCAATCAAGCTGCGCGGCTTTGCAGATAAAGGATGGTTAAATATTGTCGGGGGCTGCTGCGGTACAACGCCAGACCACATAAAGGCGATACGTGAAGCAGTGGGGGGCTATCAACCAAGACCGATACCAGGCAAAACCCACGGGCATGTCGTTTCTGGGATTGAACCCTTACAGTATGATGACTCCATGCGCCCGCTATTTATAGGGGAGCGTACAAATGTAATTGGTTCTCGGAAGTTTAAACAGCTGATCATTGACGGTAAATTTGAAGAAGCAGCAGAAATTGCACGAGCACAGGTGAAAAACGGTGCTCATGTCATTGATATCTGCCTTGCAAATCCTGACCGTGATGAGTTAGAGGATATGACGAACTTTATGCAAGAGGTTGTAAAGAAGGTAAAGGTGCCTCTTGTAATCGATTCTACAGATGAAAAAGTGATTGAAGAAGCACTAAAATATTCGCAAGGCAAAGCCATTATTAACTCTATTAATCTAGAGGATGGAGAAGAGCGTTTTGAGGCAGTCATGCCAATCGTGAAAAAGTACGGTGCGTCAGTTGTTGTTGGAACAATCGATGAAATTGGAATGGCAGTAGACCGTAAGCGGAAGCTAGAGGTAGCGGAAAGATCCTACCAATTATTAACGGAGAAGTGGGGGCTAGCGCCGGAGGATATTATTTTTGATCCGCTTGTTTTCCCTGTGGGCACTGGAGATGAGCAATACATCGGTGCTGCTGAAGAGACGATTGAGGGAATCCGTTTAATAAAAGAAAAATATCCTAATACATTAACGGTATTGGGTGTAAGTAATGTCTCCTTTGGGTTGCCGCCTGTTGGCCGAGAGGTCTTAAATGCGGTTTATTTATATCACTGTACACAGGCAGGGCTTGACTACGCGATTGTAAATACGGAAAAGCTAGAACGATTTGCCTCCATTCCTGAAGAAGAAATCAAGCTCGCGAATGATTTAATCTTTCAAACAAATGACGAGACGTTAGCTGTGTTTACCGATTTCTATCGAGATAAGAAGAAAGAAAAGACGGAAGCCAATATTCCAGATACAGTAGAAGAAAGACTGGCTTATTACATTATTGAAGGCACAAAAGAAGGCTTAATTCCTGATTTAGAAGAAGCGAGAAAAAACTTCGAAACCCCATTAGATATTATCAATGGTCCATTAATGGCAGGCATGGCAGAAGTGGGTCGATTATTTAACGATAACCAACTAATCGTTGCGGAAGTATTGCAAAGTGCCGGGGTTATGAAGGCGGCTGTTGCTCATCTTGAACAATACATGGAGAAAAATGAAGAAAGTTCAGGGAAAGGGAAAGTAATCTTAGCAACAGTTAAAGGGGATGTTCACGATATTGGGAAAAACCTAGTGGACATCATTTTAAGCAATAATGGATTTAAAGTAGTAGACCTTGGCATTAAAGTAACACCAGCTGATTTAATCGAAGCAATTCGGAAGGAACAGCCGGATTTTGTCGGGTTGTCGGGACTGCTTGTAAAATCTGCACAGCAAATGGTCATAACTGCGCAGGATTTTAAGGATGCGGGTATAGATGTGCCAATTTTAGTGGGTGGAGCTGCATTGTCGAAACGCTTTACAGAAACGAAAATTGCTGCTCAATATGATGGGCCGGTTATTTATTCGAAGGATGCCATGCAAGGGCTTGATCAAGCCAATCGTTTAATGAATGTGAGTGAGCGCGAGGTTTTAATCCAAGAGCTGCGAGATTCCCAGGAAAAAAGGTTGTTGGCTGATGAAAAACGTGCGGCACGACCACAAAAAGTGGTGACTGAAAAGCCGGTAAGAACAGTAAACGATGCACAAGTGTATGCACCGAAAGATTTGGTGCAGCATATTAAACGGAATTATTCCGTTTCGCACTTACATCCTTATGTAAATATGCGAACGCTTATTGGGCATCATTTGGGACTAAAGGGGAATGTAGAAAAGCTTTTAGTTGAACAGGATGAACGAGCTACGCAGTTGCATGAGTTAGTAAATGAATATTTGAAATCCGATTTACTAACGCCTTCGGGGATTTATCAATTCTTCCCAGCACAAGCAGATGGGGATGATGTGGTAATTTATAGCCCTGAGGATTCGAAACAAGAAATTGAGCGATTCCATTTCCCTCGTCAAAAAGAAGCGCCGTATCTTTGTTTAGCGGATTTCTTAAAAACTGTAGACAGTGGCGAGATGGATTATGTGGCATTAATGGTTGTCACAGCTGGCCACGGAGTTAAGGGCATTGCTGAACAGTTGAAAATTGATGGCAAGTTTTTAGAAAGTCATGCTTTGTTAGCTACGGCTTTAGAGCTTGCAGAAGGCTTTGCGGAAAGGCTTCATCAAGAAATTCGTGACGTTTGGGGCTTCCCGGATGCAACAGATTTCACGATGAGGGAGCGCTTCGCGGCAAAATACCAAGGGCAGCGTTTCTCCTTTGGGTACCCAGCATGTCCAAATCTAGAGGATCAAGGAAAATTATTCAAGCTGCTGAAACCAGAGCAAATTGGCGTCCAACTAACAGAAGGCTATATGATGGAACCAGAAGCAAGTGTATCTGCCATCGTATTCGCACATCCAGACGCAAGATACTTTAATGTGTAAAAAATAATGAGTGGAGAAAAAACGAATTCGTTTTTTCTCCGTTTTTTTGTAATGGAAGGGCATTGAATCCTGATTTTGTCCTAAAGAATAAATCTTTTCAATCGTGCAACAGGACTCAGTGTGCTGTTATAGTAATCATTCGCATCCAATTTCTATAAACATTACCAATTATTAATACCTGGTCATATGACATTTGTAATAAAATAAACATGATATTTGAGCCTACTTGCCATGCCTTTCTTTTTTTACAATGTAGTTAGGAATAAGACAAAGAAAGAGGGTACTTGAATTGGCTATGACTGATGCTGAAAAAACGAAACAGCTGCGTAAAGATGTGGCGCCTTTTGCGAAATCACAATTGAAAATTAGTATATTACAAATTATAAATACGATTGTTCCACTTCTTGCAATTTGGGGAGCTGGCTATTACCTGCTTCAATTTTCACCATGGCTCACAGTAGCCTGCAGTATTCTTGCTTCAGGTTTTGTCGTTCGGACATTCATTATTTTCCATGATTGTACACATGGATCATTTTTTAAAAATAAAAAAGCAAACGCCGTTATTGGGAATATTTCAGGGATTTTAACTTCCTTCCCTTATGAAAAATGGAAAAGGGAGCATATGATTCACCATGCATCGAGTTCTAATTTAGACAAACGTGGTATTGGCGACATTGATATGTTAACGGTTGATGAGTATTTGCAAAAGTCTAAGCTTGGCCGTTTTGGCTACCGTTTATATCGTAACCCAATCGTGATGTTTGGTTTAGGACCTATCTATATGGTATTGATTTTAAATCGGATGAATCGCAAGGATGCTAAGAAAAAAGAACGTATGAATACGTACTTTTCAAATGTAACATTACTTGTTATCTGTACTGCGTTAATCCTTTTAACTGGCTGGCAAACGTTCTTGCTTGTTCACGGGTTAACGATGTTTATCGCTGGAGCATTAGGAATTTGGTTATTTTATATTCAACATACGTACGAGGATTCGTATTTTGAAAACGATTCGGACTGGGATTATGTAAAAGCGGCTGTTGAAGGAAGCTCATATTACAAACTTCCGAAAGTGTTGCAGTGGGTAACAGGGAACATTGGTTTCCACCATGTTCATCATTTATCGCCACGTGTTCCAAACTATAACTTGGAAGCGGCCCATGAATCTATTCCACCGCTGCAGCAAGCGACAACGATTACATTAAAAACAAGTGTGGAGTCTATTCGCTATAAACTATATGATACAAAGAATAAAAAATTTATTTCCTTTAAAGAAATCGAGCGCTCTATACGAGTGCGAAGAAATAAATCAATTCAGGCTTAAGGGATTTATGGAGTAATACATTGGGGTGTTTTAATAGAAATCACGGTGTTGCCTTTAATGGTACACCGTGATTTTGTTATACTGGGTATTGAAATTGAAAAAATAAAAGAAGTGTGAGGAATGTCATGCAAAGCTGGTATACAATTTTGCCGAAAAATCCGTGGATAAGTATTTATGTTTGGGTTATTTTTTGTATCATGCCATTCTACTTCATTATCCATTCGTTATCTTTGTTAGAAATTACATTAGGTGTTGTATTCATCTTATTGTTTTTTTTATCGCATTATTTTTCCTTTAATTCAAAAAGTGCGTTGTTGTATATGTGGATTAGTTTTGAGATGGTCCTGAATATAGCGATGACTTTGATGTTCGGATATGTGTACTTATCGCTGTTTACAGCTTTCTTTATCGGGAATTTTAGAAATACGGTCGGCTTTTTCATCATGTATGGCTTACATATTGGATTTACAATTATATCGATCGTTGCTGGCTATTTTATCGATTTGGATTTATTCCTATCACAAACACCTTTTATCATTATTACGGTTGTTGGAGTCGTACTTTTGCCGTTTACTTTATATAGTAAAAATAAAAGAGAAAAGCTCCAAGGTCAGCTTGAAACGGCAAATGAACGTATAGCGGAATTGATCATTCATGAAGAGCGTCAAAGAATTGCGCGGGATTTACATGATACACTGGGGCAAAAGCTTTCGATGATTGGCTTGAAGAGTGATTTAGCGAGCCGCCTTGTGACAAAGAATCCAGAAGCTGCGATACAAGAAATCAGAGAAATCCGTCATACGGCAAGTATCGCCTTAAAGGAAGTACGGGAACTTGTATCAGATATGCGTGCTGTTAAACTAGATGAAGAATTAGCTCGAGTAGAACAAATTTTAAAGGCTGCCGAAATTGATTTTGAAATCAAGCGAAATGGTGAAGATTTGCAGCTGCCTGTATTGGTGGAAAGTGTTCTAAGTATGAGTTTGAAAGAAGCTGTTACAAATATTGTAAAGCACAGTAGTGCGAAAAAATGTGTCATCATTATTGAAAAAGACAATAATGAAATTATATTAACGGTATATGATAATGGTATCGGATTTAACGAAAAGTTAAATGTAGCAGGGAACGGTTTAAAAGGTATGAGAGAGCGTTTGGAATTTATAAATGGCTCTATTCAACTTGAAAGTAAGCAAGGCACAAAACTGGTAATCAGTGTACCGCTTGCCATTACACATCAGAAAGGGATTGAGTGACATGATTCGAATTGTAATAGCCGAAGATCAAGGCATGCTGCTTGGTGCGATGAAATCACTGCTTAATATGGAAGATGATATGGAAGTGGTTGGCCTTGCGAAAAACGGAGAAGAGGCAGTCGAGTTAGTAAATGAACTAAAGCCGGATATTTGTATTATGGATATTGAAATGCCAGTGAAAACAGGGCTTGATGCAGCAGAAAGCGTTCAAGAAAATAGCGATTGCAAAATTATTATCTTAACAACATTCGCACGTCCTGGTTATTTTGAAAGAGCCAGAAAAGCGGGAGTTCGCGGTTATTTATTGAAAGATAGCCCGATTGAAGAGCTAGTCCATTCGATTCGCATGATTATGGACGGACGACGTATTTATGCGCCGGAGCTTGTGGACTTTGTTTATGAGGATGACAGCGAAAACCCGTTAACGGAGCGTGAAAGCCAAGTGTTAGAACTGGTGGCTGAAGGGAAAACAACGAAAGAAATCGCCGCAGAGTTGTTTTTGTCGGCAGGTACTGTGCGAAATTATATATCCACGATTCTAGATAAGCTTGGAGTGGGCAATCGAATTGAAGCCATTTCAAGATTTAAAGAAAAAGGCTGGAATAAATAAGTTGATATTCAAGCATAAGAAAAGAGGCTACCTTCATAGGCAGCCTCTTCTTTTTGTTCTTTTACTTCTTTTTTGTTAAACGGCCTAAAACGAATGCTGCAGCCGCTACACCAAGAACCGTGTTTGTTTTCTTAGTGAACACTTGCTTCGTTACAAGGCTAAGGTTTTGTGGGCGTTCTGCTAAGCGACGCATGAAATAGCCGTACCAGTCACTGCCAAATGGTACATACGTACAGAAGTTGTAACCTTCTTTAGCAAGGTCTAATTGCATTTCTTTACGGAAGCCGTAAAGCATTTGGAATTCGAACTTATCGTTTGAGATATTGTGATCCTTCACAAATTGTTTTACATGGTTAATCACATTGTGGTCGTGTGTTGCGATAGATGTAAAT
>Ga0182745_1001076_pt1 | contig 27003 bp, 19 predicted proteins | sample eDN3rd30CKraftBY_FD_128523 | JGI IMG/M metagenome (GOLD analysis project Ga0182745, IMG submission 128523) | Enriched backyard soil microbial communities from Emeryville, California, USA - eDNA 3rd pass 30_C Kraft BY (version 2) (version 2) | ecosystem: Environmental > Terrestrial > Soil >... | reverse complement strand
GGTGGGCACGCTGGCGGTGGTCGCGCTCTGGGCCTGGGCCTTCCCCGAGCTGCGCCGGGTGGATCGCCTGGAGTCCCTGGGGGAGAGTCAGCCCGCGACTCCCGCGGGCTGACGTCGCGCCACGCTCAGGCCCGCGCGCCGCCGTAGCTGACGCGCAATCCCGGGTGCGTCACGGTGATGAGCGGCCGGCCGAGCCAGCCACAGTGCCTGCACACGGCGCTCGGACCGGAAGAGGTGACCCTCACCGGCAGGTCCGCCGCGCAGACGGGGCACCCCTCGGGAATGGTGTAGTCACGCCAATCAGGTGCCCCCTTTCCCCGATGGAGGTCCCGCGGCGCACGGGGTATGGGGCCGGGCATGCCCTTGCGCCTCGTGAAGCGACTTGCTCGGGACTGGTTCCTCCTGGCGATGGTGGCCGTCATCGTCCTGGCCATCCTCTTCCCCGAGTTCGGCAAGTCGGGTGGTCCAATGCACGCGGATGTGGTCTCGAACGCGGGCATCTTCGCGGTGTTCTTGCTCCACGGTCTGGGGCTGCCGGCGGCCCAGCTCCGGACCGGGGCGCTGCAGTGGCGGATACACCTGGTGGTGCAGGTCTTCACGTTCGGGGTGTTCCCCCTGCTCTGGTGGCTCGGCGACACGCTGCTGGGCCGCTGGCTGCCTCCGGAGCTGTCGATGGGGCTGCTCTATCTCTGCGCTGTCCCGTCGACCGTCTCCTCGTCCGTGGCGATGACGGGCATGGCTCGGGGCAATGTCCCGGCGGCCATCTTCAATGCCAGCCTGTCCAGCCTGCTGGGCATCGTGCTGACGCCCCTCATCGTCGGCCTGTTCGCCCATGTCACGGGACAGGCGCTCTCCATGGGCGAGGCCGTCCTGAAGCTCTCCACGCTCCTCCTGCTCCCCCTGGTGCTGGGCCAGGTGCTGCGGCCACTCCTGGGGGCGTGGTTCGCCCGTTACCGGCGCTACACGAACGCCTTCGACCGGACCATCATCCTGGTGCTCGTGTATGCGTCGTTCTGCGACTCCATCAGCAACGGGATGTTCACGGAGCATGGCTGGCAGTTGCTCGTGATGGCCTTCGCGGGAGCTGCGGCCCTCCTCGCCATCGTGCTGACGCTGACGACCCGGGTGGCGCGAGCCCTGAGGTTCTCCACGGAGGACGAGATCGCGGTCGTCTTCTGCGGCTCGAAGAAGACGCTGGCTTCCGGGGTGCCGATGGCGCGTCTGCTCTTCGGCGCGTCGCCCGCCCTGGGGTTCATCGTCCTACCGCTCATGTTCTACCACCAGACCCAGCTGCTGGTCTGCTCGGTGATGGCGGAGCGATATGCGAAGCGGCCGGTGCGACCTCCCGCGTAGGGACCGGTGTTTCCGCTACGCCCCGCGGACAAGCGCCGTCCCCCCGTGGCTGTGATAGGTGAGCAAGGACGAATGTCCGAGCCACTCAGAGCGACCGGGGACCGGCTTGACCCGGCGGGTACCGCCCAGGCTGGAATGCACGTCATGGCCGACCGACTCGTGTTTCCGCCCATCGTCGAGGGTCTCTTCGTCCGGGGGCTGTCTGGACGGGTGACCCCGCTGCTCAAGCAGCAGCTGCGCAGCGAGGGCCTGGACCTGGACCGGCCCCTGCTCCCCGCCTACAGCCTGGAGACGTGGATCCGCTGCGTGTCGCTCACGGCGAAGGCCCTGCACCCCAGCGAGCCCGACGCGGTGGCGTGGCGGATGCTCGGCGAGCGGATGATTGACGGCTACCGGGACACACTGATGGGCCGCGCGCTGCTCGGCGTGATGAAGCTGCTGGGCCCATGGCGCATGCTGTCCAAGGCCCAGCATGGCTTCCGGACGAGCAACAACTACACCGAGGTTCGCATCACGGCGACCGGGCCGACGGAGGCCGAGGTCTGGCTCAACGAGCCCGGCATGCTCCGCTACTTCAAGCAGGGCGTCATGCTCGCCATGTCTCGCGCCGCGGGCGGGGTCGAGACGACCGTGGATGTCCGCGTCTTCGACGACCACTGCGTCACGTACCGCGTTGCCTGGAAGGACGCCGGCCGCTGAGTCAGCTTGCCCCCGGGGCCAGCGCTCTGCGACGTTAGCCCCCCGGCGGCGCCACGGCGCCACCGATGAGGGGGGACGACATGCCGTCGAGCGAGCGCGCCAATCTGCCGCGATGGAAGGGGCAGCAGGGCTTCTTCGAAATCTGGTTCCTGTGTGTACTCGACCCGGGGGGTGAGCGCGCCTGGTGGTTCCGCTACACGCTCTTCACGCCCGCCCCCGGAGCGCCCGGCGAGCCCCGCGCCATGCTGTGGGCCGCGGCCTTCGACTGCGCGGCGGACGCCCCCGCCCTGGCGCTGAAGGCCATTCATCCCCTCTCCCGATTCGTCAACGAAGCCCCTGGCCGCTTCGGCATCCGCATCGGCGACGCGGAGCTGGCTCCGGGGCGGTGCCACGGGCGCGTCGAGGCCGGAGGGCACGCCATTTCCTGGGACCTTCGCTACACCCCGGCGGACGCACGGGCGGTGCGCCGCACGCCTCGGGGGGCGGACCTGCTCCCGCTCCCCACGCAGGTGGCCCACTCGCACGATGACATCTCCTTCACCGGCGCGGTCATCGTCGACGGGCGCCAGTACGACGTCCAGGGCGCGCCCGGACTTCAGAAGCACCTGTGGGGCCACCGGCGGCTGGAGGAGCTGACATGGCTCTACGTGCCGCGCTTCGAGGAGGACCCGGAGGCCCGCCTGGAGGCGCTCTCCGTGCGCCCGCGACGCGCGGTGCTCAGTCCCCGGCTCACCCCCATCTTCCTGCGCACCGGGCGGACGGAGCACCGGTTCCACGAGGCGCCCGGCCTGCTCTTCACGCAGATGTCGATACCACGCGCCGGAGAGCTCCACTTCCAGGCGCGTTCGGCCACCGTGGCGATGAAGGGGCGCGCCTGGTGCGAGCCCCGGACGCTCGTGGGCTACGTGTACCGCGACCCGACGGGCTGGGACGTCCACGTGGCCCAGAGCGACGTGGCCACCTGCGAGCTGGAGCTTTTCACCCGTCCGCACCCCTTCGCGGCCTGGACACCGGACGGACGGCTGACGTCCACCGTGGGCGCCCTGGAGTTCCACGCCCCCGAACCCCTGGAGGGCGTGCGCTACATCGGCTGGGACGACACCTCCGTTGCTCAGGCCATGTCCTCCAACGCATCCAGGAGCACCGGATAGGTGTCACGGGAAGCGGTGCTTCCCATGAAGGTGTCCAGGTGCCCGTACCCCGGCAGCACCTCTCGCCGGTAGTACGACGCGCCGTTCTCCTCGCGAAGCCACTCGTAGGTGAGCTCCGTGGAGGCGGGCATGTACGTACCGTTCTGCTCGCCCGACACGAAGGTGATGGCGCGCCGCAGGTGTTGCGCGCGGAGATAGGACGGGGGCCGCTCGCGCCCATAGCGCCGCAAGTTCTCCTCGCGGCCATGCTCGAAGCCCACTGCGTAGCCCGCACGCGCCATCTGCGCCAGGTGGCGGAACGTCAGCATGTTGCAGGGACCGAACTGCTCATCGAGCCGGTCGTGGGTCTCCCGGTTGATGCGGGCGTGCCGGAAGAGCTGGCCATACATGAAGGTCAGCCGGTGGCACACGGTGCTGTCGCATTCATGGCGGAACAGGTCCACCAGTGCCCCGAAGGCCGCCTGGAACAAGGGGCTGCGTGGGTCCTCGTCGGGGGTGAGGTAGTCGCGCGTGACGTCCAGCACGTCCGGCAGACGCAGCATGGCCTTGAGGTGCGTCGAGGGCGGGACGATGTGGTGCAACGCCACCTGGGAGGCGACCACGCCGCGTACGTCCGGCAGGTACCCCGCCGCCATCGCCATGAAGAACGTCGCCGAGCCCGCGCAGTGCGCAACCACCAGCACGGAGTCGGCCCCCGTGCGCTCGCGTACGCGGCGGACGGCTGCGGGCATGTCGTGCTGGGCGGCGTCATCCAGCGTGAACTGCCGCAGCGGCAGCTCCACGCTCGCGCGCCAGTCCAGCAGCCACGTGTCATAGCCGTGGCGCACCAGGAACTGGACGAAGTTCTCCCGCACCGTGGGCACCATGAACATGCCGCTCCACACCCCTGCCCCGTGGACCAGGAGCACGGGCCCCTTGGAGCCTCCCCGGTAGCGCGTGAGCTGGAGCGGCACGCCGTCGCCCGCGGGGAAGTCATGCCGTTCGGCTGCTGGAAACCTGTCCATGACGTGTTCCTCGACTGCGTTCAGAAGCCGTGCACAACGGCCTCGGCGATGCGCTCGGCCACGGCGCAGATGGTCATCACCGGGTGGAAGCCGATGGCGGTTGGAATGACGGAGCCATCCGCGACGTAAAGCCCGGGATGGTGGAAGACCTCACCCTCGGTGGATACGACGCCCCGCTCGGGGAGCTCCGCCAGGCGCGCACCGCCCAGCGAATGCACCGTGAAGGGCCGCCTGAAGAGCTGCCACGTGACGAGCGGCGCGAACGTAGCGCCGTACCGGGCCGCGACGTCGCGCATCGCCTCCGTCATGCGCCGCACCAGCTCGGCGTTCTCGCCGGCGAAGTCCCAGGCCACGTCCAGGCGCCCGCCCTTCAGGTGCATCCGCCCGTTGGCGTTGTCCTGGCCCATGGCAAAGAGGTTCGACGTACGCGCCGCGTCCACGCCGCCGCGCAATGGCCGGCTCAACAGGCCCTTCGCGAACGCCGCGTGGACCGCCGGGCCCAGATACGTCCACAGCGGCGCGCCGAGTCCCTGGAAGGGCCCGAGGTTCGGCTGGCCCAGTCCCGCCAGCACCTCCGTCGCGGGCCGGTTGAACGTGGCCGTCACCAGCGTGAAGCGCGGCTGGGAATCGGTGAAACGCATCACCGTGGACACGTCCGGCCCCACCCACGGCAGGATGTCCTCACGCGCCCCCTGCATGGATGCCAGGAAGTCACCGTTGCCCGAATAGCCATGGCCCAGCCACCGGCTCACCCGGGGCAGCGTTCGCGCGACGTCGCGGCTGCGCAGGAGAATCTCCACCGTGCCCAGCGTCCCCGCCGCCAGCACCACGCGCGAGCCCTCCACGACGTGCTTCTCTCCCGACGCGAGGTCCTGGCAATACGCCCGGTAGCCGCCGCGCACCGGCTCCACGTGCGACACCAGCGTGCGCGCCAAGACGTGCGCCCCCAGCGCCTCCGCCCGCGCGAGATACGTCAGGTCCATGCTGTTCTTCGCGCCGTGGTTGCACCCGAACTCGCACTCCGCGCAGAGCTGGCAGGCGCGGCGGTTCGGCCCCGGAGGCTCCGTGAAGGCCACGGCCACGGGCGGATCGAACGTCTCGCGCCCCAGGGCGCGGGCGGCCCGCTGGAAGAGGTCCCGCTTGCGCAGCGGCAGGTCGGCGGGCACTGGATTCAGGCGCAGCTCGTGGGCCACCCGGCCGAAGTACGGCTCCAGCGACGCGCGGGTGTAGGCCGCGGGCCAGCGGGCGTCCTCGAAGACCTCCGCGTCCGGGCGGACATGGACGTTCGCGTAGATGAGCGAGCCGCCGCCGACGCCGCTGGCCGTCACCGTGCCGATGCCGGACAGGAAGCGCACGTCGTAGAGCCCCTGGGCCTGGGGGCGTGAGGGCTGGCGCCAGAGCAGCGCGTCGGCGCGCGTCACGTCGCGGGGAAAGGTGCCGGGCCGGTAGCGCTTGCCCCGCTCCAGGACGAGCACCGATTTGCCGGCCTGTGACAGGCGCAGGGCGTTGATGGCGCCACTGAAGCCGGAGCCCACGACGACCACGTCGTACCGCGTTGCCTTCGCCATGGTGCGCCGCTCCTATTCCAGCTTGGTGCGCGCGAAGACGTCCCAGAGGTTGCCCATGAACATGCCTCCGAAGCGCCGCAGCGCCTGGGCCTTCGCCAGCGGAGAGGTCGTCCCCAGCACCGTGAAGGTGGTGAGCTGCTGGAGGAAGTCCGTCATGCCCAGGCGGATGATGCCGCTGGCGACCACCGGCGCGTCGCGATCCACGCCCCGGCGGATGACGGTGTTGAGCGTGGAGGTGTCACTCCACATGTCGAAGCCTTCGTCATCGCGCACGTGCTTGTAGCCATCCAGCAGGTACGCCTGTCCGTCCACGCCGGTGAACGGGAGCAGGTAGAGCATCCGCCGCTCGTAGTAGCTGTCCGTGTCCACGAAGAGGTTGAACACGCCGCGCTCCACCTGGGCGCCCCGGAGCGGCGTGAAGCCATGGACGTGGAGCGTGCCCTCCGCGATGCCCGCGTGGGCCTTCTCCGCGAGGAAGAGGTCCAGGTTCGGAAGCGTGATGGTCACGGTGAAGTCGGCCACGTGGCCTTCCGCCTTGCCCTTCGCCTCCGCGCCCTGGAAGTCGGTTTCAGGGACGTGGCCCGGCGTGATGAAGCCCCGCATCCGCTCGGTGAAGCGCAAGCCGACGACGGGCGTTGGCGACAGCACCGTCCCTCCCAATGGAATCACCACACCACGCATCGGGTCCTCCCTGGGCACCACCCGTGGCGGTGCCACCTCCGTTCCCATCGTCATCCGCATCGACGCGCGGAAGGGCTCTCCGGCGCTCCTGCTGGCTGGCGACCCTGCACGCTCGGGCGCGGTCCAGGCCGGGTTCCCCAGCGCCTCGCGAATGGCGCGCTCGACGTTGCGCTCGGCCACCGCGGCGATGGTCGACGAGGGGTTCACGCCCGTGCTCGAAGGCAGCGCCGCCCCGTCCAGGACGTACAAGCCCGGGTAGCCATGCACCTCCCCCTCCGGGGTGAGGACGCCGTACGCGGGCTCCTCGGCCATGGTGCAGCCCCCCAGGTTGTGCACGGACACGGGGATGTGGAGCCGGTCCCACAGCGGGTTGTAGACGGCGCGCGCTCCCAGGGCGCGGGCGATGTCCTGGCAGAGCTGCTCCTGCGTGCGGTACAGCGGCAGGTTCGACGGCACGTCCCACCGCACCTCCAGGTCTCCCGACATGGGCCGCAGCGCCAGCCGGCCGTTGGCACGATCCCGCCCCATGGCCAGGAAGACGGCCTGGAAGCGCCCGCGCTCCTTGTCGATGGCCGTCCCGGTGCCCGCGCGCTTGCGCAGCGCCCGCACCAGCTCCTTCTGGAGGAACTCGGAAGACACCCGGATGTCACGCCCCAGGTCCAGCGCCTGGAGGATGCCCGCCACCTGTCCCGGGTGTCCCCCTTCCTGGAAGAGGAACCACGTCTTGTCCTTCCCCTGCCCCTGGTCCACCACGAAGCTGGTGGTGATGGTGGGGCCCTCCGCGGGGTCCCAGACCTCCCGGGTGTCGAAGGCGAAGGCGAGGAAGTCACCGTTGGCCGAATAGCGGGTGCCCAGCCGCTCGCTGAGGCGCGGCAGCGTTCCCCACTGGTCGCGGCAACGCAGCAGCAGCTCCGTGGTGTTCACGGCGCCGGCGCAGAGGAAGACATGGCGGGCGTCCACGGTGCGGTGGGCGCCGCCCGCGGCGTGGTCGGTATACGTGACGCGATAGCCGGCGGGTGACAGGGGCTCGATGCGCGTGACCTCCGCCTGGGTGGTCATCTCCGCGCCTCGCTGCTCGGCGACGGCCAGGTAGTTCAGGTCCAGGGTGTTCTTCGCGCGGACGTTGCAGCCGATGTCACACTCGCCGCAGTAGTTGCAGCCCTCCTGCGCGACGCCGAACTTGTTGGGCATGGGCTCGCCGCTGGGGGCGAAGCGCACCGCGAGGTCCGGATAGAAGAACTGCTGCTCCCGGCCAAGCTGACGCGCCGCCTCCCGCATCCGCTTCGCCTTCGTGGGCAGGCCCCGGGCGGACGCGGTGATGGGCTGGAGGTCCAGCATGTACGCGACCAGGTCGTAGTACGGGTCCAGCGAGGCGCGGCTGTAGCCCTCCGGCCAGTCCGACGCGAAGGTCTCCGCGGGCGGGCGCAGGTGGACGTTGGCGTAGATGAGCGAGCCACCGCCGAAACCGGCGGACTGGACGATGCTCATGCCCGGCAGGAGCTTCACATCGAAGAGGCCCTGGCCGTGCTGCCACAGCCAGCCATTGAAGGGGTTGCTCCAGTCGCGAGGGAAGCTCCCCTTCGGGTAGCGGAGGCCCCGCTCCAGGACGCGCACCGACAGGCCCGCCTGGGCCAGCCGGCACGCCGCCACCGCGCCCCCAAAGCCGGTGCCAATGACCAGCGCGTCGTACGTCGGCGCCATGTTCCCCCTCGTTGCGACGCGTCCCCAGGGCAGGTTTCAACTGCCACCCTATTAACGCACGAGGGGCTGATCCTTCGACCTCCACGGAACGACCGGTGCCAACCTCTTGGAATCGTTGTTTTCGGCTACTTGCACTCCCCCCTCGGGCGGAACGGCAGTGCCCACAGCTCTCGCCCGGTCGTTCCGTCATCCGCGGTGAAGAACACGTCCCACCCCGAGCGCACGAAGTCCCTTGGCGACGAGGAGGCGCTCCCTGGCGCCAGCTCTCGCAGCGGCACCGTGCCCGACCGCGTTCCATTGCTCACCCAGGGTTCGTGACCATGCACCCCATCGCTCGCGGAGAAGAACAGCGTGCCCTCGATGGCCGCCAATGCCTCGGGAGCCGAGGAGGCCGCTCCAGGCGCCAGGTCCTTGAAGAGCGAGGTTCCCCCGCGAGTGCCATCACTCACCCAGAGCTCTCGTCCCTTCCCCGAGCCATCATTCGCGGCGAAGAACACTCGCGCTCCCATTGTCGCCAGTGCGCTTGGTGAGGCGCTCCCTGGCCCTGGCCAGATGTCCTTCACGACCTTCGTGCTCGAATGCGAGCCGTCGCTGCGCCACAGCTCTCCGCCCTCGGGCTCGCCGTCGTAATCCGCATATCCGGCACTGAAGACGAGGTGGTTGCCCAGCGCGACCAGGCCGTGGGGATACTCACCATGGAAGAACCGCAGCTCTTGCGTGCTCGAGGCCGTGCCGTCGGTCTTCCACAGGCTGGCTTCGCCCTCATCGTTGTCCACGAGGAAGTAGAGGCGCGACTTGACCGCTACGGGACTGAAGATCACGTTGTCCTCCACCCGGGTGAGGACGGGAGTGGCGCCTGGAGCGCCCGTGCTTCGCCAGAGATGGACCTCGTCGCCCCAGCGGCTCGCCTGACTCGCGACGAAGTAGAAGGCGTCGTCGCGCACGCGAACGAATCTGCGTGGACGGGAACCCTCGGGCCCCGGTTGGAGTTCCTCGACCATGTACGTCCCCGCGGCCGTACCGTCGCTGCGCCACAGCTCATAGCCGTGAACGCCGTCATTCGCGCCGAAGTACACGATGCCGTCGAACTCGAGCAGCATCACGTCCTTCTGGTCGAAGAAGGGGTCCCGACGGATGAGCCCATCCCCCGGCCCCGGGAGGATGTCCTTCACCAGATACGTCCCCGAAGAGGTTCCGTCGGAGACCCACAGCTCGTAGCCGTGGACGCCGTCATCCGCGGTGAAGAAGACGCGGTTGCCCACCTTGATGAGGCTCGCGATCTCCGAGCCCGCCGCGCCCGGACGAACGTCCTTCACCAGGGACGTCCCGCTTCCGCCCGTCCCGCTGCTTCGCCACAGCTCCCGTCCATGAACGCCATCGTCCGCCGTGAAGAACAAGACGCGATCGCCATGCACCAGGTCGGCCGGATTGGACCCTGCGGAGCCCGGGTGAATGTCCGCCAGGCGAACGGCTGACTTCCCACACAGCTCCCACTTCCGATCCAGGGACGACTGCTGGCCCGGGAACTCAACACGGTCGACACTGTCGACGCCCATGCCACACCCGGTGGCACCCATCAGGATGAGCAGTGGAAGATGGGGCTTCATGGCGGCCTCCTTTGTTGGCGCGGCACATCCGCGCCGAGGCTCGACAGTGCGAGCCGCACACACCCGCTGCCACTGCGCAGGGGGCGCACGGCACCACGTGGAATGCGACAGTCGCGTGCGGAGACGCGGGGCTACGGCTGAGCTTCAGGCTCGTGACTTCTTGATGCGCAGCAGCCCTTCCTGGGCCACCGAGGCCACGAGCCGGCCATCCCGCGTGAAGATGCTGCCGCGCGACAGGCCCCGCGCGTTCCCCGCCCAGGGGCTGTCGATGGAGTACAGCAGCCAGTCGCTCACCCGGAGGTTCCCGTGGAACCACAGGGCGTGGTCCAGGCTGGCGCCCAGGATGTTGGGCTGGAAGAAGCTGGCGGCGTGGGGCAGGAGCGCGGTGCCGATGAGGTTGAAGTCGGACGCGTAGGCCAGCACGTACCGGTGTACCTGCGGGTCCTCCGGCAGCTCGCCGTTGGCGCGGAACCAGACATGCTTGATGGGCGCCTTCGCCTCTGGGTGGAACGGGTCCTCGGGCGCCACCGGCCGGATCTCGATGGGCTTGTCGCCCAGGAACTTCTCGCGCAGCGCCGCGGGGATGCGGTCGGCCACGCGGCCGAGCAGCTCCTGCTCAGAGGCCAATCCCTCCGGACCGGGGACCTCGGGCATGGGGGCCTGGTGGGTGAAGCCAGACTCGTCCCCGTGGAAGGACGCGATCATCGTGAGGATGGGCTCACCCTTCTGGATGGCGACGACGCGGCGGGTCGTGATGCTGCCGCCATCCCGTACCCGGTCCACCGTGTAGACCACGGGGAGGGACGCGTCCCCAGGGCGCAGGAAGTATCCGTGTAGGGAGTGGACATGGCGCTCGGGAGGCACCGTCCGGCTGCCCGCGGAGAGCGCCTGCCCCAGCACCTGGCCGCCGAAGAGCTGGCGGAAACCCAGGTCCTGACTCCTTCCTCGGAACAGATTTTCCTCGATTTTCTCCAGTTTGAGGAGCTCCAACAGCTCGTCCAGGACTCGGCTCATGCCCCTCTCCTAATCGAGGCGGGCACCGCTGTCTCGGGTGCCGCGCAGGCCGCGTCCGGCCGTGGTCAGCTCCGGCCTCGCCGAGGGGCCCGGTGTTTCCCCCAGGAAATACACGTCTCATTCTTCGCGCCGCGGCGCAGCAATGACATACAGCGTCATGGGTCCTGCCTCGATCAGGCAACCTTTTGGAGTGGGGGCGCTTGAAGCAGCGTGCCCTCCTGCGCGACGCTCCTGCTCAACGTTGGACACTCCACTGGGGGGCGAATGCAGTCGAATGTATTCACGGCGGTGCTCATGCCGCTGGCGCTGGCGATCATCATGCTGGGGCTCGGCCTGGCGCTGACGCTGGCGGACTTCAAGCGCGTCCTGGTCTATCCACGCGCCATCCTCGTCGGGCTCGTGTGTCAGGTGCTGCTGTTGCCCGTGGCGTGCGCGCTCATCGCCCACGCGTTCGGCCTGCCGCCCGAGCTGGCGGTGGGGTTGATGCTGCTGGCGGCCTCTCCGGGCGGCGCGACGGCGAACCTCTTCAGCCATCTGGCGCGTGGTGACGTGGCGCTCAACATCACGCTGACGGCGGTCAACAGCGCGCTCTCGCTGATCACCCTGCCTCTCATCGTCAACCTGTCGCTCGCGCACTTCATGGACGACGCCCGCGCGGTGCCCATGCAGTTCGCGAAGGTGGTTCAGGTGGTGCTCATCGTGCTGGTGCCGGTGAGCCTGGGCATGTTCATCCGCTCGCGGAGTCCGGCGCTGGCACAGCGGATGGACAAACCCATCCGGCTGCTGTCCACGGCGTTCCTGGTCGCGGTGATTGCCGCGTCCGTCTACTCGGAGCGCGCCAACGCGCTCAGCTTCTTCCGGCAGGTGGGGCCGGCGGCGCTGGCCTTCAACCTGGTCAGCCTGGGGGTGGGCTACTTCGTGCCCATGCTGCTGCGGCTGCCTCGCCGCCAGGCGATTGCCATTGGCATGGAGATCGGCATCCACAACGGGATGCTGGCCATCGCCATCGCGCTCAGCCCCACCCTGCTGGCGAACTCCACCATGGCCATTCCGCCGGCCATCTACAGCCTCATCATGTACTTCACCGCGGCGGCCTTCGGCTTCTACGTGAGCCGGCGCCACGCGGACGAGCCGACGCCTTCCGCCGCCGCCCACACCCCCACGTCCCTCTCCGAGAAGGTGTCTTGATGACGCTGCGTCGAATGCTGTCCGCGCTCCCGCTGTCGCTCTGCCTGGGGCTCACCGCGCCCGCCGGGGCCCAGGAGCAACGCTCCGCCGTGCCGGAGGCGCCCCAGCACACGCCCGCCCCCACGGACACGCCGGCGGCCCCTGGACTCCCGCCCCTGGGGCCCGACGTCCGCCTCTATCTCACCTCGCTCAACGTGGTCCGCTGGAACCCGCTGGGCCTGGAGTCCCAGAACCGCTTCCTCTTGCAAAAGCGCCTGTTCGACGGCGCTTCCCTCCTCACGCGGGACAACTTCGTCAACGGCGGCCTGGCCCTCAAGGCCAGCCCCGCGGCGCTGAAGCTGGGCCCCACGGTGGAGCTCCAGCCCCTGGCCGTCCTCAACGTGCGGGCGACCTACGAGTTCGTGCAGTTCATGGGGACCATGGGGTACCTCCAGTCGTACGCCGACCCGCGAGCGGACTTCTCGGACGACGCGCGCGACCTCACGGATGAGCGCGCCTACAGCACGTCCGGGCACCACTACGTGGTGGAGCCCACGCTCCAGGCGAAGTTCGGGCCCGTGGTGGTGCGCGCCAAGGCCTCCATCGAGTACTGGGACATGAACCTGCGGGAGGGCAGCGGCGCGACCTTCTATGAGCCGCTGCTCGACAGCCTCATCCCCGGGCGGGGCTGGGTCTTCACCAATGACAGCGACCTGCTGCTCCTGGCGACGCCGCGGCTCACCGTGGGGGCCCGCTTCAGCGCCGTGTGGCCGCGCTACACCGATGCGATGGGCGCTGGCGCGACGACGGTCGACAACAGCCACATGCGCGTGGGGCCCTTGCTGGCCTACGCCCTGTCGAGCCGCGAGTTCACCGCCTTCAGCAAGCCCACGGTGGTGCTCCAGATGGCGTGGTACCTCAAGCATCCGAACCGGATGGGCGCGATGCCCTATGTCATCGCGGGCTTCGCCTTCACGTCCGACCTGCTCGGCGGCAAGTAGCAGGCGCTCGCCGGGCCCCAGGCGGCAGGGCACCCGGCGAGGAAGTGGCGGCGGCCCCACCTGCGTGGGCCCGCCGGCTGGTGTCAGTGCTCTTCGTCGTGGGGACCGTGCGCGTGGCCGTGCTCCAGCTCCTCCGGCGTCGCCGCGCGGACGTCGCGCACGGTGACGTCGAAGTGGAGCGTCTTGCCCGCCAGCGGGTGGTTGAAGTCCACCACCACGGAGTCGGCCTTCACCTCCTTGATGATGAAGTCCACCTCGTCACCGTCGGGGTCGGTGGCGCTGAGCACGCCGTCGACGACGAACTCCAGCCCCTCCGGGAACTCGGTCTTCGGGACCTCCTCCACGCCCTCCGGGTCATAGTCGCCGTAGCCCTCGTCGGGGCCCACCGTCACCTGGAGGGTGTCGCCACGCGACTTGCCCTCCAGGGCCTTCTCCAGGCCGGGAACGATTTCTTCATACCCCTGCAGGTAGACGAGCGGATCCCCGGGCTCGCTCTCGTCCACCGCCTTGCCGTCACCGAGGTGAAGCCGGTAATCGATGGAGACGACGCTGTCCTTGGTAATTTTCATGGGGCCCTCATAGCGCACGACCGTGGCGCATGCCTCAATGATGTGCCTGTCTGACAATGGGACGAGCGTGCCACCCGGCCAGACTGTCGGATTCCAGGGGAGTGGCAACCGGCCCCACTCACGTTCCCGAGCGGGGGCCGCCCATTCCCAGGTCCAGTGAGGCCCCCCGGGTGCTCCGGGCGATACGCGCCTCCAGCCGGAGGACTCGGCGGTGGTGGTCCGGCGGCGGCTCGGCGGGCGCGGCCAGCCTCGCGTGATGCAAGGCCCGGGCGAGGTCCTTCAGGGAGTGCTCGTACAGCTTGGCCAGTTGAAGGTGGAGGGGCGCGGCCTGGTGGCCCTGGGCCGCCTCGAGCGCCCGGTGCAGGTGCGCGGCGGCGGACGTGGCATCCCCCGCCCTGCGGGACAGCCGGGAGGCCAGGGCCAGGGCTTCGATGCCCACGACGCCCCGGTCCCCCGCCGCCGCGGCCCGGGCAAAGGCCTGGGCGCGCTCGTAGTCACGGGCCCGGAGGGCCACGCCAGCGAAGCCCAGGAGGTCCCTCGGGTCCTCGCCCTGAGGCACCGACGCCCCCTCCCCTGCTGCCCTGAAGCGGCGCACCAGCTCGCCCAGGAGCGCCGCCAGGAGGAGCAGGTCGTTGACGTTGTGCTCCAGCACTGGAATGAGCGCCGCGCCGTCCCCGCCGCGCAGGTAGCGGAAGTACAGGTCGGGAATCAGGGAGCCGTCCACGTCGTCGACGCGGCGGAAGCCCAGGATCTGGTCCTCCAGGTGGACCAGCCGCGTGCCGGCACCGCGGTGCTTGAAGACGCGGCGCGCGCAGTGGAGCAGGTCCAGGTGCGGCAGCTCCGCGGGCGCGGGGACCCGGTTGAGGACGAAGCGGGTGCGCAGCAGCGGCCAGTCGAAGCTCTTGCCGTTGAACGTCACCAGACAGGAAGAGTGGGCCATGCGCTCTCCGAGCGCCCGGAGCAGCGGCGCCTCCTCGCCCAGGCGCCGCAGGAAGAGCTGGTGCACCTTGAGCGAGCGCCCCTCGAACCATGCGAGCCCCACGAGGAAGGGCACCGTGCCCGTCCCCCCCGCGAGGCCCGTGGTCTCCGTGTCGAGGAACAGCATCCGCTGGAAGTCCACGCCGGCCAGGTCCGCGTGCAGCGCGAGGCTCGCCACCAGCGGGCCCTCCACGTCCAGCGCCGCGGCCAGTGGCGCGGAGCCATGGTGATGCTCGGGCGGGAGGATGCGCTCGGAGACGTGGACGGTGCCATGCGTCGTGACCCGAGCCTCCACGGGCAACGGCCCCCGCGGGGGCGGAGGCGCGCTCGGCCGGCGCGCGGCGGCGAGCCCCTGGCGCTCCGACCAGTCCGACAGCATCCGCCGCAGGCTGTCGATGCGTGGATCGCTCGGGGATGGGGCGGCGGCGCTGCCCGCCGGGGCCTCCTGCGGAGCACGGGCCTCCCCGGATGGGGACGCCTTGGCTCCAGGGCCCGCGCTCGTGAGTCGCGCCAGCTTGCGCTTCAGGTCCACGGCCGCGCCTCCCTGCTACTGCATCCCCGCGATGCCCAGCGCCGACAGGACCTCCAGCCCCAGCCGCTTGCGCGGATGCGGGTCCACGGGCGCCTGTCCCGGCATGGTCCCGGTCGCGGGGCCGATGCACGCGGGGCAGCCGTCCTCGCACGCGCACGACTCCAGCAACCGGCGCGCGCGGCTCAGCAGCTCGTCGCGCTGGTCATAGAGCCGCGCCGCCAGCCCCACGCCGCCGGGCACGTTGTCGTAGAGGAAGATGGTCGGGTCGAAGCCAACGCCGCCATCCTTGCGCGGCGGCCCCTCCGCGTCATCGCGGCTGCCGAGCGTCTTGCCGAGATCCCTCGGGTCGATCATCAACCCCACGCACGCCACCGTCCGCAGCGCGGTGGCGATGCCGCGAAGCGCGTCGATGACCGCCGGGCGCGGCGCCCGCATCGCGCGCACCACGGACTCGGGCACCGTCAGCCAGAACGCCGCCGTGTGCATCTGCATCTCGGGCAGCGCCACCTCGCCGTACCCGACGTTCTCGTGCGTGTGGTACTTGATCTTCTTGTATCCAACGACCTTCTCGATGACGCTCACCTCGCCCATGCCCGCCTGGAGGTCCGGCCCCACGGGCGCGGCCTGGTCCTCCTGGATGACGTGCACGCGCACGTACGTCATCGCGTCGGTGAAGTAGTCCGGCGCCACCTTGCGCACGTAGGCCTTGTGGTTCTCGTAGTCGAAGCGCTCGACCTGATACTGCTCGGCCTCGTGCTGGTAGATGGCCTGCTCGTGCAGCATCGTGTGCGCCGAGCGGAAGTCCATCTCCGCCAGCGTCCGGTCCGTCCCCCGCTCGATGATGACCACGTTGTCCCAGCCCACGCTGCGCAGGGACACGTGGTTCGCCGGGTACGCATCCGTGGACCAATGGAAGACGCGGCGGCCCGCCTCGCCGACGGTGGGGTGCACCACCTCGTGCTGCGCGAGGAAGCCCAGCGCATCCGCCGTCGCCTCTGGCGGGACGTCCCCGAAGGGCTCTCCTTCCTCGAAGGGCAGCTCGAAGGACGCGCACTTGAGGTGCTGGACGAGGATCTCCACGTTGTCCGGGTCGATGCGCGCGTGCTCCACCGGTGAGCCGATGAGGAAGCGCGGGTCGCCCGCAAGGTACTGGTCCAGCGGCGCGCTCGACGTCACCAGCAGCGCCAGGCTGCTCTCGCCCCGGCGCCCTGCGCGGCCGAAGCGCTGCATCAGCGCCGCCACCGAGCCCGGATAGCCGGCGCACACCACCGCGTCGAGCGCGCCGATGTCGATGCCCAGCTCCAACGCGTTGGTGGCCACCACGCAGCGGACCTCGCCCGCGCGCAGCGCCGCCTCCGTCGCGCGGCGCGTGCCCGGCAGGTAGCCGCCGCGGTAGCCCTGGATGAGGGAGGGGTCGAGCTTCTCCTCGACGAAGCGGTCGCGGAGATACTTGAGCATCACCTCGATGTTGTTGCGCGACTGGCCGAACAGCAGCGTGGACACGCCCGCGCGCACCAGGTCCGCCGTCAGCCGCACCGCCGTCTTCAGGTAGCTGGCGCGGATGCCCAGCTCCGGGTTCACCACGGGCGGGTTGAACACCATGACGCGGCGCTCGCCCGAGGGCGCGCCGCTCTCCGACACCAGCGACACGTCTCGCCCGAGCATCCGCCGCGCATGTGCCTCCGGGTTGCCGATGGTGGCGGACGCCGCGACGAACACCGGGTCCGCGCCATGGAAGCGCGCCACCCGCTGGAGCCGGCGCAGCACGTTGGCGAGGTGCGAGCCGAACACCCCGCGATACGTGTGCAGCTCGTCGATGACGACGTAGCGCAGATTGGAGAACAGCCGCGCCCAGCTCGCGTGGTGCGGGAGGATGCCGGTGTGCAGCATGTCCGGATTGGTGAGCAGCACCCCGCTGCGCTCCCTCGCGGCCCGGCGCGCGTCGGCGGGCGTGTCTCCGTCGAAGGTGATGGCGCCATGGGACAGGCCGGCTTCGCGCATCAGCGCCCGCAGGGACTCTTCCTGGTCTCGTGACAGCGCCTTGGTGGGGAACAGGTACAGGGCGCGCGCCTGGGGCTCCCGCGCGAAGCGGTCCAGCAGCGGGAGGTTGTAGCAGAGGCTCTTCCCCGAGGCCGTGGGCGTGGCGATGACCAGGTTGCGCCCGGCGCGGGCCAGCCGGTACGCCTCCGCCTGGTGCGAGAAGAGCTGCTGGATCCCGCGCTTGTGGAGCGCCTCGCGCACCTGCGGCGCGACCTCGTCCGGAATCGGCGCGAAGACGCCTGGGCGCGCGGGGGTGGTCTCATCCAGCGCGAAGCAGGACCCGAGCCTCCGGTCCGCCCGCCAGCCCTCCAGCACGGAGTTCAATCCGCGAGGCGCGTTCCACGGCGTGCGGCGGGCCCCTCCGAAAGCGCCCGGTTCCTTCTCTGGCTTCATGGGCCGGGCACTGTACAGACGTGTACCGGGCCGAACAACGCGGGAGCGCAGCCAACCGCTTTGAGCTCCAGCGAAATGCCGCCCGGGCAGAGTCGCGGGCGCTGCACTACTGTGCCGCGCCGTGGCCCTCGCCATCTTCCTGTTCACCTACGTCTTCATCGCCGGTGCGCGGCTTCCGTACCTCAAGCTGGACCGCCCGGGGGGCGCGCTGCTGGGCGCCGTGCTGATGGTCGTCCTCGGCCAGGTCACCCCCGCCGAGGTCTACAACCACAGCGACGACCCGGAGCGGCGCGCCATCGACGCGGACACGATTGTCCTGCTGCTGGGCATGATGCTGCTGGCGGCCTACATGTCGCAGGCGTCCTTCTTCCGCAGCGCGGGCGCCTGGGCGGTCCGCAAGGCGCACTCTCCCCGGCGGCTGCTGCTCGCGGTGACCTTCATCTCGGCCGCGCTGTCCGCGTTCCTGGTGAACGACACGGTGTGCCTGATGCTCACGCCACTGGTGCTCGCCACCGTGGAGGATGCGCGCCTGCCGCCCGCGCCGTACCTGCTCGCGGTGTGCATGGGCAGCAACAGCGGCTCGGTGGCCACGTTCACCGGCAACCCGCAGAACATGCTCATCCAGGGCGCCTCCGGGCTGTCCTACGCCAGCTTCGCGGCGTACATGGCGCTCCCCGCCCTGCTCTCCACCGCCATCGTCGCTGGCGGCCTCCTGTATCTCTTCCGGCACGACCTGCCGGCGCGGCGCTTCGAGCCCAACCCACCCCCACCGCCCGTGGACCGCAGCCTGCTCGTGCTCACGCTGACGGTGCTGTCGGGGGTCGTCGTGGCCTTCTTCGCCGGGCTGCCCATGAGCTGGAGCGCGCTGGCCGGCGCCGCCCTGGTGATGGCCCTGTCCCGCCACGAGCCCCGCGAGGCGCTGGAGCGCGTGGACTGGGTGCTGCTGCTCTTCTTCGCCAGCCTGTTCGTGGTCGTCTACGGCGTGAACAAGCACGGCTACGCGGATGACATCCGCGCCCTGTTCGCGCCCCTCATGGCCGGCTCCCCGCTGAGGGAGACGCTGGGCTTCGCGGGGCTGACGCTGGTGGCGTCCAACCTCTTCAGCAACGTGCCCTTCGTCATGCTGGCGAAGACGTGGGTGCCCACGCTGCACGACGCGGAGCTGGGCTGGCACGTGCTCGCGCTCGGCTCCACGCTCGCGGGCAACCTCACCCTGGTGGGCAGCGTGGCCAACCTCATCGTCTTCGAGGCCGCGCGTGGCCGGGTGAACATGACCTTCCTCAAGTACCTGCGCGTGGGCCTCCCGGTGACGCTGGCCAGCTTCGCCGTGGGCCTGACCGTGCTGCTCCTGGAGCACGCGCTGTTCTGAGGCCGCCGCGCGCTATTCGGGATCCGGGTCGGGCAGCTCGCCCGGCGCCAGCCCGTCTTCGGGCGGCCTCGTCGCTTCGAGCGCCGGGGCGCCGGCCTTGCCTGGGACGACGTCCGTCGCCGCCCGGGCCGCCGGCGGGGCGCCGCCGCGGTCCTGGGGCGTCAGGTCCTGCACGAAGATGCGCGCCACGTCGTCCACCATGGCCGTCATCGCCTCGCGGAACAGCGCGGGGTTCTTCCCCACCTTGAACGGGTCCAGGTGCGGGTGGCCCTGGGAAATCTGGTCCATGGCGAAGGGCCGGCGCCAGATTTCGTTGCGTCCGTCCAGCGTGAACATGCGGCCGTAGCCACGCAGGTACGCGCCCGCATGGCCGTCATCGCTGCGCATGCCGTACTCCTGGATGACGAACTCGACGATGGTGTCCGCGCCCAGCGACGCCACGAGGTCATAGTCGGGCGCGTTGGCCGGGACCTCCTCCACCAGGAAGCTCTCCAGCACCGTGGCCACGCGCGCGGGGTCCACGACGTGCGTCCATGGGTACTCGCGCGGCAGTTGCGACAGGGTGGTGACGCGCAGCCGCTCGGAGATCTCGAAGCGCGTCACCGCCTGGAGCAGCTTCACCGTCAGCCGGCGGTCCGCCTCCACGGGTTCCAGCTTCTTGAGCTTGTTCCGGTACGCCGAGTCCTCGCGGAACACGAGGCTCTTGGGGCCAGCCCCGTCCTCGATGCGAGAGATGAAGGCCGGACGCCGGACGCGGTCCAGGTCCGAGCCAGCCAGGCGCTGCGACGCACAGGCCGAGACGAGCGCCAGTGCGAGAAACGGCAGTATCCGTCGCGTCATGTGAGAACCGTTGTACCCCATTCCGTTCCCTCACGCTCATCCCCGGCTCCTGGCAGTGCCTGGCAGGCTGGTATGCTCGTTCGCCGTGAAACATCCGCTCACTCCACCTTCCGCACCACTCCCCGGCCGCAAGCGCCGGCTCGGGGAAATCCTCATGGACGCAGGCCTCCTCACGGAGACCCAGCTGCGCTCCGCCCTCGCCGAGCAGCGCAAGTGGGGCGGCAAGCTGGGGCTCACCCTGGTGCAGATGGGCTTCGTGGATGAGAGTTCCATGGTTCACGCCCTGTCGCGGCAGCTCGCCATTCCCACAGTGGACCTGGAGAACTTCTCCCCGTCCCCCATGGCGCTCCAGACGCTGCGCGCGGACATCGCCGAGCGTTACACCGTCTTCCCCACCGCCGCGGACCCGGCGACCAAGACGCTCACCGTCGCCACGGCCGACCCCACCAACGTCGAGGCGTTCCAGGAGCTGGCCTTCCACAGCGGTCAGCGCCTGCAAGTGGTGGTCGCGAGCGCCTCGTCCATCGAGCGGGCCATCCGCCGCCACTACCACGGCGAAGTCACCTCCGCGACGGCCAACCCGCTGGCGTTCGGCATGGACGAGCCCACCTTCGAACTGGCCCCGCCCGCCGAGAGCGAGCCCCTGTCGTCGTCCCTCCGCCCGGCCTCGGTGTCATCCCTGGCCCAGGCGGGGCGTGAAAGCGAGCTGTCCCAGCGCGTGGACGCGCTGAACCAGCAGGTGGCGGGGCTCGAACGGATGGTGGCACAGCAAGCCCGCTCCTTGCGGGCGATGCTGGAGTTGCTGGAGACGCGGGGCCTGGTGACTCGGGACGACTACCTCGCCAAGGTCCGCTGAGCCTCAAACGAGGACGATGTCCTCTTCGACGCCGGTCTCGGAGAGGACGCGCTGGGTGCGGCGGAGGCGTTCATCCGTCAGCTCGGAGATCAGGGCCAGTATCTGCGGGTGACTGGAGATGAGCGCGTCGAAGTCGGCGCGCGGCAACCGCAGCAGCGTGGTGTGTCGCGTGGCGGTGACGGTCGCCGTGGCCGGCGTCTTCTGGAGGAGTGAAATCTCCCCGAAGACGTCGCCCTCCTTGAGCAGCGTCAGGAGATGGCCGTCCTTGCGCACGTCGACCTCGCCGGACAGCACCACGTAGAGCCCGTCCGTCACGTCGCCGTCGCGGATGACGACGGTGCCGCGCTCGACGTCTCGCGAGCGGAAGCGCTCCACCAGGGCGCGCCGGTCCTTCCGGCCGAAGAGCCGGAACAGCTCCGACGTGTTCATGACGTTGGTGAGCATGCGCTGGCGGCAGAACTTCTTGAGCGCCTGCGCCACCTGCGGGTGATTACGGGACAGCTCGGCGAGCACGCCGGCGGAGATCTCCAGAAGCTGTGTGTCCTCGACGGCGGACTCGACGGAGGCGGTCCTCGCCGCGCCGGAGAGCAACGCCATCTCGCCGAAGAAGGTGCCGCTCTCCAGCGTCGCCAACTCCTGGCGCTGCCCGGCGTCCATCCGGAAGACGCGCGCGGCGCCCTCGCAGATGACGTAGAAGGCGTCGCCGCGGCTACCCTGTTCGATGATTCGCTCGCCCTCGTCGAAGCGCCGGAGCGGGCAGCGCTCGAACAGCTCGATGAACGCTTCGCGCGGAAGGTCCGAGAAGAGCGGGATGGTGGGGAACGCCTCCAACGCGGACGCGTCAGGAGCGGTCTCCTCGGCCAGGCCGTAGACCTCTTCCTCCAGGTTCTCGGCGGCGCCGGCTGCGCGCCCAAGCCCCGCTTGAGCCGCCAGCTCCACCGCGTGGAGCAGCGAGTCGGCTTCGAGCTCCAGCTCGGTGAAGGCGGAGGCGCTCGTTGGCGTCCGGAGCGACGCGCTGAGCGCCGACGTCAGGTCGTGCCCCGGAAGCGCCGTAGCGCCGGCTGCGGGTGGCGGCTCGGCCCGGCGCGCCCGGAGACCGGGGGGCGCCGCGTCTGGCGCGGATGGTCCGGGAGTGACGGGGGCCGGAGCACCGGCGAGCGGTGTCTGGGATTGCTGCGGCGCCGCCGCTCCAGTTGCAAGCGGCCCAGTGGGAACAGGGGCCTGCGAGCCGATGGGCGCCGGCGCGTCCGTCATGGACGGCACGGTAGATACTGGGACCTGCGAGTTGATGGGCGAGGCCAGCGCCTGCCACCGGCCGCTGTTGGAGACCGTGCGCCCCATGCCAGCCACCGAGGGCACTCGCTGCGACGACCGGGGCGCGAGTCCGGGGGGCAGCGCACTGGTCGCAGCGCGTGCGCCTCCGGGCTGCACGGCGGGAATCCGAGTCGCGAGTGGCGGGAGCACGGGCTCACGGACAGCCATTTGCATCAGCGGAGGAGCCCCTTGCGTTTGAGTCACCGCTTCGGAGATGGCGGCCTGAAGCGCGCTGCCGGTACCAACCGCCGTCGCGCCCTCTACTCCCCGCCCCTCTTCCGACGACACAGGTGGAACCGCCGGCTCGACCTCGATCGTCAGCTCCAACGCGGGCGTTCCCTCATCCGCCGCGAGCCCCACATGAACGGAGTGGATGATCTCCTCCCCGCCCCTCACGCCGTCGTCCGTGGCTCCAAGGAGGGCGAGATCCTGGGGCAGCTCGGCGGGCAGGTCGACCTTGGCGCCACCTGCCTCCAGGGGGGCAGGCGCGGCGGCCCTCGCGCCGCTCTCCGGCACGTGTCCGAGAGGGCTCGGCCTCACCGCTGGCGCGCTGGCCACGGGCTGCTCCAGCACGGACGCTGGCCTGCTCAAGGCGCCATGGGGCCGGGGTCCCATGGGCGTTCCCCGGAGCGCGTACAGGTCCGCGAGCATCTGCTGCACGCCGCGGTGCGCCGGGTCCAGCTCGAGGATGCGCTTGCTCGCGGCGATGGCCCGGGGAAGGAAGCCCTCGCGCGCGAAGCCCTCCGCGGCGGCCTGGTAGGCCGAAACCGCGCGGTCCTTCTGCCCTGCCCTCACCCACGCGTCTCCCGTGCGGAGGCGTGACTGGTGGTCCTTCGGCTCGGCCTGGCAGTAGTCCTCGTAGAGCTCCGCGGCTTGGGAGAAGCGTCCCTTCGAGAATGCCTCGGATGCCTTGTCCTTGAGCTTGCGCAGCTCCATCAGCGAGCACCTTCCGACGCGGTGCTCTCCGGCGCCGGAGCGGCTCCCGCGGCCTCTCGCACCGTGCGGAAGTAGTCGCCCTTGAGGGCGTCCAGCTGGTCGGCGTACGCGGCTGCCCCCAACTTCCGGAGCGACGTCGCTGCGGCCGCACGGATCTCCGGCAGGTCGTGGAACAGGTCCTTCGCCACCGCGTCGGCGGCAGACGCTTCACCGATGCTCCCGAGCGCCAGGAGGACGTCACGGCGGGCCACGCTGTTGGGCTCCTCCAGCGCCTTCACGAGCGTGGGAACGGAGTCCTTCGCCTGCATCCGCCCGAGCAACACCGCCGCGAGGGCCGCCTCGGGCCCGCCTTCGCGGACCACGGCCTGGAGCGACTCGGATGCCGCGGCGCCCGGTACGTCGCTCACGCGGGTGAGCGCGTCCAGCACCAGCAGCTTCTCGCTGCCCATCTTCGGGAGCAGCTCGATGAGCGCGGCCTGTCCCACCTCCCCCGCCTCGGCCAGTGCCTGCGCCAGCGCCTTCTGCAGGTCGCGATCGGGCTCGATGAGCCCGGCCTTCGCCACCTTCACTCCCTCGGGCCCGAGATTCGCCAGGGTCACCAGTGCCGCCACGCGCAGCACGGAGCTGGAGTCGTCGGTGTAGCCCGTGAGCAACTCCAGCGCGCCGGGCGCCTTCAGCGCGCCAAGCGCCCGGAGCAGCGTCGCGAGCGGCGCCAGGCGCTCCGGGGCCACGTCGTCATACAGTTCGGTGGGAACGCGGTGCTGCACCACGGCCCGGCCGGACTCGCGCACCCGTGCCGCGTTGAGTTCCTTCACGCGGCCCAGCAGGTCCGCATGACGGGCCGGGCGGTCGTCCTTCACGCCGGGCACCGTCGGAGGCGGCATCGTCGACGGGTCGAACCCCACGCCGAACTTCTGGGGCAGCGGCTGGCGCACCCAGTCCTCGCGCAACGCCTCCAGTCCCTTGACCTCCTGCTCATAGAGCTTCTGCACGGCGGGAATGGCGGAGGCATCTCCGATTTCCGCTACGGCTTCGACGGCGAGCAGGCGCAGCGCCGCGTCGGTGTGGCTGAGCCACGGCATCACCTTTCCGAGCAGCGGCTGCGCCGTGGGCCCCAGCCCCGCGACGGCTTGGAGGCCATTCGCGGCCGTGGCCGGACGGGCGAGCCGCTCGCCGATGGGGTCCAGCGGGCACCCGCCCCGCGCGCGCATGCTCCGGCCCGCGGCGAGCGCCTCGGCGGGCGCGCCCTCCAACACGGTGGCGCACAGCGCGGCATCCGTCTGCGGCGTGCGGGGGAAGGACACGATGGCGTCGATGGCCAGCGGACTGACGGCGCTCTTCTCCACGGCCACCAACTGGAGCCGCTGGGTGGCCACCGGGTCCTGGAGCTTCATCAGCGCGTGGATGGCGGACTCACGCAGCTCGGGGAAGCTCTCCTCCAGCAGCAGCGCGATGGGGGCCACCGCGCGCTTGTCTCCCGCGTCACCCAGACCACGCACCGCGGCGGCGGCGAGGATGACCTGGCTGTCTCGCACCATGGGCAGCAGCCGGTTGACGGCGTCGGGGCGACCGCTCTTGCCCAGCTCCTCAGCGGCGCCCACGCGCTCGGGCAACGCGCCTTCGGTGAGGGCGAGCTGGTTCCGGTCCCACTGGCCCCGTGCCTCGGCGGCGACCACCTCCGCCATCGCACCCGGGACGTTGGCGTTCTTCAGCGCCTGGACGATGACCTGGCGCGTGGCCCGGCCCCGCCGCCCGTACTGGAGCGTGAGGTACGCCTTGGCCTTCTCGTTGTTCACCTTGGAGAGCGCCATCGCGGCGCGCCCCTGGACCTCTTCGTCCTGGTCCTCCAGCAACTCGCCCAGGAGGTCCACCACGCGGGCGTCCTGGCTCTCACCGAGCGCCACGGCGGCCTCGGCCCGGACGATGGCGGCGAAGTCCTTGGCCGCGCGGGTGAAGAGGACGAGGTCATCCGGGTTGCCCTGCCCGGCCAGCTTCTTCACCGCGAGAGCGCGGACCTCCGGTCGAGGACTCTGGAGGTCGGCGAGGAGCTGATCCCTGCTGCCGTTGCAGCCGAAGAGCAGGGCAAGTGCGAGAATGAGGGGGCGCGCGCCGGTTCGCATCGGCGGCGGTTATATCAATCCCCCTCGATTCCCGCCCAATCGACCGCGTCATCCATCAATGCGGACGACGCGGCCCCCGAGGAGGCGGGCGGCCCGCACCACCCCTGGGCCGGTCATTGGTCCAGCGAGGCGCGCCGGCCTGCTCCTTCTTCTTGCTCCAGTCCTGGAAGCCGGAGGGCTTCTCGTCGGAGGGACCGCGGCGGGCGCCAGCGCGGACGACACGCTCACGGGGATTCCCGCTTTCATCGGTGGGCGTCCAGGTCGAACGGGACGCGCCACGGCCACCGGCGGGCCGAGCCCCCTCACCCGCGGGACCCTCGCGGCGAGGGCCGCTCCGGCCACGCGGAGCGCTTCCGGCTCCACCGCCCGCGCTCCACTCGCGGCGCGGGGGACGGCTGGCGCCACCAGCGCTCCATTCGCGGCGCTCCGGACGTCCCTCGGTACCGGTACGCGGCCCGCGCGCACGAGGCGCACTGTCTCCGCCCGCGCTCCACTCGCGACGCTCCGGACGAGCAGCGGCCCCGCGGCTGCGAGGCGCCGCGCCGTCGCCCGAGCCCCAGGTGCGACGCTCGGGGCGGCCCGCTCCAGCGGCGCTGCCGCCACGGCCGCGAGGCGCCCTGTCATCACCGCCGCTCCACTCACGGCGCTCCGGACGCCCCGCGCCCGGACCACGACGACCCGAGGACACCTCGCCACCGCCGCTCCACTCACGGCGCTCCGGACGCCCCGCGCCCGGACCACGACGACCCGAGGACGCCTCACCACCGCCGCTCCACTCACGGCGCTCCGGACGCCCCGCGCCCGGGCCACGACGGCCCGTGGACGCCTCACCACCGGCGCTCCACTCACGGCGCTCCGGGCGCCCTGCCCCTGGGCCACGACGACCCGCGGACGCCTCGCCGCCACCAGCGCTCCACTCACGGCGCTCCGGGCGCCCCGCGCCCGGGCCACGGCGGCCCGTGGACGCCTCGCCACCGGCGCTCCATTCACGACGCTGGGGACGGCCTGTGCCAGCACCTCGGCGGACAGAAGAAGACTCGTCCCCGCCGCTCCACTCGCGGCGCTCCGGACGACCAGTGCCTGCGCTTCGGCGGCCCGTGGAGGCCTCGCCATCCGCGCTCCACTCGCGGCGCTCCGGACGACCGGCGCCCCGGCTCCGAGGTGCCCCCCCCTCGTCACCGCCGAAGGCACGGCGCCCGGCCGTCGCGCTGGCCGCACCGCGACCAAACGCGCGGCCCGTGCCGCCTTCGCCCCCCGCTGCCCGGCCAGCACCACGGCCACGCGGCGCAGCCCCCTCACCGAACGCACGACCGCCACCGGCGCGCCCTCGCGGGGCTCCTCGCTCGTCACCGCCTGCCGTCCGGCGAGCGGGCTTGCCCTCAGACGCGGCGCCACGCGCCCGTCCGAAACGGGCCAGTCCCGCCCCCCCCTCGGACACGGCCTTCGGCGCGCGCGCCGGAGCCTTCCGAGCGGGCCGCGCGGCCTCTGGCGCGTCATCGTCCATGGACAGCTCCGCCTCGTCGTCACCCTCGAAGCCGGGGGCCGAGCGGCCATGCCGGCGCGGCGGCAGCTTCAACTCGGCGGACGGAGGCGTGGCCTTGCCGTCCGCCACGGCGTTCAGCAGCTCCACCTCGCTCGCCTTGAGCGGCCGCAGCTCACCGGGGCGCAGACCTTCCACGCCCACGCCCGCGTAGGACGGGCGGAACAGGCGCACCACCGGATGCCCCACGGCGGCGCACAGCCGCTTGATGAGGTGCGGGCGCCCTTCCGCGACGACGATCTTCAGCCAGGTGTTCCGCTCCGCCTCCTCGAACACGCCCACCGAGACAGGCGTGGCCATGCCGTCTTCCAGGCGCACGCCGCCGCGGAGCTTGCCCAGGGTGGCCACGTCCGGCGTGCCCTTCACCTTCGCAAGGTACGTGCGCGGCACCTGGAAGCTCGGGTGCGTCAGCTTGTGGGCCAGCGCCCCATCATCCGTGAACAGCAGCGCGCCCTCGGCGTCGTAGTCCAGCCGCCCCACCGGGAAGAGGCGCTTGCCCGTCGGCTCCACGTAGCTGGCCACGGTCGGCCGGCCCTGGGGATCCGAGAGCGTCGTCACGACGCCCACGGG
>Ga0182745_1001075_pt1 | contig 27046 bp, 23 predicted proteins | sample eDN3rd30CKraftBY_FD_128523 | JGI IMG/M metagenome (GOLD analysis project Ga0182745, IMG submission 128523) | Enriched backyard soil microbial communities from Emeryville, California, USA - eDNA 3rd pass 30_C Kraft BY (version 2) (version 2) | ecosystem: Environmental > Terrestrial > Soil >... | reverse complement strand
TCCCCGCCCGTCAGCGAGCGCGCCAGGGTGGCCATGCCCGGCCCCGCCTGCCCGTGCGACACGCACATCAGCACGCTGTAGGGCGCGGGTCCCGGCTCCACCGGCAGCGGCAACACCACGCGGTCCCGCGCCAGCTCCTCCGTTGGATACATCCAGCGCAGCAGCGGCGTGGTGACGAACGTCGTCACGAGCGCCATCAGCACCATCATCGTGAAGAGCTGGGGCGAGATGACCCCCAGGTCCAGGCCGATGTTGAGCACGATGAGCTCCATCAGGCCACGCGTGTTCATCAGGATGCCGATGGCCCCCGCCTCGCGCCACCGCAGGCCCGTCAGCCGCGCCGCCACCGCGCTGCCGCCGAACTTGCCCACGCAGGCCAGCAGGATGATGACCCCGCACGTCACCCAGGCCTCCGCGCTGTCCAGCAGGCCAATCTGCGTGCGCAGGCCGCTGAAGGCGAAGAAGATGGGCAGCAGCAGCACCACCGCCACGTCCTCCAGGCGCTCCGCCAGCGACTCCGCCAGCCGGCCCTCCTTGGGAATCACCGCGCCGAAGAGGAAGGCCCCGAACAGCGCGTGGATGCCGATGAGCTCCGTCACGCCCGCGGAGGCCAGCAGCAGCACCAGCGTCCCGGCCACCACGTTCTGGGTGAGGCCCTCGCGGCTGGCCACCCGCGCGCCCAGCCGCGCGAGGAAGGGACGCACCACCATCAACATGAAGGCGATGTAGCCCAGCGCGAGCACGGTGGTGAGCGCCGCGTGCGCCAGGTCCGCCGCGCGGACGATGGAGACGACGAAGGCCAGCAGACACCACGCGGTGACGTCGTCCACCGCCGCGCAGGCGATGGCCACCGTCCCCACCTTCGACTGGAGCAGCCCGCGCTCGGTGAGGATGCGCGCCAGCACCGGGAAGGCGGTGATGCTCATCGCCACGCCCATGAAGAGCACGAACGACGTGAAGGGGACCTCCGGCGACGACAGGCTCTTGTAGAGCCACAGCGCACCCGCGGCGGCGCCCAGCGCGAAGGGCACGACGATGCTGGAGTGGCTGATGGCCACCGACGCGTGCCCGCGGCCCTTCAGCAGCCGGGGGTCCAGCTCCAGGCCGATGAGGAACATGAACAGCACCAGGCCCACCTGGCTGAGCATGGTCAGCACCGGCATGGACGAGGCCGGGAACAGCGCGCCCATGACGTCCGGCGCCAGCCAGCCCAGCAGCGACGGCCCCAGGACGATGCCCGCCACCACCTCCGCGATGACCAGCGGTTGTCCCAACCACCGCGCGCCGCGGCCGATGAGCCGCGACAAGCCGATGATGACGATGAGCTGCAGTATCAGCAGCGCGAGCGCGTTGGTGTGCATCCGGCCTCCACGTAAAGTGTTAAGCTGGCACTTACCAACGCCCTTCTGAGGCGTCAATATGTGGGGGACGCAGCGCGTCACCGGGCACACGCCTGCCTGCTTCAGGCCGTCACGTAATGGCTGACGGCGTCCAGCAGCGTCTCCACGTCCACGGGCTTGCGCAGGTGTCCACAGGCGCCAATCTCGTCCGCGACCTGGCGCGAGTTGGCGGACGCGGAGAAGACGAGCACCGGGATGTCGCGCCAGGCGGGGACCTGCCGCATGGCTCGCGCGAAGCCGCCGCCGTCCAGGACGGGCATCATCATGTCCAGGAGGACCAGGCCCGGCAGCTCCGCCGCGGCGCCCAGCACCTCCAGGGCATGCTTGCCATTGCTGGCCCCCAGGACGGTGTAGCCCGCGTCACGGAGCACCTCCTCCAGGGCTTCACGAAGGTCCGCGTCGTCATCCACCACCAGCAACGGCCGGCTCACTCACGCCTCTCCTTTTCATCCAACGGCCCCCCCGGGTGACACACACCGCGACCGTCGCGCGCACAGTAGCGGGGTGGCGTGCCCGCCGATGCGCGAAGCGGCGAGGGGCCTTCCCGAGCGATGGATGGTGAACGTCCAGGGATGGCCGCGCGGGTGCTCCAGGACTCCACGCAGTCAACGGGCGGTCCCCCGCGACATCATCCCGGCCTCTGCGTGGAGGCGGGCGCCTGCTGGGGGCTACTTCCAGGAGAGCTCGTACTCGCTGTCGAGCAGCCCCACCTGGCGGCCGTGGACCCGGACCTCGCGCGCGCCCACGGCCTCCAGCACGCCGTGCAGCACGCCTTCATGGTAGGCGGCCGGCATGAAGTCGCGCCGCATGATGAAGCGGGCGCTCGTCTCCCCCGTCCAGACCGGGTAGCGCTCGCCGTACGTCACCGCGGACAGATAGGCCTCGCCCAGCGACTCCAGCAGGAGCCGCGGGTTACCGATGGCCGTGCGCAGCAGCTCCCGGCCGAACACGGACGCCACGAAGTCCACCGTCGCCTGCGTGCCCATGCGCCGCAGCACGCCCTCGAAGCCCTCCAGCTGCGGCGCCAGCAGGCGGGCCGCCGTCGACGACATCCGGAGGTAGCGGGAGATGGGGTACAGGTGGAGGAGGTTGATCTCCCACACGCCGGCCACGCCCTTGCAGCGGGCCACGGCGCCCTCGCCCCCGAGGAAGCCCACGACGTCCAGGGTCCCCTGGAAGAACATCCCTCGGGCCATGTCGTCGTCAGTGGCCGCCAGCCGGCGCAGCTCCAGCTCCCAGGCCGCGCCACCACCCGCGCTCGATTCGTAACCCGCGTACATGGTCTCTCTCCCCGAGGGGACCCACCCGGGCGCCTGGGGCACATCCCGCAAACCCACTTCGCGGATGCTTCCTGGCTCCCCTGATTCCCCCCACTTCCGGGAAGCCAACAGTCGCATATTTTTACGGTGCTGTCGAAGCAAACTCGTTTCGCCCCGCGGGCCGAGCGAAGCATCCAACAGCCAACGTCATCCGAGGGAAAAGGCCCCCTGTCCGCTCAACCCGCGAGCAGGGAGGCCTGGGCCGCGGCCACGGCGGCGCCGGGCTCCGAGCGGTGTCCGGCCGCCAGCAGGGCGCGCTCCACGGCCCCCACGGTGGACAGCACGTCCGCCGGCCCCACGCGGTTCATGTGGCCCACGCGGAAGTAGCGCGTCTTGAGGTCCGGGTGCAGGCCCCCGGCCACCACGACGCCCTGCCCCTTCACGCCGCCCACCAGCGCCGCGTCCACCCCTTCCGGGTAGTACACGGCGCTCAGCGCGTTGGCAGTCACTGCGTCGGAGGTGGGCACCAGGCGCAGGCCCAGCGCCTTCCACCCCGCGCGGAAGGCCCGCGCCATGCGCTGGTGGCGGGCGAAGCGGGCGTCCAGGCCCTCGGCCAGGATCTGCCCCAGGCTCACGTCCAGCGCGGCCACCAGGTTCACCGGCGGTGTGGCGAAGTAGGCCGGCTTGCCTGACTCGTACGCCTCCATGATGGGCAGCCACTCCGCCCAGTCCGAGTAGACGCTGGCGACCGGCGTTGCGCGCTTGCGCCACGCCTCCATGGCCCGGGGGCCCGCGGTGAGCAGCGCCAGGCCGGGCGGCACCCCCACCGCCTTCTGGCTGGCGGTGAGGTACACGTCCGCCTCCCACGCGTCCTGGCGGAAGACCTCCGCCGCGGTGGCGCACACGCCGTCCACCACGGACAGCACGCCGTGCTTGCGCGCGGCCCGCGTCAGCGCCTCCACCGGCGCGAGGACGCCGGTGGACGTGTCCACGTGCGTGACGGCCATCAGCTTGAAGCCGCCTCGCGACAGGTGCGTCTCCACCTCGTCCAGGGAGGGCACGTCCCCCGGCGGCGCGCGCACATGCGTCACCTTCGCGCCGTGGCGTTCGAGAATCTTCGCCATGCGGTCGCTGAAGTAGCCGGTGTTCACCACCAGGGCCGCGTCACCGGGCTCCACGAGGTTGGCGACCGCCATCTCCATGGCCAGCGTGCCGGAGCCGGACACCACGAAGGGCTGCGAGGAGGGCGCCAGGCACACCTCCCGGAGCCGCCGGAGGGCGCGGCCGAAGACGGCGATGAAGGCGGGGTCCGTGTGGCTGAGCGTGGGCGCGCCCAGCGCCTGGAGCACCTCCGGCTCGAACTCCACCGGCCCGGGAATCATCAGCAGGTCTCTCAAGGCGTCACCACTCCTCTCGCGCGGCCGGCGCGGGCGGAGGTGCCCGCGTCCCGGCGCTGACTGTGGCGGCCCCCGGCCGCGCTGTCCACGCACATGTGCGCCATGCGCGTGTCCGCTGGCCCGCTGTCCGGAAGGCGGCGTCCCGACACTTCCGGACAGCGCGCGGCCTCAGAGACGGACCAGCAGCTCGCGCAGAATCGCGAAGCCCTGCCGGAAGTCCTCCAGCCGGGCCTGCTCGTTGGGCGCGTGGTAGTACTGCATGTCCCCGAAGCCCGTAATCTGCACGTCACACCCCTGGCGTTGCAGGTCCCGCACCAGCGGCAACGAGCCGGTGAGCGAGAAGGGCGTGGCCGCCGCGCCGCGCACCGCCTGCATCGCCTCCTTCAGCGCGCGCAGGCCCTCCGAGTCCAGCCGGCAGGCGATGCCCTCCGTGCCCGCGCCCACGAAGCGGAACGCCAGCGCGCCGCGCTTGCCGCCCTCCGTGCGCGTGCGCGGGAAGTGGGCGGGGGCCTCGCCGCGCTCCAGCCGCGCGTCCAGCTCCCGCATGAAGCCCTCCACCTCCTGCTGCACCTTCGCCATGTCGTAGAAGGGCGTGAGGCGGATGTCGCCGCGGAGGACGACCTCGGCGGGCACCTTCGTCTCCTTGGTGTTGGGGGCCTCCACCACGGTGGCCTTGAGGCTGGAGGAGGACAGGAAGCCCCAGCGCTTCTCGTCCTCCGTGGGCGGGAAGCGCTCATGGAAGAAGCGGGCCAGCTCCAGCGACGCGGCCATGCCCAGCTCCAGCGCGTTGACGCAGTTCTGCGGCATACCGGAGTGGCCGCCCACGCCCGTCACCTTCAGCTCCCACAGCGTCACGCCCGCGGTGCCCAGCGTGGGGCCGAAGTTGGCGCTGTCCAGCCAGTACACGGGCTGGCCCTCCAGCGGCTTCAGCTTGCCCTGCTCCGCCACGTAGTTGAGGCCCAGGTCCGGCAGCTCCGTGGACTCCTCGTTGGAGATGAGCACCACCTTCAGCGTGCGGGTGGGGCGCACCTTGCGCTCCGCGAGCTGCGCGAGCAGGTCCGTGAGCACGGCGACGTGCCCCAGGCAGTCCGTGACGCCGCGCCCGTAGAGGACGCCGTCGGGCCCCTCCCACAGCGCGAAGGGGTTGCGCTCCCAGCCCTCGGCCTTCTCGTCCGCGGGCACGACGTCGAAGTGCGCGCCGACGAAGCCGATGGCGCCCTCCCCCTCGCCCGGGATGGTGAGCACCAGGCAGGGGCGCGCCTCCTGTCCCGGGCCCGCGATGGACTCCGCCTGGATGAAGCCGCTCTCGATGTGCGGCGCCAGGGTTTCCAGCACCACCCGCGCGGCGAGCCGCTCCTCGGGCACCAGCCCCGCGCCAGGGTTGTTCTGAAGCCTCGGCGTCAGGGCGATGAGCCGCCGGAGCACGTCGAGGAAACGGTCCTCACGAAGGGAGAGCGCTTTCATGGGCCGGATTGGAGCCCAGACGCCCGGTGGAAGTCACCGGAAACGACCGCTGCCGTCCGCGGAGCGCTGGGTGCTCGACACCCGCGGCACGGGGCGCCCCGTACCCACCCGGCGCGACGTGGCGCGGAACGGCCCTCAGCGGCGGCCGAGGAACTGCGGGTCCTTCCAGTCCCAGAGCCGCTCCGGGTGCGCGTCCACGTCGAGCGGGAGGCTGTTCCAGCGGTACACGGCGCGCGAGCTGGCGCCGTGGACATGGAGGACCAGGCTCAGCACCGCCAACACCGCGAAGGTGGCCGTCAGCCCACGCCGTGCCTGCGGGCCGCGCCAGCGCAGCGCGCGCACCACGGGCACGAGGAAGAAGACGAGGAAGGGCACCATGTCCGTGAAGAAGCGCGGGCCATACGAGTGCCCGGCCCACCAGTGCGGGAAGGTGGAGATGGCCCCCCAGTGCAGCACCACGGCCGCGAGCAGGAAGGCGTGCAGCCGGGTGAAGGCGCGGGCGCGGACGTCCAGCCACAGGCCCCAGGCGCACAGGAGGAGCACGGGCGTGAAGACGAGGAGCCCGCGCGCGGGGGACACGAGGTTGCCGGCCAGGGCCTCGGCCACGCGGGGCGCGGACAGCGCCAGGCGCTGCGGCTCGTAGTAGGGCGCGAGCACGGTGCCGTAGTGGGCGAGGTTCACCGCCACCCAGGGAATCGCCACCGCGAGCGCGCCGGCGAAGAACCTCCACGCCTGACGCGGGTACGTCCACAGCACGTAGAGCGACAGCAGCAGCACGGAGATGCTGTTGGTGGGCCGCATGACGTAGGCGAGCGCGAGCGGGATGCCCGCCCAGGCCACGTGGCGCGGGGCCTCCCGCGCGCGCACGAGGCACAGCAGCACGAGCGTGAGGCACAGCAGCGAGGGGCCGTGCTGCCACAGCGCGCGGCTGGCGGTGGAGAGCAGCGGCGTGCAGAAGACGAAGACGGTGGCCAGCAGGAGCGCGCGCTGGCGGGACAGACGCAGCGCGGTGCCGAGCACGTACATGACGACGCCCGCCAGTGCGGTCAGCGCGGACGCGAAGAGGCGCTGCGGGCCGTTCCACGCGTCCAGGTCCACCTGCCCGGTGGCGTCGTAGATGTGGCGCCAGTGCGCCAGCGGCCGGGCCAGGGCGGGGTGGAGGTTGCCCACGGGCGTGGCGAGCCGAACGAAGCCATCCACCAGCGCCACCATGGGCAGCGCGGCCAGGGAGGGCCCCAGGGGGAAGTAGTTGTAGAGGTGGCCGTCGCGCTCGTAGAGGCCGTGGCGGTACGACGCGAAGGTGGGGGCGTACTCGTCCAGGTCGAGGTTCCCCTCCCGCAGCAACGACAGCGTGGTGGGGAGCGTCAGCTTGGAATCGAAGGGCGTGTAGACAGGGAACGCCGCCAGCGCCGCGAAGAAGCCCACGAAGAGCAGCACACGCCCGGCCCAGGCCCGAGACGCGGGGAGCGTGGGCGCGGCGGCGGAGGGAGTGGAGACGGCAGGTAAGCTCATCGCGGCGAGGGCCCCCTCGCGCTCCGGCAGCGCCGAGGTGAAGGGCCGCCGTCTTAGTGGCTTGGGCACATGAAGGCCAGAGGCAGCCATTCCGTCGAATCACACCAGCCACGCGCCAGACCCCTGCCCGCCACATACCCATCCCTGCCCATCCGAGCAGCGCTCGACAGGGTTCCCAGCAATCGGCACACTTCCAGGCCGCGAGCAGCCAGGGGAGGAGGCATGGGATTGACGAGCATAGCTACCTGCAAGGAGCGCATGCCGCACCTCAGACACGACCATCATACGCCGAGCGAACACGAGCCCCCCTGGCGAGTGGCAACGTCCGCTCTTCCACCGAGCACGTAAAGGACCCCGGTTGATCATGTGGGCATTCCGTCCAGACCCGAGCCCACGTTGGGACCTCCTGGAGGAAGCGTTCGACGAGGCGCGCTACCAATGGCAGCAACGTGAGTTCTTCTTCCAGTCGGCAACCCTCCTGCCTGCCCAAGTCGCGGAGCTCCATGAGGAGCGGCTGCGCGCATTCATCGACATGCTCGCGCACAGCACCTCGCGGGTGGCCGAGCGGCTGCTGCTCCCCAATCTCCAGGAGGATGACCGGGAACGAATGAGTGTGGCGGCACTGGCCCTGCTCGCGAAAGAGGCCCCCCGGGGCCTGACTGCGGTGCTGAAGGAGCTGAGAGAGGCCACTCCCGAGCGCCAGGGCTGGGTGGCCGAGGCCATGGCGCTCAGTGAGCGTCCCGGGCTGGCCCTCCATCTTGTCTCGCTACTCAGCTCCAAGGAGCAGCCCGAGGTCCAGGTGGCAGCGCTGGAGGCCCTACGTCTCCAGGGGCATTCCCCCGGAGGGGTCATCCTGACGGAAGCGCTGTCACATCCAGAGCCCGGGGTCCGGCTGGCGGCCCTGCGAGCGGCGCGGCGCTGGCCACGAGACGCGGAGACGGAACTCGTGCGTCAGGGACTGGAGTCGGGTGTGCCCGAGCTCCGCGCGGCGGCGCTGGAGGCAGGGCTGGTCCAGGCGCAGCGCCCGGTCTGGCAGACCTGCCGTGTGGTGGCGGAGGCGCCGGATGCGATGGGACGCACCGCGCGGCTGCTGCTCGCGATCGGAGGGGAGGACGAGGACATCTCCCGGCTGGTGAGGCTCTTGGACACGCCGGCCCTGAGACCTGACACCCTGTGGGCATTGGGCTTCTCCGGACGGACCGCGGCCGCGGAGGCATGTCTTCCCTGGCTGGAGGCCCCGTCGTTGGGAGGCCTGGCTGCGGAAGCATTCTGCGCCATCACCGGCTTGGTGTTGAAGGGCGACCTGCTTCGGGAGCGGGAAGAGGAGGATGACCCGCTGCCCCCCTTGGAGGAGGACCTCCGCACGCCTCTGACACCCGGGCCCGATGATGCGCTCCCGCTTGCCCGCGCCTCCGAAGTAGAGCGCTGGTGGAGCGAGGCGCGCAAGCACCTCCGGCCGGACTCGCGCGTCCTGGGCGGCCGGCCGCTCACCGCCACGCGCCTCGTCGAGTCGCTGGAGACACAACCCATGCGGCGCCGGCCTCCTCTGGCGCTGGAGTTGGCCATCCGCACCGGAGGCCAATACGCAGTGGAACCCCGCGGATGGTTACATGTGCAGCGTCGGCAAGCAGCGGAAGCCCGAAGCTGGAACGGCGGGGCCCTCTTGCGGCCCTTCGCCACCTGGATGAGCCGCTGAGAGACGGATTGGAGGCAGAAGATGGGCAATACCGTTGGCGTGAACAAGATGTCCGTGGTGACGAAGGACAGCAACGGCACCACGGTGGCATTCCCTGACGTGTGCAAGACGCCCAGTCCGGCGGGGCCTGTCCCCATTCCCTACCCCAATGTCGCGCGCTCGGCGGACACCGCGCAGGGCAGCAGCACCGTGTCCGTGGAGGGCAATCCCGTGTGCCTGAAGGATTCGAACTTCAGCACGAGCACCGGAGATGAAGCCGGCACTGCGGGAGGTGGCGTGATTTCCGGGAAGACGAAGGGCAAAGCGGAGTTCGTCAACTACTCCTTCGACGTAAAGTTCGAGGGGAAAAGCGTGGCGCGAGCCTTCGACCTGATGATGCACAACGACAAGAACACGCCCCCTTTTCCGCTCATGCAGCCTCCCGTGGTGGCGATGGGGAAGGACGCTGGAGACCCGTGCTGCCTCATCTGCAAGAAGAAGGTGGAGTAGCCGGACACGGCAGGAAGGAACGCCATGGGGAAGAGCACCGATGAACACGTCGTCAATCCGGACGGCACCTGCCCTCACGTCGTGGTGAAGGAGAACACCGAGGGTGGCGCGTGCCTGACGGGACACGACTCCAGCCTCGCCCCCAGCACTTGCTCCTACCGCTGGCAGGCGCTCACGGAGTCCAGGCGGAACCGCACGGCGCTTTACGACAAGACTCCCTCGGCCGGGAAACGGCAGAAGCCCGCGCCTATGGGACTGCTGGCCACTTCGGCGTACCTGAGCAACCGGGGGAACCTCTACCCGGGACAGTACGGCGCCGTCATCCGCTTACCGGAGCCAGGCGACTGGCACCTGGACGGCCCCACCCGGGACGACATGGAGGATGCGGCGGGAAGACGCGTTCCCCGTGGGCAGAACTTCTCGAAGCATACGTGGCCGTACTGGCACAACTCGCACCACTTGATTCCGAAGGGACTCTTCAACGAGACCATCGCGGAAATCGAAGATGCCGACTGCCAGACGCTGATTCGCTTGGCACTGCTGCGTGCCGGCTACAACATCAACCACCACATCAACGTCATCATCCTGCCACAGGACCTGGAGGTCGCCCGTGTTCTGGGTCTGCCCCGGCATCTCATCCTGGAGGATGGCTCTTGGATGATCGAAGGCAGCCCCAAGTTCGACCACCTGGGTTACAACTGGAACGTCCAGGACCGGCTTGAGCCCATCATCAATCGCTACGCAAAAGCTTGCGACGCAGCGCTCCGCAAGGATTGCGACACCTCGAAGTTCAAGCTCTCCAAAGAGGAACTCGAGGAGCTTTCACGCACGTGCTACCGCTGCGTCACCGAATTCGGAACAACCCATCCAGGCGAGCCGATTTCGGACATGCCCAAACTTCCCGCCTACTGAGATTTCGCCATGGACTATTTCAGCCTCACCCGGGGCCCTACCGTTGATCGCAGCCTCTGCATGCTCGAGCGCGAGCCCAAGGGCCTGAGGATGTTCAGCCACCGACTGGCGGAAGGCTACGCCATGGGGGACAAGTACCCCCCAGACGCAGTGTGGCAGATGAGCAGCAAGTACGGCGGAAGCAAACTGGCCTCCCTCATCGCCTCTCACTATGTCGTGGTGGAGCGGGCCTTGAAGGAGGTCTTCGAGCGCACTGGCGTTCCCATGGAGTGCCTCAACTTCACCCTGCTCGACCACAAGGGGCAGGTGGCCAGCCGTGATTACTTCATCATCAACCCGCTGGGCACCTTCGACTGCCTGCATCTCGAAAAGAGCGAAATCAAATATTCCAAGGAGATGCCCGGGGAAATCATTGGCATCCGGAACCATGTGCTCGATAGCAAAAAGCTCCGATCGGCCCCGGACTTCTTCCGCATCAAGGAAGACCCCTACGTCTACGTCCTGAGCCACAAGTTGGTGGACGAGTTGCGGCAGCTCAACCCCTCCAACGTCTATCTCACCAAGCTGGAACAAGCCTGAGTTGCTCCGGCAAACGCGCGATCCCAAGCCATCCCATCATGGTGCGAACGCCCCTGCCCCTCATCGAGAAGAACAGCCTCATCCAGCTTCAGATGGCCCTGCCGCGGGTCCTCGCCCGTCAGGTCACCCAGGTCCAGATGATGAGCGTCTGTGCCCTCTACCGGCGCATGGGCATTGCCCAGCTCTTCCTCTCCGGGCTGCCGGACGGTCTCTTCGAGGAACTTTCCCGTTCGGCTCGCGCCTTCCTCTTCTTCCTTCAGGGCACTGACGACGCCGCCAAGACGACGAGCCGCTCCGAGCCCTACTTCGACGCCATCGCCTGTGGTGACGCCGACGCGGAGCGCCAGATTGCCCAACACTCCCGCGCCACCTGGAACCCCGGCGAGGAGTACGAGGACGACTTCGTCTATGTGCGCGTCCTCATGGAGCGCTTCACCCTGGCCGCATCCACCGGCCAACTGGACGCGACCATGAAACGCTACGAGAGCCTCCCGACGGCGGGCGACGACGTGCGATTCACACTCTGTCAGGCTCTCGTCGCCGCGGACGCCCAGCGCTTCGAGGAAGGCTTGGGTCTCCTGCTGGAGGTCCGCACCCGGGAGTTGCGCAAGCGCATCGAGGCCGAGCGCCTCTCTCCTGACGACGCATCCACCACCGCCCACCTCTCCGTGGAGGTGCTCGCACTGCTACGGCTGGCCGAGCGCGCGAGGCTTCCCACCGAGATGCACTACCCGCTGGCGCCCTCCGTGGCCCGTCGGCTCGACCGTGCCCGACTCCCGCCTCCAGCGTCCTGGCATCAGCGCATCACCTCCATCCAGGGCACGGCAAACGCCCCAGGGCGGGAGCCATGAAGCTCGCTGTCACCGGGCTCGGGCTCGTCACCTCCGTGGGCCATGGCGTCGTGGGGACCTGCACCGCGCTGCGCGCGGGGCTCGCCCAGCCCAGGCCCCTCGCGGCCTTCACCGTCGAGGATGAGCCAGGCGAAGCGATTCCCGTCACCGGCTTTCCCGCCACGCCATTCGCGGACGGGTTCTTCCAGACAGGCGCCTGGGTGCGGCTTGCGTCCGGCGCTTTCGACGACCTCAGAGATGCCGCCGCGCTGCCTTCCCGCGCGGATGCCCCGTTCTGGCAACGCACCGGGCTCCTCGCACTGGCACCACTCATCGACGAGGAGCGCTTCGGCTGGTCGCTCCAGGCGATGCCCAAAGCACTCGAGTCGTTCTACCTACGCCCCCTCGTGTCCCTCATGGACGTTCCCATCCAGGACGACCATGCACGGACGCTCGCGCTGGGGCACTGCGGCCTCGCGGCGGCGCTCCAGCAGGCGGACGCCATGCTCACATCCAGGGCCGTGGACCGGGTGCTCGTCCTTGCTGCGGACTCCTACGTGGACCCAGAGAGCCTCGCGTGGCTCGCCCGCCGACATCGGCTCAAGTCTCCACAGCGGCAGGTGGGCCTCATGCCCGGTGAAGCCGGAGCCGCCATCCTGGTGGAGCGCCCCGTGGCGGCTCGCGCGAGGGGTGCCTCCTCGGCAGTGCAGGTGGAGGCCGTGGCACTTGGCGTGCTCCCGGAGGCAGGCGCGACGCTCGCGCAGCTGGGACGCGCCCTCGCTGAGTCAGTGCAGCGCGTCCTACCCGCCCCCGCGACCCCACCCGCCTTTCAAGGTGACCTCTACCTCGACCTCAACGGCGAGGCCTGGAAAGCGCAGGCCTGGGGCCACGTCCAGGTGATGCTCGCCGAGCAACTGGACCTTCCCCGCTGCCGCATCCTCCACATCGCGAGCTCGCTGGGAGAAACGGGCACGGCCTCCGCGCCGGTGTCGCTCGCTGCGGCAGCCTGGGCCTTCTTCAGGGGCCACGCGACCGGTGAACGCGCGTTGCTGAGTTCGCTCTCGGACGCGGGACAGGTCGCCAGCGTCCTCCTGACACGCGGCGAGGATGCACGCACCGTCTGAGTCGCGGGCCGTCTTGTCCACGCCAACCCCAGCGCGGTCCAACAGCCCAAACCAGCCACGCGCTCGCCAGGCCGCCTCCTGCACCCCGGGGTTGGCGGACGTGAATCCACGGCCCCCCGTTCGTCAGGAGCCCCCGCGCCTCACTCCGCTGGAACCGCCGTCCTCCCGGAAGAAGCTTGTTCCGCACCTTCAGACGCCGCGGATTCCACCTCGCCCCGCGGCGCCGGGGCGGGCGCCTCCGACCGCGGCTCCACGCGCTCCACCTTGCCCACCTGCTCCAGGTCCTCCCGGTTGCTCAGGGAGAAGCGCACCAGCGCGCGCAGGATGCGGTTGCGCTTCACGTTGCCAATCACCTCCCTCAGGTCCTCGTACACCGTCGGGTCGCTGATGAGCCCGCCCACCGTACCGTCGCCCTTCGCCACGGTGGCCGTAATCTTCTTCAGGTCCGCCGCCGCGCTGCCCAGGTCAGCGAACATGCCGCGCGCGTCGCCGTACACCAGCTGATGCACCGCCCCGTTGGGGCTCTTCTTCGCATCCTCGATGAGCCCCGCGAGCTGTCCGGCCGCTGACCCCAGCTCGCTCAGCGCCTTCGCCCCCTCCTGGCCATAGATGAGCGCGTGCGCCGTGCCGTCACCGGTGCGCACCTCGCGCAGCATCCCCTCCAGCTCGCCCACCGCGCCGTCCACCCGCGCCGCGGCGCGCGACGCGTTGGCCAGCAGGCCCCGGACCTCGCGCCCGGCCTGCTTGTCATAGATGAGCGCATGCAGCACGCCCTCGCCCTTCTCCACCTCTTCCAGGAGGGCCCGCAGCGCCGCCACGCCCCGCGTCACGTCGCTGGTCAACTCCGGGTTGGCGTACGTCTCCACCGCGGCCCGCAGCGACTTGCTGATGGCCACCGAGTTCTCCATCACCTGCGAGGCGCTGCTGAGCAGCGAGGACAGGTCCCCACCGGCGGACGACAGGAGCACCCCGCCCGGCTCCACCGGCGGCGACGAGGCGCTTCCCAGGGAGATGTCCACCGCCTTGTCCCCCAGCACGCCCATGCTGGAGAGCTGCGCCACCGAGTCCTGGCGCACGCGGTCCGTGTATCGCGCGGCCACTTGGAACCGGACCTCCAGCCGCGGGTCGTTCGGGTCGGGCGAGAAGTTGATGCCCGTCACCCGCCCCACCTGGAGACCACCGAGCCAGACGGGCGACTCGTCGCTCAGCCCCTGCACGTTCGCGAAGTAGGCGCGGTACGTCGTCTTGCGTTCGAAGAGGCGCGACTGCTGCCCGATGACCATGACGACCACGCTCGCGACCGCCAGGCCGATGGCGACGAAGAGCCCCGCGCGCATCGCCAGGCGGCGCTCGGCCGAGGCGGGAGAGAACAGGCTCATGGCGTCCCTCCGGGGAACAGCTCCACGCGGCGCGCGTCGAGGAAGGCCCGCACCTCCGGGACGGTGGAGTGGAGCATCTCCTGCGGAGCGCCCACCTGCACGATTCTCCGATTGGCCAGCATGGCGATGCGGTCTCCCACGGTGAACGCGCTCACCATGTCGTGAGTCACGACGATGGAGGTACAACCGAGCCGGGTCTTCATCGAGTTGATCAACACGTTGATGGACTGCGTGGTGACGGGGTCCAGGCCCGTGGTGGGCTCGTCCCAGAGGATGACCTCCGGCTCCGTGGCGATGGCCCGCGCCAGCCCCACGCGCTTGCGCATGCCGCCCGACAGGTCCGCGGGCATCAGCCGCTCGGTGTTGGGCAGGTCCACCAGCGCCAGCTTCTCCGCCACGCGGGCGCGGACCTCGTCCGCCGGCATGTCCGGGAAGTGCTCGCGCAGCGGGTAGGCCACGTTCTCCCCCACGCTCAGCGAGTCGAAGAGCGCCGCGCCCTGGAACACCATGGCGACGTGGCGGCGCACCGGCATGAACTGCTCCTCCGTGAAGCGCGCCAGGTCGTGCCCCTGGAAGAGGATGCGCCCGGTGTCCGGCGTCAGCAGGCCGATGAGGCACTTGAGCAGCACGCTCTTGCCCGTGCCCGAGCCCCCCATCACCACCAGCGTCTCCCCGGCGCGCACGTCCAGGTCCATGTCGTCATAAACACGCTTGGCGCCGAACGCCTTCGTCAGGTGCTCGAAGTAGATGAGCTGCTCGCCCGGTCGGGGGGGGCGGAACTCGAACCCGGAGGATGGCGGACGGGAGGAGCGCATGGCGCGTCACAGGCTCAGCGTCAGCTGGGTGATGAAGAAGTCGGCCAGACACACGGAGACAGAGGTGGTGGCCACCGTCTGCGTGGTGGCGCGGCCCACGCCCTCGGTGCCGCCCTCCACCGTGAGGCCCCGGAAACAGCCCACCAGACCGATGATGAGCCCGAACACCGCGCCCTTGAACACACCCGAGGCGAAGTCCTGCATCAGCACCGCGTCCAGCGCGCCCTGGAAGAAGAGGTTCAGCGTAATCGCATACTGGAAGTTCACCACCAGCGCGCCCGCCACCAGGCCCACCACGTCCGCGAACACGGTGAGCACCGGCAGCACGATGAGGCAGGCCAGCACGCGGGGCACCACCAGCTTGCGCAGCGGGTCCGCGCCCAGCGCGCGGATGGCGTCCACCTGCTCCGTCACCGTCATGGCGCCCAGCTCCGCGGCGATGCCGCTGCCGATGCGCGCGCCCACGGTGAGCGCGGTGAGCACCGGCGCCAGCTCGCGGAACAGCGTGAGGATGACCACGCGCCCCACGGTGTACTGCACGCCGAAGCGCGCGAGGAAGTAGCCGAACTGCAATGAGATGACGAGCCCCGCGAACATCGCGGTGAGCAGGGCGATGGGGAGCGAGCGCACGCCCAGCGATTCGGTGTGATACACGAGCCCGCGCCAGTCATAGGGCGGACGCACCGCGCGGCTGAACACCTGCCCCGTCATCCGCGACAGCGCGCCCAGCGACTCCAGCCGCTCCTTCACGCGGTCCATCAGGCTGGGCGACTCGTGCGCTGGCACCGCGCCCGTCTCGGGCTGCCGGGTCGTCATCCCCGGCGCTCCGCTTCGAAGCCGGCCAGCACTCCGTCGAAGTCCGCCATCCGCGCGTCCGCCAGCCCGGGCGGCGCCACGTAGGTGAAGTCGAACACGCAGTTGTCCTTCTTCAGCACCACCAGCTCCAGTTGCACGGGCACGCCGTCCATCTTCGCCAGGTAGCGGCTGCGCAGCGCCTCACGCCCCGCCAGGGGGATGCGCCATGAGGCGACCTCCTGCCGGTCCGTGAAGCCCGCCAGCAGGTGGCGCGTGAGCACGTCCAGCGACGGGTCGTCGTGCCCCTCGCACGTGGCGTTGATGGAGAGCGCGCGGCCAGTGCCCTCCTCGGCGAAGGCGAGGTCGTTGTCATCCAGCCACACCCGCTCCCAGTACGCGGGGAGCGGGCCAATGCGGTAGCGCACGGCGGGCTTGGTCAGGACGGAGTCCTTGAACGTCGTGCGATGGCAGCCCATCAGGGGCATGACCGCCAGCAGGCACAGCAACGTCTTCCGCAGCATGGCACCGTTCTTCGTGGCTCTCTCCCGGCCCTGCGTCCGAGTCATGCGTCACAAGCATCGCCCCTGCAAGGAATTCCATGCCGTGCGGTAGGCGGCAAACGTCCACTGTCACACCTCTGAACGTCACGTCCGCGACACATTCCCGCCAGCTCCGGTGAGCGGCCGTCCGCCACGACAGCAGCCAGTCTTCACAGGCGCCCCGCGCCCGGCAGTCCCGGCCGGCGCCACACCACCCCAGCTTTGTCGCGACCACGGCGCGCGCCCGCGCGGGACAAGGAGGACGGACATGGACGGCGGACTCGGGGTACTCGGCTTGGGCCTCTTCCTGCTGGGAATCGCCAACCTGTACACGCGCCACAGCTACTGGCTGGCGGTCTCCATCCTCCTGCTGTCGGTGGTCTCCATGGGGATGGCCTTCAGCGAATCGAAGCGGCTGCGCGAGCTGTCGCTGGGCCTGGGCGCGGCCTTGCTGGTGCTCACCATCATCGCGCTGGCCGTGGGCACGTCCTGGTGGCTGCCGCTGGCGACCTTCCTCTTCGCCGTGGCCTACGGCGTGCTCTGGGCGGAGTACCGCTTCCCCTTCTTCCAGCACGTGACGGAGGACGAGGTGCCGCACCACACGGGCAAGCGCTTCCACATCCACTGGCCATGGCACCGGCGGCGGGTGTCGCCGTGACTCAATCAGCGGGCTGCGCAGCGTCCGCGCGCACCGCCACCTGCCCGGCGTGTACGTCGAGCCACAGCGTGTCGTCCGCCGCCGCGCCGCGCACCAGCGAGCCATCCGTGGTGGTGAGCACCACCTGCGCGCCGCTCTGGGCCAGGTAGCCCATGAGGTACGCGTTGCGCTCGGGGTCCAGCTCGCTCGACACGTCGTCCAGCAGCAGCAGCGGCAGGAAGCCCATCGCGGCCTCCAGGTTCTCGATTTCGGCGATCTTCCAGCCCAGCACCAGCGCCCGCTGCTGGCCCTGGCTGGCGTAGGCCCGCGCGCTGCGGCCGCCCAGCGTCACCGACACGTCATCCGCATGCGGCCCCACCGAGGTGAAGCCCCGCTCCATGTCCCGGCGCAGGCGCGCGGACAGGCACTCGCGCAGCAGGGTGGCCAGCGTGTCCTCGTCCGCGCTGGCGAAGTCCCCGTCCAGGTGCGCGGGGCGGTAGCCATACACGGCCGGGTCCACCGTGCGGCCAATGGAGGCGAAGGTCGCCTGGGCCCGGGGCGCCAGCTCCGCCATCAGCGCGCGCCGCCGCGAGTAGATGCGCGCGCCGGCCTTCGCCAGCGTCTCGTCGTAGGCCTCCAGGTACGCCGCGTCCACGGCGTGTCCCTCGCGCAGCAGGCGGTTGCGGTTCTTGAGGGCGCGCGCGTACTCGCGGCTCTCGCGCAGGAAGGCGGGGAAGCGGTTGAACACCGCCCTGTCCAGGAAGCCGCGCCGCGAGTCCGGCCCGCCCTTCACCACCTCCAGGTCATCCGGCGTGAAGGCCACCACGGACACGCCGCCGAAGTAGTCCTCCAGGCTGGAGGCCTTCTTCCCGTCCACGAAGGCCTGGCGCGAGCCCCCGCCCACCTCCACGGAGATTTCGCGCTCGGCCCCCTTGAGGAGGAAGCGGCCCGTCACCCGCGCGCCCTGAGCGCCCCAGCGCACCAGCTCCGACAGGCGCCCCGCGCGCAGGGGCTTGAGCGTGGCCAGGAAGTAGAGGGCCTCCAGCAGGTTCGTCTTGCCCTGCCCGTTCTGCCCCACGGCGATGGTCGCGTGGGCGCTGGGCGTGAGCTGGACCTGGGGGAGGTTCCGGAAGTCGTGGACGTGAAGCGCGAGGAGGCGCACGGCCCCCTCCGTATAACCTCTCCGCCCTCCGGCGGGGGACCTATCTCTCCGGCTGGAGCGGCAGCTCCACCCTGAAGGTGGCGCCCTCGCCGGGCTGGCTGACCACCTGGATGGAGCCGCCCAGCGCCTCCACCAGCGTGCGTGTCACGTAGAGTCCCAGTCCCATGCCGCCGTAGTTCCGCTCGGACACGGCGCGCTCGAACTTCTGGAAGATGCGCGCGTGGGCCTCCGGGCTGATGCCGATGCCCTGGTCCCTCACCCACAGCCGGGCGGACGACCCGCCGGGCGCCACGTCGATGTGGACGGGCGCGCCCGCGCCGTACTTGAGCGCGTTGGACAGCAGGTTGGAGACCACCTGCTCCAGCCGGAGCCGGTCCCACGTCCCGCTGAAGCCCTCCACCTGCGTGACGTGCAGCTCACAGCCGGCGCGCCGGGCCTCCAGCTCGAAGCGCGCGGCCACCTCCCGCACGAGCGCGGGCAGGTCCACCGGCTCGTACTGGAGCTTCAGCCGCCCGGTGCTGATGCGGGACACGTCGAGCAGGCCGTCGACCAGCTCGGACAAGCGCGTCACCTGCCGGCGCATGGCCTCCACCTCGCGGCCATGGCGCTGCGCCAGCGCGGACGTGGGGTCCGCCTGCACGGCGCGGGCGAGGGATTGGAGCCGCAGCGCCAGCGACGTCAGCGGCGTCTTGAGCTCGTGGCTGGCGACGGACAGGAACTCGTCGCGGGCGCGCACGGCTTCCTGGAGGTGCTGCTCCACCGTCTTCAAGCGGGTGATGTCCAGGAAGGGAATCACCACCACGGAGGGATGGCCGTGCATGGCGGGCAGCGTCTCCGAGGAGATGCTGAGGAAGTACTGGCCCGCGGGCGTGTGCCAGTGGACCTCCATCCCCTCCAGCCGCTCGCCCCGGGCCGCGCGCTGGGAAGGGAGGTCCTCCGCGCTCAGCCGCCGCCCCTCCAGGTCGGTCACGTGGAAGTGTTCGCCGTACGCGGTGGCGGGCATGCTCTTCGGAATCCGCAGGCCGTAGAGCCGGTCCGCCGCGGCGTTGGAGAAGTTGAGGTCGCCGGTGTTCGGGTCGGCCATCACCACCGGCATGGGCATCAGGTCCAGCACGGCCTCCAGCCACTTCTGCTGGCTCTCCACCGCCTGCCGCGCGAGCACCTGCTCGGTGACGTCGAAGGCGAGCGTCACCAGGCCATCCACGAGGCCGCGCTCGTCACGCAAGGGCTCGAAGATGATGTTCCAGAACTTCGTCTCGACGTGCCCGTCGCCCTCGTAGTCGATGGTGATGGGGTACTCCTGCGCGACGGCCCGCTCGCCCGTCTCCAGCACGCCGCGGTGGAGGCTCAGCAGCTCCGGAGACAAATCCGGGATGGCCTCCTCCTGGGTGCGGCCCGTCAGCTCGCGTCCCCCCATGAGCTTCTGGAGGAGCGGGTTGGCGAACTCGTAGCGCAGCTCGTAGCCACGCAGGACGCTGAGGGCCACCGGCGACTGGGTGAAGACCTGGAGCAGGTTGCGCCGCTCCACCTGCGCCGACTCGCGGGCCGCCAGCTCCGCCGTCATGTCCTTGTAGGCCACGGCGATGTGCGTGACGCCGCCGCTGGAGGACACGAGCGGGAAGCCCGTGCAGGAGATGGCGATGCGCCGCGCCTCGGCGGGCGCGCGGACATGCTCCAGCTCCTTCACGTCGTACCAGAAGACGGGCGTCTGCACGCGCTCGCCCGAGACGGCGCGCATGAGCAGCTTCGCGTACCCCAGCTTCGCGAGCAGCTCGTCGCGAAAGAGGCTGTACTCGGGGGGCGGCACCGCGCCGAACATCCGCAGGAAGGCGGGGTTGGTGAGCAGGCAGTGCCCGTCCGCGGTGAAGACGGCGTAGGGCACCGGGGAATGGGTGAACAAGCCTTCGAGCAGCGCGAGCGGGTCTGGCACCGCGGCGAGCTGCTCGCGCAGGGAGGGAGCTTCCGGGGCCACCGGCCCGCCGCGGGTGTCCTGACTCCAGTGCTGACCCATTCGCTTCGCCACGAGGCGACGGCGTAGCAGAGCCACCGCGAGCTGCCCAGCCCGCCTTCGACGTCTGCCCTCGCCTGCCCACCGGCCCCTCCTGGGACGCACATGGGACTGGTGCGCCCAAGCGCCCATGCCAGGATGCGCGCGCCATGGCGGACTCCCTGAAGACCTTCTTCGATGCGCGCCTCGTCGAGCGGCTCGCCGCGTCACTCCACGAGGCCTCCCCGGCCTTCCCCCGCGCGGCCTTCGTCCGGGAGGCCGCGGCGGGCCTGGACGGCCGCGAGCTGATGGACCGGGCGCGTCATATCGCCACCGCGCTGCATCGCGCCCTGCCCCGCGACTACCCGGAGGCCGTGGGCGTGCTCCTGCGCTCGCTCGGCCCCCAGGCGGAGCCGATGGAGGGCGGCGCCATGGCCACCTTCTTCTACCTGCCGCACACGATGTTCGTGGCGGAGCACGGCCTGGAGCACTTCGAGGACTCCATGCGCGCACAGCACGCGCTCACCCAGCGCTTCACCGCGGAGTTCTCCATCCGTCCCTACCTGGAGCGGCACACCGGGAAGACGCTGGCGCGCCTGCGCGAGTGGACGAAGGACCCGAGCGTCCACGTGCGGCGGCTGGTGTCGGAGGGCACGCGCACGCGCCTGCCGTGGGCGTCACGGCTGCGCGCGTTCCAGCAGGACCCCACGCCCGTGCTCGCGCTGCTGGAGCGGCTGAAGGACGACCCCGAGCTGTACGTGCGCCGCTCGGTGGCCAACAACCTCAACGACATCGGCAAGGACCACCCCGCCCTGGTGGTCCAGGTGGCGAAGGCATGGATGAAGGGCGCGACGCCCGAGCGCGAGTGGCTGGTCCGCCACGCGCTGCGCTCCGCCATCAAGCGCGGTGAGCCGGAGGCGCTGGAGGTGGTGGGCGCGGGGCCTCCGTCGGGCATCGAGGCACGGGCGACGAAGCTCCCCCACCACGCGGCCCTGGGCGGCACGGTGGAGGTCCACTTCGAGGTGGCCAACCGCTCGAAGCAGCGCCAGACGCTGGTGGTGGACCTGGCGGTGCACTTCCAGAAGGCGAACGGCGAGGCGCGCCCCAAGGTGTTCAAGGTGCGCGAGCTGGAGCTGGGCCCGGGCCAGACGGAGGTGCTGAGCAAGCGCGTCTCCTTCGAACAGCTCTCCACGCGCAAGCACTACCCGGGCCCGCATCGCTTCGAGGCGCTGGTGAACGGCCAGGGCCAGCCGCTGGGCGTGGTCGAGGTCGGCGGGGAGCTGGGCAAACGCGGGAGTGCGCCGCGCGGCATGTGATGCGCCGGACAGACTCCCTTTTCGTCATGAATTGAGAGGCCACCGGCAACTCTGCCTCACTTGAAGCGATACCTGAGCTGGGGGTTTCAATCCGCCACCAGGGAGCGCGCACATGACCATCAAGGGTTCGAAGCCGATGACCACCGCGTCCACCGTGGGGGCGCTGACGCGAAAGCAGCCGGAAGCCCCTGCTCGGGCCACGGCGAACAAGCCTGCCGCGAACGCGGGGCACCCGGCGCGGTCCCAGTTCGAGCCCACGCGGCCTGCGACAGCCACGGCCCGCCTGGACGGCGCCGCGGCGTTCGTGCCCGCCGCCACGCCACAGGTGGCGCCGCGACTGGATGCGACCCTCTCCGCGACGCAAGCGGCGCGCCTCTTCGACACCTCGCCGGGCGCGCCCGAGCAGCGGCGGGCCTTTGGGCAGAACGCCAGCCTGCAACGAGCGCTGACCTCGAAGGCGCAGGTCCAGACGCTGACGGGCGGGGCGCCCGCGTCCGCCCGGGAGCTGGACGCGGGCTCCAAGGCGCAGGCAGAAGAGGACTTCCAGCGGTTGATGGATGCCCACCACCTGTCGCGGTCCTACCTGACGGCGACGCTCCTCCAGGAGCACGCCGACGACCCTGACTATCAGGCGCACCTCATCGGCCTGCTCGCCGAGAGCGGCCCCGAGGGAGAGCTCCAGAGGGTGGTGGCCGGCTTCGAGGGGCTCTTCATCATCAGCGGCGCGGGCGAGTACCGAGGCACCGAGGCGCAGCGCGAGGCACTGCTGGGCGCGCTCCAGGCCGCGCGCGACGCGGGCGTCATCAACGACGCGGACCTCCAGGCCTTCGCCCAGGTCGCGCCAGGCGTCTGGCAGGAAGTGCTCGATACGCTGGGCGTGCAGGTGGCCCAGCGGCCCACGGGCGCGGACGCCGCCGTGGACGCGGTGGAGCAGGCCACGAGCGACTACGAAGCCGCGAAGGAAGCGGCCCGGAAGAAGGACGAGTGGCTGGCGCAGCAGCTCGCGGGCATGGGGGACCTGCTCACCGAGGAGCAGAAGCAGGCGTACATCAACGCGTACCGCAACGACCCGGAGAACAAGGCCGTCTACGACGACCTGGAGGCCAAGGCGGCGCGGCTCGCGGAAGTGGTGGAGACCCATGCCTCGGTGATGGAGGCCGCCGCGTACGCGGACCCGCAGGGAGATGGCGCGGCGCTGCGCAAGGCGCTCGAGCTGCTGGCGGACTCCAGCCACGCGGCGGTGGCGCTGGAGATGGGCGCGCGCTACCTGGCGGACCCCTCCAGCCCCATGGGTCAGGTCGCGGCCCACTGGGGTGACTTCGAGTCGAAGGTCCTGGAGAAGGCCATCGCCAACGCGACCGCGCAGTTGCTGGCGGACGAGGACCCGGACACTGCGTTCGCCCGGCTTCAGGAGCTGCTCGAGCCGCTGATGAACGCCAAGGGCCCCGCGGCGACGGCCTACCGGGACCTGAAGGACGGGCTGGAGGCCATCCAGCAGGCGCGAGCGGGCAACTACGACCGGCTGACGCAGTTGGCGAAGAACTGGGACACCGCCCATCCCCTGATGCGTGGCCTCGCCGTCGCGGGCGTCGCCTTCGGCGCGGTGGCGGCCGTCCAGGCGGGCCGGGAGGGCGACTTCGCCGGCATGCTGCAAGGGCTGGCGAGCGCTGGCGAGCGCGGCGCCCAGCTGACGGCGGGCGTGCTGCAATCCATGTCCATTGCCGGAGGGGCCTCGCGCGCGGCCTCCTTCGCGGCGAAGCTGGCACCGGCCCTGGGACTGGTGGCCAATGCCACCGCGCTGGGCATCCACCTCAACCAGTTCGCCCAGGAGCAGAATCCGGGCTATCTCATCTCCGCGTTCGGCGACGCGGTGGGCGTCCTGGGCTCCGTGCTGGAGATGACGCCCGCGGCCCCCGTGGGGTTCGTCATCAGTGGCATCGGCGCGGCCATCAGCGCGATTGGCGAGCTCGCCGTAGCGCCTTTCGAGGCGGCGAAGCTGAATGACGCCCGCAAGCGCTACCTGGATGCGATTGGCGTGTCGCCCGAGCTGAGCGAGGTATTGCGCGACGCCAACCCGGAGCGCATCGAGGAGCTCCGTCACGAGCTGGGCATCTCGGCGGAGGACGTGCAGGCGCTGGCCCTGCAGATGCCGTGGCTCCTCACCAAGGGCACTCACAATGGGCTGTACTTCGACCCCGTGGTGGACATGCTCAAGGCCTACGGCATCCACGGCGACGCCGCCTACGCCCTGCTGTCGACCATGGGCAACGGCAACGAGGACCCATCAAACAGCACCGCCGTGGTGCTGATGAACATCTCGAGAAGGGCCGGCTTCGCGAAGACGCCCGAGGACTTCGACCGGCTCCTCCAACAAATCCGGGCGGATCTCCCCGAGCACGCCAGCACCATCGACGCGATTCTGGCCGCTCGCGCCGAACAGGCGTGACGCAGCGCCCTCGCGCAATACCTCCCGGGAGTGAAGGCAGCGCGGTGCCGGTGGGCGGTACCGTCATCGCCATCGCCAATCCCAAGGGGGGCGCATGGCGGCGAAGAACCCGACAGGAAGTGGATGCGGCGGCAGCGTCACGCTGGTGCTCGTCATCGGAGGACTGGCCGCGTTCTGCGGCGGAAACCAGGGCACACGGCCCACGAGTCCGCCTCCAGAAGCGCCTGGCGCGGCCGCTCCCGCCGCGCCGCTCCCCGTGGCGGCCGAGCCACCTTCGCCCATGCCGAGCCCCTCCCGCCCGGAGCCCGTGCCGCACCGGACGACGACGCCTCCCGCCACCACGCCCTCCAGGAGCTGCTGCAAGGTGTGCAAGCGTGGCTGTCCATGCGGGGACTCCTGCATCTCTTGCAGCAAGACGTGCTGGCAGCCCCCCGGCTGTGCGTGCTGAGCCGGCCCGGCGCTCACCGCGCCCCGAAGATCTTCACCAGCTTGGTGTAGACGCCCATCACCAGCAGGGGCGCCACCCACTGGCCGACGAAGCGGCTCGGGCGCGAGTGGCCCGCGACCTCCAGCGCGAGCGACATGCCCATCGAGACGAGGCTCGCCGCCAGGAACACGTGGGAGGGCACCTTGGCCGCCTGCTGCTCGATCAATCGTGTCAGTGAAGGCTCGGCGTGCTGCGCGCGCACCACCGGGGGCACACCCTTGTAGTCACGCTCCGAGGCCCTGCTCGCCGGGTTGATGTCCATCGACATATCCCCTCCCTGGGCGGGCAGACAGGCCCGCCGTCCGCCTCGTCCTCCCGTGGGCGCTCCATGCAGCCCGGGAGAGAGGTCCCCATCATGGTGTGACCGATGGAGGGAAAGAGCGAGATGGCTCCCGGATTCATTCACACAGGCGCCGACCCGTCAGGCGCCCTTCAGCTCCCCGAGGCGGGCGCGGGCCCCCTGCTCCAGCGCGACTACTGGGCCGTCATCAAGAACAGCCGGGTCTCCCCGTCGGAGCTCATGCGCTGGGTGGCGCTGCGCTTCCCCGAGTTCGCGCCGTCGGAGCTCTGCGTCTTCGAGCACAAGGACCCGTCACACCAGGGCGCACCGCTGGGGCCGGGGGACGAGCTGACCGTGAAGATCGTGGGCGCGGGCACCTTCAGCGTGCGCGTCATCCACCAGGACGCCCAGAGCCTCACGATCGGCACGCTCCATGGACACCCGGAAGCGGGCCGCATCACCTTCGGCGCTTACCGGAACGCGCACGGAGATGTCATCTTCCACATCCGCAGCCGGGCGCGCTCCGGCTCCACGTTCCACTACCTCGGCTTCGTCACCGCGGGAGACGCGATGCAGACCAACACCTGGACCGAGTTCGTCCTGCGCGCCGCGCTCACGGCCGGCGACGGGGTGCTGGGCGTCATCCACGCGGACACCACGGAGCTGGCCGACGAGCCCTCCGGCGGCGACGTCGCGCATGGGCCCACCTACCTGGCGCAGGGAGACTGAAGGCGATGATTGAGTGGCGCTGGTTCTCCGGCTGGACGGAAGCCGAAATGGTGCCCCGGCTGGCCAGGGCCCGCACGCTGGAGCGCAACTTCCCGGAGGTCTCCGGGGAGATGACGCTGGAGGCCGGCTGGAGTCAGGTCCACTCGGAGAGCGTGCTGGGTTACGAGCCTCCGGGCCTCCCCGTCCCCGATGGCCTCTTCGAGCGCGGCCAGCAGGTGCTGGAGTCCTTCGACTTCTCCGACCCGCGCATCGTCGCCTGGCACTTCTCCGCGCGGGAGCCCTTGCAGGGCCGCACGGTGCTGCTGGAGCTGCGCGCCCTGGGGCAGCAGCTTCGCTACCTCTGCGGCGCGCGGGTGGGCGACACGCGCCGGGAGCACGACGCGACGTGCAGCGTCTATGGCTTCAGCTTCGAGACGCTCCAGGGCCACATCGAAGCCGGGCGCGAGTGGTTCCTGCTCCGGAAGGACCATGAGAGCGGGGCCGTGCGCTTCCACATCGAGGCGAGCTGGCGGCCCGGCCAGTTCCCCAACTGGTGGAGCCGGCTGGGCTTCGCGATGGTGGCGCCACGCTATCAGCGCGCCTGGCACCGGCTGACGCACGTGCGGCTGCGCGAGCTGGTCCGGCAGCCCCCGGAGCTCGCTGGCCCGCCCGCGCACCACGGCCAACTGGAGCACTCCGGACACACACTGCCCACCGCACCGGTGCGGTTCTTCGCGCAGCGGGCGCGAGGACGCCGCGAAACACAACTGGAGGAGGAGATAGAGGCCATGAATCGAGGACACGGTTTGACGGCCCTGGGGCTGGGCGTCCTGGCGGGGATGCGGAGCATGAGCGCGCCGGCGCTCGCGAGCACGTGGCTGGCGCGGACACCGCCTCGGCGTAAGGACAGGCTCTCCCGGACGCTGGCCCGCCCCTGGGCACCGCGCGTGCTGGGCCTGCTCGCCGTGGGCGAGCTCATCGCGGACAAGCTGCCGAAGACGCCCGCGCGGGTGGCAGCGGTGCCCCTGGCGGGGCGGATGGTCGCGGGCGCGCTGGCCGCGGCCTCCGTGACACCGCAGAAGCGCCAACACAGAAGGCGGCTCGCCGCGGCGGCCCTGGGCGCCGTGGCGGCGTTGGCGTCGAGCTGGGCCTTCTACGCGCTACGGCGCGGCGCCACGAGGAGGCTGGGCGTTCCGGACGTGGCGGCGGCCCTCACGGAGGACGCCCTCGTCGCCGGACTGGCCTCGCGGCTGCTGCCCAGGCTCGAGTCCCCCTCGGGCCGGGTGGCCATCCTTCTGGGGTGACGCTCCGGAGTGCTACCGCCCGCGCCACGCAGCCGCGCGGGCGGCATGCACCAGCGCGGGCAGCTCCTTCAGGTCCGGCCCCACACCCGCGCCCACCTCCGCCGTGGGCACGCGCGCCCGCTCCGGCGAGAACAGGCGCGCGGGCGTCTGGCCCTGGCCCCTGAGCAGGATGAAGAGCCGGAGCGCATCCCGCAGCCGCTCCACGTCCGGCCCCTGCTCGTCCCGGGCCCGCCGCGCGGCGTTCCACAGGCGCGCCCACGCGGCCTCCTCGTCCCAGGTCCCCACGGGACGCTCGCGGGACAGCGACGCCAACTGCGCGGCCAGCTCGAAGAGCCCCGCGCGGCCCTCGCCGAAGGCCTCACAGGCCGGGAGCCGCACCTCCCCGTCCGCCTCCACGTCCAGTCCCAGACCGCGCCCCGTGCCCGGCGCTTCCCGCGCGGCCAGCCACACCAGCAGCGCGGGCACCTCGTCGTCGCGAGGCCCCACCGGCGACAGGCGCGCCTCCAGCAGGGCCCGCAGCCGCGCCCAC